>Ga0233425_10005745_pt1 | contig 19226 bp, 26 predicted proteins | sample Watercolumn_Towu_2_FD_181712 | JGI IMG/M metagenome (GOLD analysis project Ga0233425, IMG submission 181712) | Freshwater microbial communities from Lake Towuti, South Sulawesi, Indonesia - Watercolumn_Towuti2014_140_MG | ecosystem: Environmental > Aquatic > Freshwater > Lake | place... | reverse complement strand
TGGCTATAGTAGCTGCACCCTCGCGCCGGCGTAGCTCAGTTGGCAGAGCAGCTGATTCGTAATCAGCAGGTCGAGGGTTCGAATCCCCCCGCCGGCTCCAGTCGCGCGACCTGTCCATCATCAGGCAGGTCGATCAGGTATTCTCCTATTATTTCGACGCTATGCGCTATAATAGTTTTGTGGGCCTCCTACAACTCGAAGCATCGCATGAAGAAGCTGTGTCTTAGCGGGTTCGTTGCGGCGTTGGTTACTTTTGCGCTCCAGGAGCCAAGTCTCGCGCTTGAAGGCAAATCGGCGGAAGTTGAACGCAAGCCGACTGCGAATCGAGCTGAAAAAACCGACTTTCCCCCTAACCGCTTTCTTGGTGGACATTCTGGCTCCATGCTAACGTTTGTAGCGCCTTAAATATTCAAGGAAACCGCTTAAAGATTTACAAAATCTCACCGAATATTCGGACTAGCGGCTTAAATATTGAGTTCGAAAACGCGAAGGGCCGCTTTGGCTGAGACAACGATTTCCAATAGTTAGATGTCAGGACTTTGTCCTGAATAAGGTGTGTTCCGGGGAACTGCTGTGAGCGATCAGGATATTCGGTGGGTTCAGCGATTCAATCATTACAAGAAAGCCCTTTCGCAGTTGAGAGGGGCCGTACAGCTCTCGCAGGAGCGCTCGCTGTCGACACTCGAGGAGCAGGGATTGATCCAAGCGTTTGAGTTCACCCATGAGCTGGCCTGGAATACGCTCAAGGATTTTCTGGAGAGTCGCGGTGTGCACAATCTGTACGGTTCGAAAGACACGTCTCGTGAAGCCTTCAAGGCCGGGTTGATCACACACGGCGAGACGTGGATGGGGATGATCAGCAGCCGAAATCTGACCTCCCATACCTACAATGAGGCCACAGCCACTCAGATCGTTGCCGACATTCGCAATGCCTACTTTCCCGAATTTGAGGCGCTCTTCGCTAAGCTGGATGAATTACGTCGAGAGGAAGGGGCATGAGGTACGGCTTGCCGGAGACCACCATCCAGAGAATCTGCTCTACCCTGATGCGTTATCCGCAGGTAGAGCAGGCGATTCTCTATGGCTCGCGGGCCAAGGGGAACTACAAGACTGGTTCAGACATTGATCTCACACTGCGTGGCAGTCCGGGTTTGACGCTGCATCTCCTGTACAAGGTTCTCGATGATCTCGACGACCTGCTCCTGCCCTATACCATTGATCTGTCCATTTACGATCAGATTGACGATCCTGATCTGATCGAGCACATCCAGCGCGTGGGCGTCACGTTGTATGAGAAAGAGAAAGTTGTTGCTGGGTCGGTTGCAGCAGCCTAGCGGGAGACGTTGCGACTGATCGATAGTTGCTCTACAAACGTTGGATGCGGTATCCGGTAGTGAGACCCCTGCGATAGGGCAGTAGCCGGTGAGACGATGATCAGGTCAATGGCGCTTGGTGGGGTAGGGCAATAATCTGGAATACGCTCCCATGTGATGCTATGGTAGATTGCGAACGCCTTTTTAATCCGGTTGCGTCTGGGTTGCGTTTTGGTCGGCAAAAAGGCTAAAAATGGCCGCGTCCTGCACACTCAAGTTATTGTAATTATTGAATTACGCTCTTATCCCTGAGAATTCGTAATTAGCAGGTCGAGGGTTCAAATCCCCCCGCCGGCTCCACAGAAAATCGACTCGTTACGTATTTGTCTTCCGTGTTATTCCGCCCCGTTGCTCTTATCGTACTGCCATCCCACGCTGCCGTTATACGTCGGACCGTCTCTCAGCGTCGAGCGATCGAACCCGAAGCGGACTGGAGGGACTTATGGTGGCTCGTTTCCATGCCTACACGAAGTTTCAGCGTCCCGGCCTCCACATTTGGCGAGAGGGTGCAAACTTTAAAGTAAGCATCAGACCCGTGACGGTATCCGTATCGGATGAGCCAGGGTGGATCGTCTTCGAGTATGATCCGGATCCGGCGTTCGTGCCGCGTGTGCGCCATCCAAAGCGAACAGGAGGATGAACACACGAACGGCGGGCACGATGCCAGGCTCTCCGGTAATCACTGGTTGCATATCCCTGATTACGGAGCGGTAATCCTGGAAAAAGTTTCCTGAGCGGCCCTCCGCTTTCTTTGCCTGCTAACGGTGTGAGCGAGCCTCCTCGTCTGCGTGACTGGCCTGGCGTCGCTTGTGCTTGCGAATCGCCACCACGATGCCAATGATAGTGCCGGTAGGTATCGAGAGCAGCAAGTCCCAGGTCAAGATATCGACAACCGGCTCTGTCCCCTCCTCAGACAACATAAACCCAATCGATCCGAGCACAAATGCGCTGACGAGGCCGACGATGAATCCTCCGGACATCCCCACGAGCGCTCCCATGAGGCATTTTCGGACAAGCATGGCGTCATCAACCTCCCTATATTGAAACGTGGACAACACCGTTGCACCATAAACTGAAAGCTAAACGCCGACCATGGCGATGTCAAGCCCAAAGTGGACCGCACTCGGGGCTCGAGCAAAGAAGGTCATTCGTTAAGTCGCCGCTCAAGCGCCTGCTCCACTCACTCATATCTCAGGCCAGCTATCCCGGCTGAACGGCTACTTACATCGACCGTTTCCAGGTTGCGGCGTAGATACTCCGATGTTCTGAGAAGTATTTGATAGCAAACAGATCGTCCTCCCAATCTTTATTAGGGAAAGCTGAATAACGATGATGAAAAGGCTTTGACTCCCCGTGGGACGTCATGGGGCCTTATTTTGCCGTTGACAGACTCGTGGAATGTATCATTTTATACACAGCAGTGTAAAAAATCGTACCAGCTTCGGACTCGCCCGGTCGGAATTGGCTGTCCGTATGTCCCGTAACTTCCTACCGATACGGAGATTGGGGGTTTTTGACAGTGATACCTTGTTGATGGCCTACGGCTTGCGTAAGTTGAGCGCATTCGGTTATTCCGGAAAGCGCGATACGGCTCGCACGTTATGCCGCATGTGGCGTTATTATTCGTTTTGAATATCCGAACATTTGTTGGAGTGGCGCCATCGTCCCTTCGATCGTTCCGAATCTCATGATTGGAGACATGGAGGTGTCCAATGAAGATGCCCCGGATCCTGATCGTCGAGGATAATCCCTACATGCTCGGCTTCCTGAACGTCGCTCTGCAGCAGCACGATTGCATCCCCATTCTTGCTTCAGACGGAGAACAGGCGTTGCGGATGCTGCCTGTAATGCCTGTCGATCTGGCGATTCTCGATTACAGGCTACCCGGCCCGGTTTCAGGAGTGGAACTGGCCAGACTGATAAAACGGCGAGACGCGAAGCATCCGGTCATTCTCATCACCGCCCACAGCACCGAGGAACTGGCCATTGAAACCTTGGAAGTGGGGATAGACGATTACTTCCCGAAGCCGTTAGTGATCAAAGATCTCGTAAAAAGCATTCGGCGACTCTTGGCCTCTCGAGGGCTCTATCTGCCTCCGGCGACGGCGGACGGAGCCGGCAGCGTGCCCAAGTTGATTGACGAACACAGGCTCGTCGGGGCTGCCCCACCGACGCAAGCGATCAAGGCATACATTCGCAAGGTGGCTGCGACCGACAGTAGCGTTCTCATTACCGGCGAGACCGGCACCGGGAAGGAGCTGGTGGCGGAACTGATCCATAAAAACAGTAGGCGAGCCGGCAAGCCGTTCGTGTGTCTGAACTGCGCCGCGATTCCGGAGTCCTTGACGGAGAGCGAATTGTTCGGCTACGAACGCGGGGCATTTACCGGCGCGTACGCCGCCTACACGGGGAAGCTGAAGCAGGCCGATGGGGGTACGGTTCTCCTGGACGAGATCGGCGATATGCCATTGCCGGCTCAGGCCAAGCTGCTTCGCCTCCTGGACAAGAAGGCCGTTCAACCGATAGGCGGGCGAAAAGAGGTGACGATCGATCTCCGTGTCATCGCCGCCACGAACCAGAACCTGGAAGATCTGATCGCGATCGGTAAGTTTCGGCAGGATGTCTACTATCGGCTCAATGTTGCGCATATCAGCGTGCCCCCCTTACGGACCAGGAGGGAGGATATCCCGCTGCTGCTCAGACACTTCATTGGTGAACTCAATACGCGATTAGCCAAGGAAGTGCGCGGGTTCTCGCCGGAGTTGGTTGAGGCGCTGCTCCAGTACGGCTGGCCAGGCAACGTTCGCGAACTGAGAAACATGACGGAGGCGTGCATGATGGATCTGGATGCCGGCCTGATCGATCTGACGCACATTCCGACGCAGTATCGAGACAGGTTGCCCGGGGGGTACCGCACAGATGAGAAAGAAACGATCATGCGGGCACTTTATGCCACGAAATGGAACAAGAGCCAGGCGGCTCAGCAGTTGCACTGGTCCCGGATGACCCTCTACCGGAAGCTGGCGAAGTACCACATTCTCACCAGTCGCCACGAAATCGTGCATGATACATCGGGGCTCTTGGAGAATACGCTATAACATCTGCTGCCGGATGTGACAGTAATGTGACAGTATGCTGTGACAGGTACGATCGTGCTCTCTTTCGCTGTACCATCTCCTTCTGCGCCGTCTAATGCGTTGATTATCCGTATCTTCTGCACCGCTACGTGTTCGCCTTCGCCATTCCGGCTCTTTCAAACTGTTGAGATCACGTCACACCGCTCTGTAATATCCACTGATGAATAGAGGCAGATGTTGAGAAGCAAAGGGTTAAGAAAGTGCAGCGGTGATCACGCCTTTCGGGAGGATTACTTTCGGCCGGCACAAGCTGGCCCTAATCTTGCCCTGACAACGGCCACTCGCATGGGTATGGACAAAGTCCGGACAAAAGACTGCGTTGTGGGCACTCGTTAGCCAGTGCGGACGCAACCTTCACCTGAGCGTTGCTCTGAGCCCGAGTCGTAGACATGGTGCGACCATACGAGATTGAGGTCTTCGATGAACAGAGGATGTGAGAATTTCCCGGACGGCGAATTACTCGAAGGGCGATACGCCAACTATTTTACCGTTGGCTATAACGCCTTTGAATTTCTGCTCGACTTCGGTCAGTTCTACCCCGAAGGCAAAGAGGCCCGACTGCATACACGGGTCATCACCAACCCGATCTATGCAAAAGCCCTGTTCGACGCCCTCAGGGAATCGATCGATCGGTACGAACAGACCTTTGGTGTGATCGCCAAGGAAAGCAAGGAAGAGAAAAGCCAATACAGTGGCTGTTGATTTCTCTGCCTTGCCGGGTTTCGTGTGGGCAGGGACCCAATGCTCGGGCATGTGGAGTGCGTTCGAGATTGTTGCGAGGCCGTCGGACGCGCTCGGCGTTGATGCAATTTCAGGCACGATATGGTCTGCCGGAAACCGGAGAACCGGATCACGACACCGAGACTCAGCTGATCGCAGCGACCTTTTCCGATCAGGCGCTCCACCAGGCCCTTACCGTTTTGCGTGGTAGGGCAGCTCTGCTGAGATGCCATAAAGCGGAGTGAAGGAGAAAGGAAATGAATGGCATAATGACTAAATATACGCCAAGACGCGTATTGACGTATCTATCTTATGGGGTTATGTCTGAGTGACCTCCACGACGGTCGCTGTCAGGTGGTAACAGCATCCGCAAGTACGCTTAAGGGAAAGGAGATATCATGAGCTTCTTGGAGACGGTGAAAGAAAGAGTAGCAAATTTGAAAACGTTAGAAATTCGAACGGTTGTTGGACATTTCAAGTGGGACGAAGCGCAAAGAAAGATTGTCTACAAGGATGACGAGGTCAAGTTAATCATGACCCAGATCGATCTTCTCGAAGGAGACATTACGACCTCTTTTAGTGAGGAGTTCCTGCAGCCTCCGTATGACGAGATAAGGAAATATCACGCTGAACGAGAAAAACAAGGCCACGCAATCATTGAGGGTAACCTCAAAGCACTGAAAGGGTTAATAGAACTGATACGGGACGTGTCGACCCGAGAGGGCCGATAATACTACGTGTGGTAAGGTGGAGCGGATGAATTGCCCGTAAGGAGGCCCGTAAGGAGGGAAGATGCCTGAATCCTACTTCAAGAAACTGGCAGAGGATCTCCTCACCATTGAAATAAATACGATTGTGAAATCGGATATGTCTGCAACAAAGCTTCCCTCTTCGAGGCGGCAGGCTCTGTATGAAGTGGCCGCCGACTATCATGCGAAGCTGGTGGAATACCGTGTTCGTGGAGACATCTGCTGGGGATATGCCGGGATACGATCTTTCGGTGAGTTACGCGAGCGTGCCAAAAAGGGGGCTCAGCAGTTTCTAGAAAAGTTGCATGACCACCCGTCTCCTGATGAGCAAACGAAACTCCAGCAGCAGATAAAGATGCTGGAGCGCATTCAATATCAATCCTCCCACATTGTGGGGATGTTTAAGATCCTGGAACAGCGGGCGAAAGGCAAAACCGGGAAAGGTTATGCGGGAGCTCCTGAACCGACGAGAACTGAATCGCACATGGAGTCCTGTATGTGGAACAACGACATCGACCGGACAACAATGAATGAGGTTCCTGACCTCGACCTGACCTCGGATCAAGTGACCCTGATACGAAAGGCTTGGGAGATCGGTACCGAGGAGATCCAATTGCAAACCGTCATACAAATTGACGGCGACGTCACCACACGCATTTCGAAAAGTTTCTTGAAAGATACGAATCCGACGCTCCTCGAAATTCATAACCATTCTATCGTGATATCCACCGGTTATTGGCAAAGCCTCGTCAGGACGTTTGGGGAAATTGCAGGAAAAACCATGAACTGGATTCTAGGGAGCTCGTGAACAGATTGAGGATACCGAAGAATATGTTTTACCTTGTCGCACACCCCGTTGAGTTTCTCAAGTTTATGGGATCAGATTTTCGGCAGTTGATTCTGGACGGCGGGATTTCTATCGAGACCCCGTTCGAATACCAACCGACGCGCAAGGGTGATGCCTACAGGTTCCGAACAACGGTTCAGTTGGATGCGGACATTGTCAACTTCGTGCCGGAGCCCGACCTCTATCCGGGTAATCTCGATTGGCAGAAGGCGTTTGAGGGCGGCTACCGGACGCATCAGGAGACACTCAAACGGTTCGCTTCGCAGTTGGATGGAGTTCGGATCCTTGCCTGGATAATCGGGACAATGATGAGCACGCTGGTCATTGTCAGTATGCGGAAGCGGGTTCCTTTAGAGATAGGAGGATACCCGCTAGATTGGGTATATCTCATCCTGTGGTCGGGTTGCGTCTATGCGGTCAGAAGGTATGCGCTTACAGTCGTCTTCCGGCTGATTGTCGGGCTGATGACCCGGTGGATTCGGATGCGATGGCAGCTTACCTGAGCGTGCATTGGACTTCCGATCTAAAAGGAAGAGTTGGCGACGAAAGGAGGAGATGATGAGTTAGACTGCACATTGAACAACGAACAGGTGCTTACACTCCCATTCGAACATTGCACGCGTACCACAAATGTCCCTCACTTATAAAGGAGAATCGTTATGGCGACGACGAAACGTACGAGACCTGAAACAGATCGCATATGTAATGTGGTACCTTCCCGTAATACCGAGCGCGACTGGCAAATCGAAAATGCGATTGAGTCTAATGCCATCGCTGCTCCGCCTGCAGCCCTGCCCGCCAGCGTAGATCTTCGAGTTGACTGGTGGAAGATCGGCAACCAGGAATCGACGGGTTCGTGCGTCGGCTGGGCCTCTACCGACGGTGTGACGCGCTATCATATGGTCAAATCCGGTAAGATGGCACAACCTGGACAGCTGTCGCCGCGCTGTACCTGGATGGCGTCGAAGGAAACCGACGAGTTCACCAATCGTCCGGAAACCTTCATTGAGGGCGCCGGCACCAGCCTGAAGGCAGCCATGGAGTTCTTGCGCAAGTACGGAGCGGTACCTGAATCCCTGCTGCCTTTCCATATCTCGACGACCTTGTTCCTGGGGAATGAGAACTCGTTTTACGCTACTGCCGCGAAGTACCGTGTCGCCTCCTATTTCAACATGGGCAAGAACCTCACCTCCTGGCGCACATGGCTTGCCACCCATGGGCCGATCATGGCGGCATTAGGCGTCGATGCAACCTGGGATAATGCCACGGCGACCAAAGGGAAGCTGAATACCTTCCAGCCCAATACCGTCCGTGGTGGGCACGCGATCTGCGTGGTCGGTTACACGAAAGACAAGCGCTTCATTATTCGGAACAGTTGGGGTACGGCGTGGGGCGACAAGGGTTTTGCCTACGCCAGCGAAGCCTATATTAATGCCGGGTTTTTCAATGAGAGCTATGGTGTAACGGTCTGAACTGGGATCTGCGAGGCAAGAGCGGCCGATGCCTGGTGTAGTGTCCCCCAATAATGACAATGATTGTAAAGGGACGGGTGGGACACTACGCCAGCGTCTTCCCACAATGCAGTACATGATGTCGACTCTGGGCCGGTATGACGAGTGATGTTGTTACTGGTTGAAAGCGACAATGGACGGGCGGTAGAAATCCGGTTAGGCGAGTCGGTGTGCGTGACCCTCCGAGAAAACGCGACCACGGGCTACCGCTGGGCGATTCATCACTACGATGAGGAATATATCGAAGCGGTGTCGACTGAACCCCGCTATGCGCCGAATGTCATCGGCGCGGTCGGTGAGGTCGCGTTCACGTTTAAGGGAAAGAAAATCGGTGCTGGAGAAATCGCACTGAAACACTGGCGACACTGGGAAGGAGACTCGTCGATAATCGCTCGCTATCGTATCCGGCTCCATGTGCGGCCGTGATCGACTCGATCCAATGGAGACTGCCCGCGTTGGGATATGCGGGTTGTGAGATAATGACAACATTCTTCTCGCCCTGAGCACGTAAAGAGCAAGCCGTGGCGATTGGAAGGATTTACCACCTGCGACTTTGTCGCTTCCGGCGAGAAAGGGGAACATGATGGACCATCTGCCACAACGCGTCGTGCGATGGAGAACTGCGGCCGGCGCCCTGCTGATCGTTCTGGTTCTGACTCAGGGTTGCGCCAACCTGAGCGCCGTACGGGAGTTTGCAAACATCTCGACGGAGTCGGCTCAGTACACCAGGCTGGTCGACGACTACGTAGAATGGCCGACCAGTCAGAAGCGCTATCAACCTCCAGATCAGTACGCGCTGTTGGATCATATCGCAAGGGATCGTGCGGCACAGCGGGAGCGCCTGCTTCTCTACCATGCGTTGATCGAAGAATATATGGACGCTCTTGGTCGATTAGCGGCCGATGAGGTCGTCGTCTACGACAAAGAGTTGGATGCTCTTGGCAACGCTGCCAAGGAGAAGAAGTTCGCAGACGCGAAGGAGGCCGGTGCGTTTAGGGCTGTTGCCAAGGTGTTGGTCAAAGGGGCAACCGATCGTTGGAGGCAAAAGCAGCTCAAGGAGCTGATCGCAACATCAAATGAGCCGTTCCAGGTTGTCGTCAATTCGCTCCGGGTTATTGTCGAAAAAGGATTTGCGGGGGATCTCCTGGACGAGACGGCTGCTATTCAGAGCTACTACCGCACACTCATCCGGGATTCCCGGGACAAAGCTGGGATTGCGGCGCTGGAAGAATGGCGTGACCTCCATCTGGCGGGTGTCGACACGCAAGCGAAGGCGATCGAGTTATACGCCAGAATTCTAAAAAAAATCGGGGAAGGGCATCAGAAACTCTACGACGGACGCAACGACCTTTCGAAGGAACTGCTGGTTCGCGACATGAACCGTTACTCGAGGGACCTCAAACTGCTGTTCAACACGATCCGAACTCTTTAAGCGAGGTGATCTATGGCACTGACATCCGCTGAGGCCTTCGACCTGTCCCGATGGTTCGGCGATCTCTCAACAGAGCTTGAACAGTACTGCGACGCTCAGTGGGACCACCTGAGCAGCGACCAACGTCAAAGCCTCAAGAATGCCGAGCTTACACTGAGGAACACCGCCTCCACACTGAGGACCAGGGCCGTTGGTCTCGTGTTGGACGAGACGGAGGTCAGTTTCAACACGCTGCAAAAGTCCACGGAACGGGCGAAAGGCGCGATCAAGACCCTCAAGACTGTGGGTAAGGTCATCACCGTCGCCACTGCGGCGGTGGGGCTTGCCGCCGCCATCGCCTCCAAAGACGTAGGCGCGATTGGAAAGAACGCCAAATCACTGTACGACGCCGCAACCGCCAATGTGTAATGCGGTGTCAGGCCGAGTACAAAGGGAGCGGTGCACGAGTACACACGATCCAGTGCGTTCGCTGCGGCGGATAGGAGGGCGACTTGCGGAATTGTGACTTCGATGCGAATACTCGAACCTACTCAAAAAGAACGCATACTGGATGGGCAGAGCCTCGCAGATCCGCTGAGGCCTGGAACCGACGGCATTAAAGATCACTTCATGACACGCTACATCGCATGTCTGGAGAAGGCAGTAGACGTGTAAGCTGGAAAAAGACTTGAACAGTTCCTTCTGGTGCGTTATCGTAGTTTGGATATGGTTGAAAGCTGGTTACGATCGAGTTGCGTGTCGGATCCCGGTATGGCTGCGAATAGCCGCGTCCCGTACGCTCAACGTTGTCAGCTATTGATCGCGTTCCTCCACTATCGACACTACGCCATATAATGGTCTCGCTGATCTCCTGCAGCCGCAACCATCGTGCGAAGACGTGGTGGTTGTGTATCCTCACCGCGGCGTTAGTCCTCCACATCCTCCAAGGGTCCGGTGTCGCGCGTGAGGGGAAGTCTCCGGCGCCAGAGCGTAAGTCGTCCGCCAATGTGGTGACGACGGCAGAGGCGCACTACGAACTCGGGATATCTTACCACGAGCGAATGTTTGCCGATCTTGATCAGGCGATTGCCGAATACGAGCAGGCAATTAAGCTTCGGAGCGACTTCGCCGAGGCGCATTTCTATTTGGGACTTTCGTATCATACGAAGGCCAAATTAGGTATAGATGACAAAAACCTGTACCGCCAGGCTATTAAGGAGTACAAGTCGTACCTGAATTACCTGCCAAAGGGCCCATTAGCTGAAAAGGCCAGACAGAACATCAAGGCCGTGGAGCAGAGGCTTCGATAGACGTTCGGAATGAGGATAGTGAGCGATGGATTGTTGTAACGGGGTCGACAGGCGCGGTTTTTTGCTGTTGGTCGTGGGGTCGTTGCTGGGATCTGTCGTCCCTCGACGCGCCTATGGTTTCATATCTATCATCTCCGAAGCCGACGAGAACGAGATCGGTAAAAAGGCGGATCAAGAGATTCTCGGACGATTTGGACGGTACCGCGACCAGGAATTGCAAGCGTATGTGGAGTCGATCGGCCAGCGGCTGCTCGACGGGATCGGCCCGACCAGTTTCCGCTACAGCTTCAAGATCGTCGATATGCCGGACGTCAACGCGATGGCCCTTCCTGGCGGGTACATCTATATCACTCGAGGAATGCTGGCTATGCTGAACAGCGAGGCGCAACTCGCAGGGGTCCTCGGCCACGAGATCGGTCACGTGACCTCCCGTCATGCGGCGAAACAGCTTACTAAAGCGTTCGGCGCGCAGATCCTGTCGCTGGGTCTCATGGCTGCCAGCCCCGGCGGTCGTGAGAATACGGGGGAGTGGGCGAGGGTATCGGCGGCTCTTTCCGACCATGTCCTCATGGGATACGGCCGGGAGGCGGAACTGGAGGCCGATGAGCTTGGACTCCGCACGGCTTACCGCGCCGGGTATGATCCGGGGGAGATGGTGACGTTTCTGAACGCCATGAAGTTGAAGGAGCGACTGGAGGCGCTGGGCTATCACGGCTTCAAGGGGACTCATCCGGAGACCATCGACCGCGTCGTAAAAGCGGAAACGATGGCGACCATTCTGGTCGAACAGGGCAGCGGACGTCTCGACGTGAAGGCGAACGAATATAAAGCCCACCTCGACGGCCTGGTTTATGGGGCGAAGCGGGATAATCGACGCGTGAGGATATACGTGGCGAAGGAGGGCGACACGCCGGTTACCGTAGCCCGGGATGTGCTGGGCGATCAGCAAATGGCGTGGGAGGTGGCAAACCTTAATGGGGTCAAGGCGGCGACGGTTTTCCATGAGGGGGACCAGGTAAAACTGCTGCCGCCCGTTTCCAGGGGATTGCATGACGGACGACAGCTCAAGCTATCCCCCAACTGAGCCATCTCTCTGCGCCCGAGTGGATAGGAGCGGGGGATTGTGCGGTTGGGGGTGAAGGAATCGATCGTATGCGGGTGGACGGAGTGATAAGAGATGGCGACACCATTCGCCGGATGTTCGGCGGCATCGCCCCTCGATACGATCTCCTCAATCGTCTGCTCAGTTGCGCGCGTGATCGCTACTGGCGACGGGAGGCGGTAGCCCAAGCTCAGCTCCCTTCCGGCGGGGTGGTACTTGATGTCTGTACCGGGACTGCCGATATGGCCCTGGAATTGGCGAGGCAGTTCCCCTCAGCGAAAACGATTATCGGCGTAGACTTCTGCCTGCCGATGATTCGCATCGCGGCCGAGAAGGTCGCCCGCAAGGGGCTGAGCGATCGTATCCGGCTACAGGCCGGTTCGGCCGAGGCCCTGCCGTTCGACGCCAATACCTTCGATGCCGTGACCATCGCCTTCGGTATCCGCAACGTTGCAGATCGCAAGTGTGGCCTGGCTGAACTCTGGAGAGTGCTGCGCCCGGGAGGCGTGGGCATCATTTTGGAATTCGCCACGCCCCGGGGGCCATTCTTTGGGTGGCTCTATCGCGCCTATTTCCATTTCGGATTGCCATGGCTGGGCGGTCTGATTTCAGGTGACGCTCAGGCCTACAGGTACCTTCCAGCCTCTGTATCCGCCTTCCCCGGCCCACAGGAACTGTCCGGGATGATGGAAGAGGTGGGCTTCAGTGATGTCCGCTTTCGCGCCATGACCGGCGGGATTGTCACCCTTCACGTGGGAACGAAATCGGCGTGAACGTGCTGCGGCCGGCCATTCAGAAAACAGCTCTGTATCTGGAGCTGGTGAAATTCTCCCATACCGTCTTCGCGCTTCCGTTTGCCCTGATGGGCGCCATCCTGGCGGATCGAGGGATCCCGTCGCCGCCGACGCTTTTCTGGATCGTCGTGGCCATGATTGGCGCCAGAAGCGGCGCCATGGCGATCAACCGTCTGGCCGACCAGGAGTTCGATGCGCACAATCCCCGCACGCAGGAACGGGCCCTGCCGATGGGACTGGTTCGGCGCGGAGAGGTCATCTTGTTCGCGCTTGGATCGTTTGCGCTCTTCCTCTTCGCCGCCTCCAGACTCAATCCGCTCTGTCTGAAGTTGGCCCCCGTCGCGATAGCGGTGTTGATTCTCTACTCCTACACGAAACGTTTTACCTTTCTTTCCCACCTGATGTTGGGGCTGGCGCTGGCCATTGCGCCGCTGGGCGCATGGATCGCCGTGACCGGGGAAATGGCAGCCGTTCCTGTTGTGCTTGGCATCGCCGTTCTCTTTTGGGTGGCCGGGTTCGACATCCTGTACGCCATGGCTGATATCGACTTTGACCGAGCGGCCGGCCTCCATTCGATTCCGGCTCGATTTGGGATACCGGCTGCAATGACCATCTCACGGTCATTTCACGCGTCGACGCTGGTTCTCCTCCTCTTGCTGGTTGGTCTTTCGGATTTACGCAGTTTCTATCTGGCCGGTGTCCTCCTGGCCGCTGGTCTGCTGTTCTATGAACATCTACTGGTTTACCGCCACGGTCTACAGCGGCTTGACGCCGCCTTTTTTGTGGTCAACGGTCTTCTGAGCATTTCTCTGTTTGGGTTCACGCTCTTTGACGTTCTATTGTTGTAGGGACATCGGAGAGAAGAGGGGTGGGGGAGAGCAGAAAAGCGAGAGGGCGAAAGTCAGTGGCTCTGGAATATTCTCGGAGGATCGGAAACAACAGGTGCGAGCGGAAGAATTGGTGGAGCTGACGGGATTCGAACCCGTGGCCTCGTGACTGCCAGTCACGCGCGCTCCCAACTGCGCCACAGCCCCACATCGACAAGCGTATGAACAAGGACGATTTAAGCGAACAGGAAGAAGCCTGTCAAGGGAAATCTTCCCCGCGCTCCGCGCCATCGGGTCAGACTATCGGCCGTCACTGTTTCTGGTGCGGCGCGGCCATCACGCTTCGGGACACCTATCTCCTCGCTGAAGGGCCAACCTCGGATATCGTCCGGAGCGTCTGCCGTCACTGTTATCTTCGTAAGAGTGTCGAAATTCGCGAAGCGGTCCGGCGGGAGCGCGAAGAAGGATTCATCCGCTAGCTGATCCGGTTTCACGATGATCGAGAGCACTGTGCCGGGTACAGAGTCTGAGGCTATGAGGCGCGAATCCGACGATCTGCCGCTGGTTTCGATTATTACTCCCTCCTTCAATCAGGGACGATTCATCCGGGACACCATCGAGAGTGTCCTCTCCCAGGACTACTTGAAGCTAGAATACCTGGTCATGGATGGGGGCTCCACCGATGAGACTCTCGATATCCTGCGCAGCTATGGTACGCGACTCATCTGGAGATCCGGACCGGACGGAGGCCAAGCGGACGCCGTGAACGCGGGCATTCGTCTCGCTCAGGGCGAGATTCTCGGATGGCTGAATTCCGACGACACCTATCTGCCCGGCGCGGTCGAGGCGGCGGTGACCTACCTGACAACTCACCAGAACACGGCGATGGTGTACGGGGATGCCTACTACATCGATGAACAGAACCGAGTCATCGGGGTCTATCCTACCGAGGATTTCGATCAGTACCGACTAGCCAAGGCCTGCTTCATATGCCAGCCTACCGCCTTCTTCCGACGGTCGGTTATCGAAACAGTGGGTGGGCTCGATGCGCGGCTACAGTACTGCATGGACTACGAGCTATGGATTCGGCTGGGGCGTCGATTCACCATCGATCGGATCCCGCGCGCGCTGGCCAATAGTCGCCAGTATCCTCAAACCAAGACTTGGGCCCAGCGGGATCGGCTTTTCCAAGAGCTGTGTGCGGTGACGCAGCGCTCGTTCGGGTATACATCGCGTCACTGGCGGATGTGGCATGCCTACGCGCGCCTTAAAGGTTTCTCGTGGCCACTTGCTCGGACAGTATTATATCCTGCCAGGACGAGGTTGCCGCGCTGGTTCAATCGGCTCTAGGATGTGCGCGCCTGAAAAAACGAACCTGAAGCGTGCCCTCTGCAACTGCCACATCATCAGCCGGATGGGGCGGCGCTGAATTTCTGGTACTCGGCGACGACCTTGTCGGCCAAGCCGCTGGCGGCGACCTGTCCATGATGCAGCCAAATTGCTGTCTGGCAGGTTGCCTGGATCAGTTTGAGGTTATGCGACACCAGAACAATCGTGACCCCTTTCGCCTTGAACGATTCCATCCGCCCCTCGCACTTCTTCTGGAAGGCGGCGTCGCCGACAGAGAAGAGTTCGTCGATCAGAAGCAGGTCCGGCTCCACGTCTGTGGCGATGGCGAAGCCGAGGCGAGCGGACATCCCAACCGAATAGTTCATCAACGGCACATCGATGAACTCCTCAAGCTCCGCGAATCTGACGATACGATCAAATCGCCTTTCCAACTCTTTCTGCGAGAATCCCAGAAGGGATCCATAGAGGAAGATATTCTCCCGCCCGGTTAAAAAAGAGTCAAATCCGGCGCCGAGCTCAATGAGGGGTGCGATTCGTCCCCGCACGACGACTTTTCCGACGGAGGGTGGGATCACACCGGCAATCACCTTCAGCAACGTACTCTTTCCCGCCCCATTTGCTCCGATGATCCCAAGAATCTCGCCAGGATCCACTGAGAAGGACACGTCCCGCAGCGGCCAAAACTCGTCCCGTTTTTTTGTCCGACCCCTCAAGAGCCGAATGGCCGAATCGCGCAGCGACCGTGTTCGCTCCTGGTGCAGGAGCAGGCGGATGGACAGATTTTCTACCGCAAGAACCGGCGAATCGCCTGCTTGAGCGGATGGAAGCGAGAGCTCTGTGGGGTTGACGGTGTCCAGTGTTCCGACAAGTTGCGACATTCGACCTGTCGCCGGCCCCTTAGACATAATGGATGAACCGATCTTCCAGCCGGTGGAAGATCACCCATCCGGTCGCGAGTGTAGCCAAAGACAGGGCGAGTCCCGGAATCAACACCTCCAAGGGTGGCGCCGTGCCCCGATAGATGGGCGCCCGCAGGGATTCCAGGAGCGCATACATGGGATTTACATGCAGCAGGAACTTAAATTTATCTGGGATGATCTCCGGAGGGTAGAAGATCGGGGTCGCGTAGAACCATGCCAGGACGCCCGCCTCGTAGAAATACTTGACATCCCGGAAGAACACATTTAGGGCGCCCATGAGCAATGCCACACCAAGGGCGAAGCAGGCCAGACCGAACAACGGAATAGGAAGCCAGAGGAGGTGCACACTAAAACCGGCGCCGACAAGGATCATAAAGAGAAAAAGCGGGACAAGCGAGAAGACGAAGTTGACCACCTGTGAGACGATGGCCGCGATCGGAAAGATCGCCTTGGGGACGAAGACCTTTCGGATGATGGGACCGTTAATCACCACACTGTCCAAGCCCCTGGAGGTTCCCAGCGAGAAGACGTTCCATCCCAGAAGGGCGGTAATGACATAGAGCGGATAGTGAGGACGCTCGCCAAAGATCCGCGAGAAGACCATCGTGAAAATGGCCATCGCGAAAAGGGGGTTGAGAACGGTCCATGCAAACCCCAAGACCGATCGCTTATAGCGGAGCTTGACCTCTCGGATGACAAGCTGGCGCAGCAGCTCCCGATACCGGACAAGGGTCAAGAACGGACCGGAGGATCGGTGATCTGCAAGGTAGAGGCCGGGCTGAGGCGCGCTTATTTCATGACTCATGAAACGTCCAATGTTATCGTTTTTACCGGGAGGCAGGTGACCTTCACAACCTGCCGAATGTTAGACCAGCCCCGGCGACACTGTCAAGCGTATTGCCCTTTCAGAAGTATTTGCCCACGTTCGATCCACCATGATACCTTTTTTGCGACGTAATCGTTCACGACTATGCGCGGCTAGATCCTGCGATCGTTGTGCGGATCCTGCGCAGGCCACAAACTTCCACCGTGCTCATGTACGAACTTCTCCATCGCCGATCAGTCGTACACTTGCAATAGGTGGCGAATCGTAGCACCTGCTTTCTAAAACTGCCCGCTTCCAGTTTGACAATGTGGCCGTCGGCAGACATAATATAAGGCTGATTCCAGGGGCGGCCACTAGGCCTGTGGTAGAAGTCGCCGGTGTAGTGTCCCATAAGTCCTTTTTCAGTGATTGTCATTCCGGGCTTGACCCAGGATCAGGTCCGGCCGTCGGATGCCCGGTCGATCAATGGTAAGAAATACCTGAGCTGGGAATACCGAGATGGAAACTGTGACCCAAATCGACAACGCCAGAGATGTGTACGTCAAGCTGCTGGAGTCTTCGCTTAAGCGGGTTGTAGCGGTCCTTTCCGGCCTCAGCTTTATCGACCGCCTTCGCATGTTGTACCCGCTCCTGGCTACGCCCGTGGATCTGGACCTGCTGTGTTATACCCCTGGGGAGTTAGAGCGGATGCAGGACCGACCGTTTATAAAACATGTGCGTCGAGAGGAGGTAGTCCTCTATGAGACGAGCACCTCTTAACACGTTCGAGAAGCGGCTGCTGGCCGAGATAAAAGCTCTTTACGGCAAGAGGCTTATCTCTGTGGTGGTGTTCGGCTCGGCTGGACGAGGAACACAACGGTGTGATTCGGACCTGGACGTGTTGATTGTTGCCGATCAACTCCCCAGGGGAAGGATGAAGCGTGTGGAGGAGTTCTCGGTTGTCGAGAACCGGATTGGACCTGTCTTGAAATCTCTTCGAGAGGCGGGAATGACCACCGATCTTTCTCCCGTGATAAAGAGTCCTCAAGAGGCGGAGGGGGGGAGTCCGTTGTTCTTTGACATGGTGGACGATGCTCGCATTCTTGTAGATCACAATGGGTTTTCGAGGCGGTACTGAGCTGTCTTCGAGGCAGGTTGAAGCAACTGGGCGCAAAGAGGATCTGGATGGGAAACGCATGGTACTGGGACCTCAAGCCGGACTACAAGCCCGGCGAGTGCTTCGAGTTATGACGAACGAAGACCTGACCCACAGTTATCTCCGAAAGTCCATCGTTCGTCTTGACGTCCTCGATCTGTTTTTAAAGAGGCAGGATTACTCCGATGTCATCCGGTGAGACGAACGCCTCATGAGATGAGACGAGAGATGACCAGAGGCAAAAGACTTTCAACCCAGGATCGAGCGGCGCTCGTTGAGGCCATTCAACGGCTGATCGAATGCCGGCAGGAGATACAGTGGGCGTACCTACACGGCTCATTCTTTGAAGGCGGCCCTTACCGCGATATCGATATCGCCGTCTGGGTAGACCCAACCGCTGCCCCCCACAACAGATGGCGGTGGTACGAGGTGGACCTTGCGGCCACCCTTGAGCTCAGGCTCCGTCAGCCTGTCGATATTCGGGTCCTCAACGATGCACCTCTGGCCTTTCGCTACCACGCCTTGAAGGGACAGCTTCTCCTGGTACGCGACTGGGAGGGGCTCAGCGAGATGCGGACCAGGACCTGGGATGACTATTGCGACTTTCTCCCCTTTGCCCGCCGGTATCTCCGAGAGGTGCTGAGTGCCTGAGATCAACCTGGATCGACTTCGGGAACTGGCGGGGTACCTGCGCAAGGCGGTGCGAGAGTTGCGGGTGATCGGGCAAACCCCAATGGAGGTCTGGCTCCTGGATGCCCGCTCGATCAATAGCGCGAAGTACCTGTTCATCGTCGCCGCAGAAGCCGCTTTGGATATCTGCAATCATCTGGCGGCCAGAAAGGGTGGGCGGAGTCCAGCCGACTATGCGGACTGCATCGTTGTTCTTGCTGAGATGGGGATTCTCGATGAGGCGCTCATGCAACGGTTGGTCAGGATGGTGAAGTTCCGTAACCTACTCGTTCACCTGTACTGGAAGGTAGACGATTCCGAAATCTATCGAATCATTCGGGAGAACCTGGGTGATTTTGATCGGTATCTGGCCGCCGTCGGCGGCTATCTGAAAGCAAACCTTACCGAAGGACATTCACAATAGGTCACATGCATGACCAGGGAGAACGTATGAACGAGCGGCGAGCGCTGATTACAGGGATTACCGGACAGGACGGCTCCTATCTGGCCGACCTGCTGCTGGCCAAGGGCTATCACGTGATCGG
>Ga0233425_10005744_pt1 | contig 19231 bp, 17 predicted proteins | sample Watercolumn_Towu_2_FD_181712 | JGI IMG/M metagenome (GOLD analysis project Ga0233425, IMG submission 181712) | Freshwater microbial communities from Lake Towuti, South Sulawesi, Indonesia - Watercolumn_Towuti2014_140_MG | ecosystem: Environmental > Aquatic > Freshwater > Lake | place... | reverse complement strand
AACCCCTCGTCCACCTGGCCGTTGCAGTTGTTGTCGATGCCGTCGCAGATCTCCTTGGCCCCGTGGTACGCCATCGGAACCAGCGGCGCACAGTCGATCTCGTCCGGGTCGCCGTCCCCGTCGTCGTCCTTGTCGCACGCGTTGCCCAGCTCGTCCTTGTCCGGGTCCGACTGGTCCGGGTTGGCCACGTCAGGGCAGTTGTCCTTGGGATCCAGCACCCCGTCGTTGTCGTCGTCCGGGTCGAGGCAGCTGGCCAGACCGTCCTTGTCCGGGTCCGGGAACCCGTCGTCCACCTCGCCGTTGCAGTCGTTGTCCGCACCGTCGCACTCCTCCGGGATGGGCACCGTCGCATCGCACACCGACCACCCCTCAAGCCCGAGGCACGTCTGCATGCCCTCGCAGCTCCCGAAGTCGTTGGTGATCGCACAGTCGCGCTTGGCCCCCTGGTTGTCGGGCCGGCACGAACAGCTCTTGCTCAGCGGCACACACTGCAGCGATACCGCCTGGCCGGCACCCGTGACGCTCACGCACTCGTACCCCTGGGGGCAGTCCTCGGCCGCAGCACAGTGCAGCCCGCAGAACGTCCCCTCGCTGCCCACCGGCACGCACGTGTCCGGCTCGCCGCCGCACTCCTCGTCCTTGCTGCATTCCTTGCACAGGAGGTAGAACGCAGGCACGCAGATGAACTCCGGGTCCGACCTGTGAAGCACCACCTTCTCGCAGTTCCACCCCGGAGGGCACTCGTTCATGCACGTCTGGGTGCAGACCTTCCCTTCGAGCAACTCGATGCAGTACCCGTAGCCGCAGTCCCCGTTGTCGTGGCACGGCGTGCCGATGGGGATGTCCTCCTCCTGGAACGCATCCCCCGCATCCGGCTCCACCCGCCCATCCCATTCGCCCTGGTCCGAGAGGCCCTCGCCGTCCGCGGACACGCCCGGGTCGATGCCTCCAGGGTCCGAAGGACCGACTCCGTCCTCCGGGCCCGTGGTCTCCACGTCCACCACATCCGTGCGGATGCTCTCGCCAGCCTGGCCGCAGCCGGCCACGCCCCACAGGACTGCTGCAACCAGGAATCGGGATGCTCTCATACGACCACCTCGTGGTGCGCGGGCAGGGTCACTGCCCGACGCTGATACTCACCGGGATCTCCGTGAACTTGGCAGCATCGTTGTTGATGGCTGCCTGCTCCGAGTAGATGCGGACGTAGTAGGTGTGCTGCCCGATGGGCTCCTCGGCCTTGCACGGGATGGTCACCGAGGTCGTCTGCAACGCGCTCACCTGCAGATCGTCGGGCGCTACGCAGTCCGTCGTCGGATCCTTGGCCGGCCCGAACCCGATCTTGAAGGAGAGCGTGTCCTCCTCGGGCGAGAACACCCGGATGTCCACCTTCAAATCGAACTTCTGCATGATCATCAGGCTCAACGGCTCGTCGTAGTAGGGCAGCGCGGACGGGTCGGTGCGGAAGTTCGCTCCGTAGAAGCTCTCCACCACCTTGGCCATGGCCTTGAAATCGTCGTGCGAGTACCCCTGCTGCGAGTAGATGAACAGACCCGCCGGGTTGTCCATGCTCTGCTGGAAGGGCTTGTCCGTGGGAAGCTGGTCGGGCGGCATCTGCCGGAACCGCTGCACCTCCCGCAACAGGTACAGGAGCCGGTCCTCCGGGAGCTTGTACAGGAAGTCCTGGAACCAGGGATTCTGGATGTGCGCCGCAGCCAGCCGCAGCTGCGCAATGTCGTCCGTCCCCAGCGTCGGCTTCAGCTCCTCCCCCCCCTTGGGGATCAGCTTCCAGCGCTTCACGAACTTGTCCACGAACCCGTCCGGGTTGGACGTGGCGAGATCCGCGGACGGCGCCTCGAGCACGTAGTAGTTGGACGGCACCGGGACCTCGAAGTAGTCCGGCTGGATCTTCGCCCGCTTCGCCGCCCAGTAAGCCACCGCGTGGGCCAGCTCCCCCTCCAGGTCCCCGCCGCACAGCTGCGGCACGTAGAGCTGCGTCGGCTGCACCTGTGCGAGATGCTGCACGAGCCGGTCCAGCACCTCGTGGCTTCCGGTCACGATGCCCCACTCGATGTAGGACTCGTACGTGTAGATGTTATCGGGGGACACCCCCAGCGAGGCAGGGGCCAGCTTGCCCGTGTCCCCGCCGTACTTGTCCGCCAGCGGCACCTCGTCGAACGTCACGAAGAACAGGTAGATGTCCGCGCCGCCCTGGGCCAGGTCGAAGATCCTTCCCAGGGATGCCAGATCGTCCCCCTTGTGCGCGAACACGAACGCCGCGACCACTCCTTCCTCGAGGCAATCCTTGGCGCAGTTGGCCCCGGTCTCCGCTCCCTGGCAGACCCCGTCGCCGCAACCGGACGTCACCGGAACATCGGGAGTGCCCACCCCCTCGTCCGTGCCCGCTCCCGTGTCCACCGCACCCGGATCGGGCGTCCCGAGATCCTCGGGCTGGTCCCGCGCATCCTGCGGCAGTATCGTCAGCTCCTGGTCTGCATCGCCCGGCGAGCCCGAGTCCGAGCACGCGCCAGACAGACCCAGACAGACCACGACCACCGCAGCCATCGCTGCCGCAAGAAACCGTGCCCCAATGCGCTGGTCCATGACCGACACCTCACTCCTTCCGGAACGCGAAGAACGTCACTTCCGCCATTCCGAGCCCAGGCTTCTGTCCGGGCTCGATCGTGAATGCTACACGCGACGACCACGCACCCGCAAGGTCCACCCACAACGTGCTTCCCGCATGCGGTATCCGCACGAAACGCCTGGCCCCATCCTCGGTGGCAATGGTCATCTCCAGAAACTCCCGCGAGTCCTCCTTGTCGAGGCAGCCCGCGGTGAGCGTCACGTGCGAGAATCGCCGGGGAGCGTCGAACTGGAACTCCAGCGAGGCACCGCGTGGATCGGCCAGCGGCACGCACGTGCCCCGGTCCCCGTCCAACAGGTACCCCGAAGGCGCCTCGACGGGCATCACGACCACCGCGGACGCGTGGAACGCCGGCGGAAGCCTGCGAGCCTCGGACGGCACCGCCGACTGCCCCCCGGCCGGAGCTGGCGCAGGCCCCGTCTCCCCACTCCCCCTGCCCGGGTCCGAGTAGCCTCCGGCAAGCCAGATCACCCCCACCGCAGCCAGCGCCACGAGCAGGCCGGCCAGGGCCGGCACAACGACCGGAACCGCACCGACCGGCGCCTTGAGCAGAGGCCGCGCCTGCGGCGGAAGCGTCTCCACCCGACGGGTCCCCAGCCGCACCGCGGGCAACCCCGCCTCCGGGCTCGCAAACCCATACCCGCACGCGGGGCACACCCGCGTCACCCCCTGCGTCTCCTCTCCGCACCGCGGACACTTGGTCAGCGGCGTGTCCCTGCTGCCGGATTCCATCGCATCCTCCCCAGCCGCTCCTCGACGCCCCAGGATCCCCGCGCCCCCCCGTCACATCACGAGCGCTGCCGCGGGCACCGCCCAGACCCCCTCGCCCATCTGCACCACTTCCCGGCCCGCGTACACCAGCAGCCCCGCAGTCACGAGCTCCGGATACTCCTCCCGAAACGCGTTGAGCGACGCGGCCATCTGGGGCTTCAGCGCATCCGCGTGCTTCACGTCCACGGCCAGCCACCGCCGGCCCCACCGCAGCACGAAATCCACCTCCCGGTTGTCCGCGGTCCGCCAGTAGCGGATGTCGGCTTCCGGCCCCAGCGCTGCCGCGTGCCCCTCCAGCTGCTGCAGAACCCAGGTCTCGAGCAGCGCCTGGAACAGCGGGTTGAACACCAGGTCCGGTCTCGGGGCCAACCCCAGGAGGTGGCACGCCATGCCCGAATCCCGCAGGTAGAACTTCGGCGCCTTGATGAGCCGCCGCTTCCGCACCAGGTCGACCGGCTGGAGGAGCTTGCCCAGGAGCCCCCTGTCCGCCATCTCGAGGTACCGCCGCACCGTGGGCGGCGACACCCCGGCTTCCGGAGCCACGGCCGCCAGGTTGACCAGCGCACCGCTCTGCAGCGCCGCGCCCCGCAACGCCCTGCGCAGCGGCACCAGGTCCCCCACGCCCCCGACGGCACGCACGTCCCGCTCCAGGAACTCCCGCTCGTATTCCTGGAAGAACCGTCCCGCCTCCTCCTGGCTGCCGCGCTGCGCTGCCGGAAACCCGCCCCGACACACCCGGCCCGCGAGCGGACCGAGCCACCGCACCGCATCCTCCAGGCCCTTGAGCCCCTTGAGCTTCCGCTCCCCTCCCGGCTGCAGGAGCTCTCCCACCAGCCCGCCCGCGGGGATGCCCCGAAGCTCCCCCGCTGCCAGCGGGCCCAGCATCACCTGCTCCGCTCCCCGGGCCACCAACTCCTGCAGGCTCCCCACCGCGGCCGGAGACGTGGACGCCACCAGCACGAACCGCACGCTCTTGCGCTCCCGCTCCGCGACGAACCGCAGCGGGGTCAGCAGCTCGGGCGCTGCCTGCGCCTCGTCGATGACCAGGTGCGTGTCCGCTCCCAGCAGCTCCACCGGCAGGGTGCGGGCTGCCTCGAGATCGTCCAGCCGGTCCAGCCTGAGGACCCTCCAGGGGGCCCCTCTAAACGCTGCCGATACCAGCGTCGTCTTGCCGCTTCCCCGCGGCCCGGCCAGCACCGTCACCGCGTTGTCCCGTGCAGATCGCAACAGCCTCTCCTCGACCCATCTGACGTGCACGACAGCCTCCTGCATTGCAGCTACAGAACCAACTCGGGCTTTCGTTTATCACAAGCGGACGGGCACTACAAGTCGAGAAAGACCTCGGGCTCCGCGGCTGATGTGCTCGCCCGCCACATTACCCGGAGCGTGAGCGACGGGCAGCGTGTCGCTCCCCGGACCGTGTCTACACGGAGCCGTGACGGATTGGCTGGTTGTCGTGGGAACCGGGCAGGGGGCTCAGGCTAGAACCCGCTCTTGACCTCGAACTCCAGCGAGTAGGGCTGGCAGTCCAGGTCCGGGTTGAACGAGTACGGCACCACCTTGACGTAGAACACCGTGGCGTCCGACGATGCACACGCTCCGGTCCACTCGTACGTGAACGTCTCGGGGGCGTTGCCCCCCTTCCAGATGCCGAGCTCCTCGCACACTCCGGTGTCCGGAAGGTCGCCGCAGTCCTTGTCGGTCTCGGACCAGACGCACAGGTCGTAGTCCGCGCCCTCGGGGATGTTGGTCAGCTTGACCGTGAGCTGGTACGGCCCCTCGTCGTCCCACGGCAGGCAGAAGCCCGCCAGCTCGTCGCCCGTGATCGTGAACCAGTCGATGTCGTTGTCCGGGAACATCGTGGCCTTGATGCCGACCTTGCCCTGGTTCTCGATCACGTAGCCGAGATCCTCCGCAGTGGCGCACGTGTTGTTCTTCTCGTACTGGTCGCCGGAGATGTTGTCGTCGATGGTGCCGTTGCAGTCGTTGTCCACCTCGTCACACACCTCGGGGGTCGGGTCCACGCCGCCGATGCACTGGAGCTGGCCCGCCTTGCACTTCACCACGCCCACCTGGCAGGGCGTGTAGTACGGGGAGGAGGGGTCCGCCACCTTGTTGGGCGTGCCGCACGCCGCGCCGCCCTCGGGGTCGCCCTCGTCCACCACGCCGTTGCAGTCGTTGTCCAGACCGTCGCACTTCTCCGGAGAGGACGCCTTGTACTTCTCCCCGCCGCACTCGCTCCACTTGCCGTTGGTGCAGGTCTGCTCGCCCTTGGAGCACTCCCCCGTGTCGGTGCCGCAGGGCTGCTTGGCACCGTTGGAGCACGTGCAGCCGCCGGGCACGTCGTCCACCTGCTGGTTGCAGTCGTTGTCCAGCCCGTCACACACCTCGGCCGGCGGCGGAGGGCACGCGGACCACGTGCCGCCCGCGCAGGTCTGCACGCCCGTGTTGCACGCGTTGCACTTCTGGGTCAGGGGCTGGCCGTCCTCCCCCTCGTCCGTGAGCTTGTCGCAGTCGTTGTCCTTGCCGTCGCAGGTCTCCACCGCGGGCAGCGGCGCATTGCACACGGACCAGACCCCGTTCGCGCACGTCTGCTTGCCCGCGCCGCACTGGTTGGTGCAGTCCTGCTGCGCGATGTCCTCGTCCACCTTGGTGTCGCAGTCGTCGTCCTTGTTGTTGCACTGCTCCGCACCCGCAGTGCACGCACCCCACGTGCCGTTGACGCAGATCGTCTCGCCCACGGTGCCGCACGTGGTCAGGCACGGCTGCTTGGCCCCCGCAGTGCACTTCTCCGCGCAGTTGAGCCCCTCGTCCACCTGGCCGTTGCAGTTGTCGTCCTTCTCGTTGCAGATCTCGGTGGCTACCGCGGTGCACGCCCCGTACTTCTTGTCCTGCCCGCAGGTCTTCTTGCCCACCGTCTGGCACGTGCCGTTGGTCACCACGCAGTCCAGGGTCGCGTTGGGAACGCACTCGCCGCACCCCTCCGCAATGGCGTCCGTCTGGCCGTTGCAGTCGTCGTCCACGCCGTTGTCGCAGACCTCCATGGGCGGCGCACACACAGCCCACATGCCGTTGGCATCGCACGTCTGCGTGCCCTTGGTGCCGCACGTCGTGTCGCACTGCTTGAACGTCCCGGGCTCGCACTGGGTATCGTCCGTGGAACCCGTGCCCCCGCACGCAGCCACGGCCAACACGAGCGTCGACAGAGTGAACCACACCAGCTTCTTCATGATATCCTCCCCTTAGGTCAAATTGCTCGCACGATCATAGTATGGGAGAACCCGACGGTCAAATTACGGCTCAGACTCCCACGACCAGGGCCGCCAGCGTCGGAACTCCTGCTGTCCGATTTGCGCCCATCAGGCGAAGAGCACCTCGAGGATCTCGTACTCCCGGACGCCCCCCGGGGTGCGCACCTGGACCGAGTCGCCCACGCGCTTGCCCATGAGCCCGCGCGCCACGGGCGAAGTATAGTTGATCTTCCCCTTGCCGGGGTCCGCCTCGTCCATCCCCACGATCTGGTAACGGACCTGCTCGTCCGTCTCCACGTTGGCAAGCACCACGGTGGCTCCGAACACCACCCGGTCGCCCGACAGCTTCTTCGGATCGATGACCTCGCAGTTCGAGAGCTTGGCCTCGATGTCCCGCGTCTGCGCCTCCAGCATCCCCTGCCGCTCCTTGGCAGCGTGGTACTCCGCGTTCTCCGAAAGATCCCCGTGCGCCCGCGCTTCCGCAATCTCCTGCACGTTCTTCGGCCGCTCCACCTCCTTCAGGTGCTTCAGCCGCTCCCGGAGCTGCCGCTCCCCTTCCACCGTCAGTACCGTCTTGTCCATGTCGTGCCCTCCTGTCCCGCAGCGCACCTACTTCCGCTGCACCACGCCCGTGTCGTCCACAAAGTAACTCTCCGGGATCTTGCCGGCAAGCTCCTTCTTGAACCGCTTCACCTTCCACTTGCGCTCGAGCAGCATGTCCATGACGTACGTCTTGACCCGGGTGGTCTCGTCGTCCACCAGCAGCCGCTGCACGATGGCATCCACCGCTTCCTGCTCCTTGTCGAACATCGAAAGCCCGTCCACCGCAAGGAACCGGATCTCCTCGGTCTCGTCCTGCGCCAGGTCGATGAGCCGCTTCATCACCCGGGGTTGCGGGTAGTCGCGAAGCGAGCTGACCAGGCTGTTCATCCGCTCCATGCTCTGCGAAAACCGGTCCCTGATGCCGTCCAGCGTCTCCAACACCACGTCCACCGCCTTCTCCTCGCCTGCGATCTCCGTCAGCGCGCGCAGCGGCCAGTACACCGCGGCTTCCGTCCGGATGAACGCGGTCAGCGCAGGCAGCGCATCCTCCCCCATGCCCCGGACCATCTCGTAGACCAGGGTCTTCTCGTCCTCGTCCACGATGCTCCCGTCCGTCACATAGGTGAACCGGCCCAGCAGCGCGGTCACCGCTTCCTGCGACCCGATGTTCCCCAGCAGCTGGATGACGCGCTTGCGCTCCACCGTGTTCACGTACTTGTTCATCAGCTTCTTCTGGAGCCGCGCCACGGCCCGGTCCACCGTGGGCCCCTCCTGCCCGCTCCCCTTGCCAAACAAGTCCGAAAACCAGCCCATGGGAACCCTCCCGTCGTCCGTCGCAAGATAGCACCAATGACCCGCGTGCGCAATTGCTTGACGCGATGCGAAATAACTCTTATGGTGGTCCGGTCGGTATGGTGGTTTCCCTTTCTCAACCGCTTTGGGGGTTCCTATGGCCGTTGATTTCAAAGACCTGACGATGGAAAACCTGCTCTCCGCCCTGCCTCACCTCGTTGCTACCGGTGCACAGGGCAAGTACGTCTACAACCTCGAGATGAAGGAAGTGGACGGCACCCGCGTCAAGAAAGACCGCTACTGGGTCAAGTTCCTTGACGGCACCATCACCGCAGGCGAGGGCGTCAGCGACGACCCGGACGCCACCCTCTTCACCGTCAACATGGGCGGCATCGACACCCTCATCGCATTCCAGTGCTTCGGCCTCAAGGCCGCTACCACCGCGATGATCATGGGCTACATCTTCGCCTCCAACATCAAGAAGGCCGAAGCGTGGTTCAAGGTCTTCAAGATCGGCCAGGCCGAGTTCGTGGCCGGACTCAAGGCCGCAGGCATCGAAGCAGGAGACACGAACCTGCCGGTCTTCGCGGAGCTGATGGTCGGCTAGTCGGATCCCCCCCCGATCTGCCGGGAGACGGCGCGTTTGCGAAGCCGTCCCGGGGACGATTGCCCGGACGCCGGATCGCCGTCGTGACTCCCGAGATCGCCACGGGTACACCGTCCGGACCCGCCATTTCCAAGGCCCCGGCCCACTCCATCGTTTCAACCCCCGCAGCCCATTCCAGTTCCTCCGCAGGATCCGCCTCGCATCCGCTTGAGATCCTTGAGCCTGCCGCGGCACAGTGCGCTTTCTGCTGGAAGACCTCTTCCACATGACCCCTTGACACCCGTGCAAGCGTGGGCGAAGGATCGCTCCGTAGCGCGCCACGTGCTGGCGGTCCTGCGACGCTGCAGCTTTGCATCGCATGCCGGCAAGCGCGCTTGAAATGGACATCCCACGCCGCAAGGCGGAAGCGAGATTGAAATCCGATGGACGAAAGATGGATGGAGGTCCTGAACCTGGTTCGCCAGCAGGTACGCTCCGTGGAATTCAGAACCTGGATCAAACCCGTGCAACCCGCCGGGTTCGAAAACGGCACGATCACGCTCCACGTCCGTGACGCGGAGTTCCAACGCTGGTTCTCGGACCACTACGAGTCGCTCGTGGAGCGGGCACTGGAAAAGGTGCTCCAGAAGCCCGTCCAGATCGCATACCGGGTCCAGAACCCCGAGCTCTTCGAGCAGCCGGTCCTCCCCGACATCCGGGGACCCGCCCGCTTCGAGTCGGACTACACCTTCGACAACTTCATCGTCGGCCCCTCGAACCACATGGCCTATGCCGCAGCCAAAGCCGTTGCCGAAAGGCCGGGAAGAGCCTACAACCCCCTCTTCTTCTACGGCGGCACGGGGCTGGGAAAGACCCACCTGCTCTACGCAGTCGGCGCCGCAGCCCAGCAGCGCAACCCCAGGTTGCGCGTGCTCTACATCACCGTGGCCGACTACCTCAACGATCTCACCGCAGCCATCCGCCAGAAGCGCATGGAGCACTTCCGCGTCAAGTACCGCGACGCGTGCGACATGCTGCTGGTCGACGACATCCAGTTCATCTCCGGCAAGGAGCGCACCCAGGAGGAGTTCTTCCACGCGTTCAACGCACTCTACGCCGCGCACAAGCAGATCGTCGTGTCCAGCGACCGGCCGCCGGCCGAGATCCCGGACATCGAGGACCGCCTCGTGTCCCGCTTCGAGTGGGGCCTCATCGCAGACATCAAGGCCCCGGAGCTCGAGACCCGCATGGCCATCCTCTCCCGCAAGGCCGAGCTCACCGGCCTGCCGCTGCCCCACGACGTCGTCGAATTCGTGGCCAAGGAGGTCACCGACAACGTCCGCGAGCTCGAAAGCAGCCTGAACCGCCTCCGCCTCGAAGCCCAGACCCAGAACGCGCCCATCTCCGTCAAGATGGCCCGCGACAGCCTCAAGGCCTACTTCCGCTTCCAGGCACGCCGCCTGAGCCCGGAAGCCATCCAGAAGGCCGTGGCCCAGAAGTTCGGCGTGGACTGCGGACTCCTGGCTTCCGCTTCCCGCAAGAAGGAAGTGGCCCTCCCGCGGCACGTGGCCATGTACCTCGTCCGCCGCCTCACCGCACTCTCCTTCCCCGAAATCGGTCAGCGCTTCGGCGGCCGCGACCACTCCAGCGTCATCTCCGGCATCCGCAAGATCGAGAAGTCCCTCAAGGTCGACCAGTCCCTGGTCCAGGGCGTGGAAGAGCTCGAACAACGCCTCCGCCGCTGATGCCGCAACGTCACCTCCGCTTCGTGTCTGCCCCCTTTCCCAGGACGCACCCGTATGTCCGTGGCTCCTCCCTTGTGCAGAACCTGTTGGCAATCCTGTGGACAACCGGCCGGGGGGACTTTCCAACATCCCGAACACAGCTTCCGCATGTCCGGCCTGTGGACGGGATGGACCGCTTGAACACTGGCTCCGCAGCCACATCCAACGTTCCCACAAGGCACAACAACATTGTTCTTCCATTAAAAAAGAATTTGTGGAAGATAAGTCCCGGATTGTGCGAGGTGGAAAGATGAAATTCACGGTCAGCAGAGACCAGTTTGCCAAGATGCTGTCGCGGGCCCAGGGCATCGTCGAGAAGAAGACGACCATCGCGGTGCTCTCCCACCTGAAGCTGGAAACCGCAGGGCCGGACAAGGTCAACCTCACGTGCACCGACTACGACGTCGTGCTCATGGACTCCTGCCCCGCCAAGGTCGAGCGGGAAGGCACCGCGGTCATCAGCGGCAAGACGCTCTACGACATCCTGCGCGTGCTTCCGCCCGTGGACATCGAGATTGAGAAGGAAGGGGGCGAGCGCATCCTCATGGTCGCAGGCTCCAGCAAGTACAACCTGGCGGGCTTCGAGCCCGACGACTTCCCCCGCATCGAGAAGTCGCTGAACGAGCCCGGCTTCTCCGTGCCCGTGGCCACGCTGCGCTCCATGCTGGCCAAGACCGCGTTCTGCATGTCCCAGGAAGAGGCCCGCATGAACCTGAACGGCATCTTCCTCGATATCCAGAAGAGCAAAGGCGGCGCGACCATCGGCTGCGTCGCGACCGACGGCCACCGGCTCGCAAAGGTCGAGCACGTGTTCGAAGGCCTCGAGCTGCCCTTTGCCTCCAAGTCCGTCATCGTCCACCGCAAGGGCGTCACCGAGGTGAAGAAGATCCTCGATGGCGAGACCGGCGACGTGTTCATCGGCTTCGGCTCCGGAGAAGTCCTGTTCAAGGCCGGCTCCGCGGCCCTGTACGTGCGCGAGATCGACGAGGAGTACCCCGACTACCGCAGCGTCATCCCCACCTCGTTCTCCCGCGAGTTCAACGTCTCCGGCGCGGAGCTCATCGCAGCCATGAAGCGGGTCCTGCCCCTGGCAGACCCCAGCGTGTCCGTCGTGCGCCTCGAGATCCGGCCGGAGAACCTCCTCATCTCCTCCACCAACCCCCAGGCCGGGTCCGGCGAGACCACCCTGTACGCGGACTACAACGGCGACGTGTTCTCCGTGGGCTTCAACCACAGGTACCTGCAGGAAGCCGCATCCTCGGTCCAGTCCGAGCAGGTGAGCGTCAAGATGAACGACCCCGGAACCCCGTGCGAGGTGGTCCCCCTCGACCCCGAAGAGCGGGTCATCTACGTCCTGATGCCCATCGAGGAAGCATAACCGCGGCCGGCCGCGGGACCAGGCATGCTGCTCAAGTCCCTCCGTTTTCTCAGCTACCGCAACCTCCAGGGCTTAGTCCTGCTCGGCCCCGGGCTCAACTTCTTCACTGGCGCCAACGGCCAGGGAAAAAGCAATGTCCTGGAAGCCGTGTACATGGCGTGCAACGCCCGCAGCTTCAGGGCCGGCCGGCTTGCCGACCTCATCCGCTTCGGTGAATCCGCCGCGGCCGTCGAGCTGACCGTGGAGCGGGACGGAGTGGACACCCCGCTGACCCTCCAGGTCACCGGCTCCGAGCGATCGCTGTGCGTCGGCGGAAGCCGGGACTGCTCCCTCCAGGACGCGATGGAGTACCTGCGCGTCATCCTGTTCGGCCCGGAAGACCTCGACCTGGTCAAGGGCGAGCCCTCGGTGCGCCGCGACTTCCTCGACCGCGCGGTCACCAGCCACCACCCGCCGTACGCAGCCGCGCTCAAGGGCTACCAGAAGCTCGTGCGCGAAAGAAACCAGCTCCTGCGGGACTTCTTCGTGGGAAGGCCTCCGCCCATGGGGCTTGCCGAGGCCTTCGAAGACGAGCTGTCGCGGCTGGCCGGCCAGATCACGTCCCAGCGCCTCCGCTACCTGCGGGAGCTGGCTCCCCTGGCCGTCGGCACCGTGACGGAAAACACCTCCGGGAAGCTCTCTCTCTCCCTCGGATATGCATCGGCCGCAGTCCAACCTGACAGCCTCGCAAACACGGACGAGCTGGCTGCGATGTACCGAACCAGGCTGGCAGAAGCCCGCGCCGCGGACATCGCTTCGGGCCACACGTCCGTGGGACCGCATACCGACGACCTCGACGTGGAGCTCAACGGCCGCAAGGCCCGCTACTTCGCATCCCAGGGTGAGCAGCGCCAGGTCGCAGTGTCGCTCAAGCTCGCACAGCTTCGACTCTGGCGCTCCCGCTTCGGCGTCAACCCCGTCCTGCTCCTCGACGACGTGCTGAGCGAGCTCGACCCGCAGCGCGCCCGCCTCCTGCTCACGACCATCACCGGCTGGAACGTCCAGACCCTAATCGCTACTACTTCCGTACCGGATGTGCTATTAGATGGGAGCGTGTGCGTGTTCCACGTGGAGGAGGGGAAGATCCGACATGGCGGATAAGCTCAAGGCGCCCGAACGGTTCGTCATCCGGGGCGGGGTCCCGGTGTCCGGTACCATCACCCCCATGGGCAGCAAGAACGAAGCGCTTCCCGTCATCGCTGCCACCCTGCTGACCGACCAGCCGGTCATCCTGCGCAACCTGCCCGAGATCGAAGACGTGCTCGTCATGCTCGACGTGCTCAAGTCCATCGGCGCATCCGTGGAGCGCATGGAGCCCAACACCTACCGGATACATGCCTCGGGCATCGACCGCTGGCGCATGGACGACGAGCTGTGCCGTCGCGTCCGCGCCTCCATCCTCTTCGTCGGGCCCCTGCTGGCCCGCCTCGGCCGCGTGGAGCTGCCCCCGCCGGGCGGCGACGTGCTCGGCCGCCGCAGGGTGGACACCCACTTCACGGGCATGAAGGCGCTGGGCGCGGAGCTCACCGTCGGCAGGTCCTACTTCCTCAGGGCCGGCAAGCTTACGGGTGCGGATATCTTCCTGGACGAAGCCAGCGTCACCGGCACGGAGAACATCCTCATGGCCGCGGCCCTGGCCGAAGGGGACACGGTTATCGACAACGCCGCGTGCGAGCCCCACATCCAGGGCCTCGCCCACATGCTCAACTCCATGGGCGCCCGGATCGAAGGGATCGGCACCAACCGTCTCACCATCGGCGGCGTCCGCAGCCTCAAGGGCACTGACTACACCATCGGAACCGACTACCTCGAGGTGGGCAGCTTCATCGGCATCGCAGCGGCCACCGGCGGCGAGCTCAGGATCCCCAACGTGGACCGGCGCCACCTGAGAAGCATCCTGCTGACCTTCCGCAAGCTCGGCGTGGAGACGTTCTTCGAAGGGGACGACGTGCTGTTCGTGCCGGGCAAGCAGGAGCTCAAGGTGCAGCACGAGCTGCACGGGGCCACGCCCAAGATCGACGACGCACCCTGGCCCCAGTTCCCCACCGACCTCATGAGCATCGCGATCGTCGTGGCCACCCAGTCGGCAGGCACCGTGCTCTTCTTCGAGAAGATGTTCGACGGCCGCATGTTCTTCGTGGACCACCTCATCGCCATGGGCGCTCGCATCATCCTGTGCGACCCGCACCGGGTCGTGGTCGTGGGACCCTCGCCCCTCTACGGCACCCGCGTCGAGAGCCCGGACATCCGCGCGGGCATGGCCCTGCTCGTGGCCAGCCTCTGCGCCAAGGGCGAAAGCCAGATCTTCAACATCCGCCAGATCGACCGAGGCTACCAGCAGATCGACGAGCGCCTGCGCAGCGTGGGCGCGTCCATCGAGCGGGTCGCCTTCACCTGCTGAGGTGTCTCATGAAGCAGCCCAAAGCCGTCAAGGGGATCAAGATCGCGGAGCCGCTCATCTTCGAGAAGAGCCGCAGGGGGCGCTCCGGCTCCTCCATCCCGTGCGAGGACTTCGGGCCGCTGGAAAGCCCCATCCCGGACTCCCTGCGCCGCGGGGAGCTGGCCGCGCTTCCCGACGTGGGTGAGCCCGAGGTGGTCCGCCACTTCGTCCGCCTCTCCACCCTGAACTACGGCGTGGACTCGGGCCTCTACCCGCTCGGGTCGTGCACCATGAAGTACAACCCGAAGATCAACGAGGTGGCCTGCTCCCTCCCGGGATTCACCCACATCCACCCGTACTTCCCCGAGTCCTTCGTGCAGGGCGCGCTGCAGCTCATGTACGAGCTGGAAGGGTACCTGGCCGAGATCTCGGGCATGGACGGCGTGACGCTCCAGCCCGCCGCGGGAGCGCACGGCGAGTTCGCCGGCATCCGGGTCATCCGCGCCGCGCTCGAGAAGAAGGGGCAGAAGCGGCGCAAGGTGCTGGTGCCCGACACCGCGCACGGCACCAACCCCGCAAGCTGCACCCTGAACGGGTTCGACTCCGTGGAGGTCAAGTCCGGCGAGCGCGGGGTGCTGAAGGCCGAGGACGTGGCCCGGGTCATGGATTCCGACGTGGCAGCGCTCATGGTCACCAACCCCAACACCCTGGGCCTGTTCGAGGAGAACATCGCGGCCATCGCCGCGGTGGTCCACGAGAAGGGCGGGTACATGTACGCGGACGGCGCGAACCTCAACGCGCTCATGGGCATGGCCCGGCCCGGCGACCTGGGGTTCGACGTCATCCAGTTCAACCTGCACAAGACGTTTGCCACCCCCCACGGCGGCGGCGGCCCCGGCTCCGGTCCGGTCGGCGTCAAGAAGGATCTCGTGCCGTTCCTGCCCATCCCGCGCATCGCAAAGGACGGGGACCTGTACCGGCTCGTCACCGACGGCCCGGATTCCATCGGCCGGGTCCGTGCCTTCATGGGCAACTTCCTCGTCATGGTCCGCGCCTATACCTACATCCGGCAGCTCGGCGGCGAGGGGCTCAAGAAAGCCACGCAGATGGCCGTGCTCAACGCGAACTACGTCCTGTCCCGGATCCGGTCCACGTACCACATCCCGTTCGACAGGACCTGCATGCACGAGTGCGTGGCCACGGACCAGGGCCTCAAGAAGCACGGCGTCACCAACGTCGACGTGGCCAAGGGGCTCATCGACCGCGGCTTCCATCCCCCCACCGTCTCCTTTCCCATCAACGTGCACGGCGCGCTCATGATCGAGCCCACCGAGACCGAGACCGTGGAGGAGATCGACCGCTTCGTCGCGGCCCTGAACGAGATCGCTGAGATCGCGGCCGCAAACCCGCAGGCGCTGCACGACGCGCCCACCATGACCCACGTCTCAAGGCCCGACGATGCCTATGCCGCCCGCTACCTGCTGCTCACCGCGGACATGCACGAGGATGGCAAGGCCGAATGACCCACCCGCCGGCTCCGGACCGGGGCTGGCCGCACTCGCCTTCGGCCTGACGCTGGCCGTCTGCGCGGGCACCCTGCTCTACAACCTCGATGGCGGATCGCTTCCCAACTCCGACGACCCCATCTACGCATCCATCGCCAAAGAGCAGGCCGACTCGGGCCGCTGGCTCGAGCACCGCTACCTGGCCGCGGAGATCTTCGAGAAGCCGCCGCTCTTCTTCTGGCTTGCCGCGGCCTCCATCCGCACCTTCGGCCCCGGCGACTTTCCCGTGCGACTGCCCGCAGCCCTGGCTTCCCTCCTCCTGCTGACCCTCGTCTACCTGCTGGCAGCGCCCCGCCCGGGCGGCCGGCACATGGCCGCGGGCACGTCCCGGTTCGAAAGCCCGGCATCCGCTGCCGGCACGCCCCGGCCAGGCGGCCTCTCCTCCCCGGCCGGCGTGGCCGCCGGCGCGGTGGCCGCCTGCTTCCTGCTGGGCACCGGCGAGTTCTTCTTCAACTCGCGGCGAGTGATGACGGACCTTCCCTTCTGGCTCTTTGCGCTCGCATTCCTCGCAAGCCTGGCCCGGGCGGTGTCCGGCCAGGGCAGCGGAGCCGGCCGGACCGGGAGTTCCCCGGCGTCTGCTTCTAGCCGGCCCGCAGCGGCCGGGCCGTCCCGCGTCTGGCTGCTGCTGTCCAGCCTCTGCATGGCGCTCGCGGTGCTGACCAAGGGGCCCGCGTTCGGTCCGGTCGCGGCCGCGGCCCTCCTGTTCCTCCTTCTCCGGCGTTCCTGGCGCAGCTGGACAGCGGCCGACTGCCTCGTGCTCCTCCTGCCCGCGCTGCTGGTCGCGGGGCCGTGGCACGCGTACATGGCATGGCAGCACGGGACCGACTTCCTCGGAAGCTACCTCGGGTACCACGCGGTGGCCCGCGTGACCTCGTCGCTCGTGGGACCGACCGGGCCCGGGTTCTACCTGGACCAGCTCGTGACCGGAGAGGGCTGGCACTGGGCGCTGCTCATGCTTGCCGGCCTGCTCACGTGCCTGTGGCACGCGGTGCGGGGCCGCTCGAGCCTGGACGTGCTCCTGGCCCTGTTCGTTCTCCTCTACGCTGCCCTCATCTCCTTCATGGGCACCCGGCTGCCCCACTACGTGCTTCCGCTCTATGCCATCTCGGCCCTGTACGTCGGACGGATGGCGTCCCGGCTGCTTCGAGCCTTCGGACGGCCTCTGCACCGCGGCATCTGCGCGCTGGTGCTGCTGGCGCTCTTGTCGCTGGGGTTTGCCAGCCACAACGCGTACCACCTCGTGTCCGGCGACTACTCGCCGGACCTGAAGAAGCTGGCGCTTCTGGCGCGTGACACCGGAGCCGAGATCGTGGCGTTCAACGAGTACAACGTGGTGTCCTCGTGGTATGCGGGCGTGCCGGTGCGAGCCTGGAGCACGGACCCGCAGCTGTGCGACACGCTCCGGTCCATCGACATGCTGCGCCGCTGCGACTTCACCTGGTGTCCCGGCCGTTCGGCCGCTGTGTCCGAGGCCATCGCGGCAAAGCGTCCCGCCTTCCTGGCCCGCCGTGCGTCGCTTCCCGAGCTGCTCTTGCTGCTTCCCCCGTCGGTCCGGGGCAGCTACCGCACCCTGGTCTCCGGCGCCTCCGTCGCGCTGCTGCCCGTGCCTCGCAGCACGTCCGCGGGGCCTGCCCGATAGAGATTCCGTCTCACGGGACACGACGGGTTCGGTCAACGACCGCCACCTTCAATCCGCAGTGCTTCCGAATCGGGTCGAAGTCCCGATCGTGGTGCAGCAGCTCGACGTCGTGCTCGATCGCGACCGCGGCGATCAGGCAGTCCGTGGCCCGCCGGATGGTGACCCCCTTGCGACGCAGTGTCCGGTATATGCCCGCCGCGTCCACGAAGGTCTGCCGCGTCATGGGGAGGAAGAGAAGCGGATCCAGTCTGGACAGGACCCGCCTGTGGTCGCGGTCCTCCCGGATCCCCTGGAGGATCTCGGTCAGGACGACCCCGCAGATGCACACGTCATCTCCGCGTGCAAGCGCGTGCACGAGCCGGCCGACGTGGGGGGAGGAGTCCCCCCGGAAGAAGTCGATCCAGACGGTCGTGTCCACCAGGAGCATGGTCAGCCTCTGGCCGAGCGCCATTCGTCAAGGTTTCCCTCCCAGTCCACCGCGCCCTTCAGGGCCAGCAGCTTCTTCTGGCGCTCCCGTCGCAGCAGCTCGCTCAACGCATGATCGATGAGCGCCCTGCGCGTCTTGATCCCCGTGGCTTTGCGGCAAGCTTCCACCAGCCGATCATCCAGCACGACGTTGGTTCGACCCATGGCCCGCCTCCCCGAGACATACACATCATATGGCCACTGCATGTGTATTGCAAGGCGTGCGGGGGAAGGGATGCAGCAAGGCTCTATCGGGCCGTCACGCTTTATCCGGCCGCACCGCGAGGTCCGGAAACGCGTGGAGCACGCGGGCGTCGAACGTGTAGAGGGGTGCGCCAAGCTCCCGGGCCAGCGCCACGAACTGGCAGTCGTACGCGCTCACGCCGGATTCCACCGCGAGGCGAAGCGCTTCCCGAGGCTCCGGATCCCGTTCCAGGAGGTTCAGGATCCGGGTCGATTCCCAGACCTGCAGCACGGCCTCCGTGGCCAGCCCCCCTGACGCGTGGTGCTTCCAGAGCACGTTTGCGAACTCGTACCGCCAGAGCTTTGCAGAGGCCCAGGCCGGGTGCGCCCGGCGGAGCGCCTCCACCGCTGCCGTATGCTGCGACGGCAGGAGGAGGTGTGCGATCACGTTGGCGTCCACGACCACCGGCACCATGAGCGCCCTTCCCTGGACGACCGGGGTCATGAGCCCCCTTCCCTGGACGACCGGGGTCATGAGCCCCCTTCCCTGGGCGACCGGGGTCATGAGCGCCCTTCCTTGCGTGCTCGGTCGATGAAGTCGTTGGACACCTTCTTCCGACTGAGGCTGCGGATCGTCGCGAAGTGGGCCAGCTCCGCATCCAGCGTCTCGAAGCGCTCCTCGTCCGTGGGCCGGCGCACGTACTGCTCCAGTGCGACCACGATCTCCTGGTTGAGTGAACGGCGGGAAGCCTTGGCCCTGAGCTTGAGCACCGTGTGCAGGTGCTCCGGAATGCCTTTTACGGTGACGGACGCCATGTGCTCCTCCCTGTCGCGCAACCATTACGCAACCATTTTACAAGTCAAGACGGGTTCCGTCAACGATGGGTGCCGCCGCCCACTCGCCAACCGGCTTGACGCCCCGATGCATCGAGCGCGACACTCGAATGGTGCACATGGGGGCTTGCGTGGCACTGTTCGAAGACACGACTCCGGAAGCAGAGAAGGCCTACATCGGCCTGCTGGCCAGGGCGTCTCCGGCACAGAAGCTGGACATGGTGTCGGGGATGTACGCGGCCGTGCTGTCGTTGTCCGCTGCTGGAATCAGGACCCGGCGCCCCGACGCGGACGATGATGAGGTCAGGTACCTGCTGGCCAGCCTCCTGCATGGCCCGATCCTGGCTGCGCGTGTTCGCACCGCGCCCGGAGGCAGG
>Ga0233425_10005743_pt1 | contig 19233 bp, 8 predicted proteins | sample Watercolumn_Towu_2_FD_181712 | JGI IMG/M metagenome (GOLD analysis project Ga0233425, IMG submission 181712) | Freshwater microbial communities from Lake Towuti, South Sulawesi, Indonesia - Watercolumn_Towuti2014_140_MG | ecosystem: Environmental > Aquatic > Freshwater > Lake | place: Indonesia... | reverse complement strand
CAGAGTAGCATCCGCGGCACCCAGGACACAAGCGGCGACATTCCGGCTGTGGGTCGCACGGGATTGGAGGATGGTCGTCACATGCAGGGGACGGTCGCCGCGACGATGACGGAGGGGCGCATGAGGTTGACGGACTAGGACCGGCGTGTTTCGCGGCGCCGCGCCCGAAGGGTCAGCGTCAGGAGCAGAGCCACGAGCGCCAGGGCCGTGAGTGGAGCCGGCCGGCCGGCCGCGGAGCAGCCTCCGCCCGTGGCCATCGGAGTGCCTCCCGACTCGGTGTCGCACGCATTGCCCCAGTCGTCGCCGTCGTCGTCCTCCTGGCCCGCGTTGGCCACGTGGGGGCAGTTGTCCACGTCGTCATCCACGCCATCGTCGTCGAGGTCGCTGTCGCACACATCACCGATACCGTCCCCGTCGCCGTCCAATTGGTCTGCGTTGGCGTCGTTGGGGCAGTTGTCCGCACCATCTTCCACGCCGTCATCGTCCGCGTCCGCATCGGCAACAGGCGTGTCGCACAGGTCTCCGACGCCGTCCTTGTCCGCGTCCTCCTGTCCCGCGTTTGCGGCAAGCGGGCAGTTGTCGGCATCGTCAGAAACGCCGTCGCCGTCGTCATCGTCGTCGCACGCGTCCCCAAGCCCGTCGCCGTCAGCGTCTTCCTGCCCCGCGTTCACCTTGCCGGGGCAGTTGTCGACCGCGTCGGTGGCGCCATCTCCGTCGTCGTCCTGATCGCAGACATCGCCGAGACCGTCCTTGTCCGCATCCTCCTGCCCCGGGTTGGCTGCGTACGGGCAGTTGTCCAGTCCGCCCGCCACGCCGTCTCCGTCCACGTCCTCGGTGCACGCGTCGCCCACACCGTCACCGTCCAGGTCCGTCTGGTCACCGTTGGGCACCGTGGGGCAGTTGTCGTCCGCGTCGTCCACACCATCCCCGTCGTCGTCCGGGTCGCAGACATTGCCGCTGCCGTCCGCGTCGAAGTCCTCCTGGAACGGGTTCACGTCTTCCACGCAGTTGTCCACCGTGTCGGGCACGCCGTCCTTGTCCATGTCCGAGCTGCACGCGTCGCCCACGCCGTTGTCGTCCTGGTCGAGCTGGTCCGGGTTCGGCACCTTGGGGCAGTTGTCGTCCGCATCCGGCACCGCATCGCCATCGTCGTCGCCGTCGCACGCGTCCCCGTCCCCGTCCTTGTCCAGGTCCTCCTGCTTCGGGTTTGCCACGTCCGGACAGTTGTCCGTGTCGTCGGGAACCTTGTCCCCGTCGATGTCCCCGTCGCAAGCGTCTCCAGCGCCGTCGCCGTCGGTGTCCTCCTGGCCGGGGTTCTCCACGATACGGCAGTTGTCTTCACCGTCGTTGACTCCGTCGTCGTCCGAGTCGATGTCCAGGTAGTCGGGAACCTTGTCGCCGTCCGTGTCCGATGGGGCGGTCGCCAGGTCGGCGTCCCCGGCCTCGTTGGCGTCGGATACGCCATCACTATCGGAATCCGTGTCGAGTGCATCGATGATGCCGTCGTCGTCCGTGTCCGCAGGGTTTCCCGGGTCCGGGAGCTCCACGCCGTCGCCGATCCCGTCCTTGTCTGAATCGGGTGAGCTCGGGTCCAAGCCGAGCATCTCCTCCACGTCGTTGGGGATGCCGTCTCCATCCTTGTCCGCATCGCACGGGTCGCCGGACCCGTCCTTGTCCAGGTCGGCCTGGCCGGGATTCACGGTCCACGGGCAGTTGTCCGCGGCGTCAGGCGTTCCGTCGCCGTCAGAGTCGTCGTCGAGGCAGTCCGGGAGTCCGTCGCCGTCGCTATCGGGCGGCGGGGTGGCGGGGTCATCGTCGCCTGCTTCCTGCTCATCGGGGAAGCCGTCCCCGTCGGAATCGAGGTCCAGGCCATTTGGAGTGCCGTCGCCGTCTGCGTCCTGAGGGAGGCCGACCGCCTGCTCATCGCCATCTGCGACGCCGTCGCCGTCCGTGTCAGAGGAGAGCGGGTCGAGCCCTTGGGCGGCCTCGGCTTCGTCCGGCAGGCCGTCGCCGTCATCGTCCGCGTCGCACGCGTCGCCGATGCCGTCGGTGTCAGTGTCCATCTGGTCGGGGTTGGGAACAGCGGTGCAGTTGTCGGACGGGTCTGGCGAGCCATCGTCGTCATCGTCAGAGTCGCACGGGTCACCGGACCCGTCCGAGTCCAGGTCTTCCTGCTCGGGGTTGGCCAGGCCGGGGCAGTTGTCCGCGTCGTCCGGCACGCCGTCGCCATCCAGGTCGCCGTCGCACGCATCGCCGAACCCGTCCGCGTCGCCATCCAGCTGGTCTGCGTTGGGAACGCCGCGGCAGTTGTCCGCGCCGTCCAGTACGCCGTCGTTGTCGGAATCCGTTTCCCGCATGTCCGGCACACCATCCTGGTCCGAGTCCACAGGCGGAGTCAGCGTCTGGTCGTCGCCTGCCTCGTCCGCGTCCGGGACGCCGTCGCCGTCGGAGTCCGTGTCCAACGCGTCGATGATGCCGTCTGCGTCGGTGTCCACGGGGTTCCCGGTATCCCCGATCTCGTCCCCGTCCGATACGGTGTCCCCGTCGCTGTCCGCGCTGAGCGGGTCGGTGCCGAGCATCTGCTCCACCGGGTTGGGGATGCCGTCGCCGTCCGAATCGTCGTCGCACAGGTCGCCGACGCCGTCCGAGTCGATATCCGACTGGTCTGCGTTGGGAACGAGGCGGCAGTTGTCCTTGGAGTCCATGACCCAGTCGCCGTCCGAGTCGGCATCCGCGTAATCGGGGAGACCGTCAAGGTCCGTGTCCACGGGGGGCGTGTCCAGCACCGAGTCCCCAGCTTCATCTGCGTCGCTGAGCCCGTCCCCGTCGGAGTCCTGGTCCAAGGCATTGATGATGCCGTCCTTGTCGGAGTCAAGGGGAACTGAGGGATTGGGCACCTCGTCTCCGTCCAGGATGGTGTCTTCATCGACGTCCGGGTCGAAGGGATCCAGCCCCAGCGCCTCTTCCGCGGCGTCGGGCAGCCCGTCGTTGTCGTCGTCCGGGTCGCACGCATCACCGGCCTTGTCGCCATCTGCGTCCTCCTGCCCCTTGTTGGGGACCAGGGGGCAGTTGTCCAACGCGTCGCTCACGCCGTCATTGTCGTCGTCCGGGTCGCACGCATCTCCCGCTCCATCACCGTCGGCGTCGGACTGGGTCTTGTTTGCGACAAGCGGGCAACTGTCCGCGGCATCCAGGACGCCGTCACCATCGTCGTCCGGGTCGCACACGTCACCCGCGCCATCCGCGTCCGTGTCGAGCTGGCCCGGGTTGGGCACCAAGGGACAGTTGTCCTTGCCATCCGGGATCTTGTCACCGTCATCGTCCGTGGAGCAGGCGTCGCCGACGCCGTCGCCGTTGGCATCGGACTGGCCCTTGTTGGCGGTCAGCGGGCAGTTGTCCGCGACGTCCGGGATGGTGTCGTTGTCATCGTCCGAGTCGCACGCATCCCCCGCGTCGTCCTCGTCGTTGTCGTCCTGGGTCGCGTTCTTGACCAGGGGGCAGTTGTCCGAGACGTCGCCCACGCCGTCGTCGTCATCGTCGTCGTCACACGCGTTGCCGAGCCCGTCACCGTCCGCGTCGGCCTGGTCGGTGTTTGCGTTGACCGGGCAGTTGTCCTTGTCGTCGTTCACGAGATCGTTGTCGTCGTCCACCTCGCACGCGTTGCCGATCCCGTCGCCGTCCGCGTCACCCTGCTGAGCGTTGGCCAGCATGGGGCAGTTGTCCTGGCCGTCGAGGACCCCATCGTCGTCGTCATCCGGGTCGCATGCATCGCCCAGCCCGTCCTTCTCGTTGTCCAGCTGGTCCGCATTGGCCGCGAACTGGCAGTTGTCGCTGCCGTCGAGCACCCCGTCGTCGTCATCGTCATCGTCGCACGCGTCGCCCAGTCCGTCCTTCTCGTTGTCGAGCTGGTCGGGATTCGCGGCAAACGGACAGTTGTCCGCGACATCGAGCACGCCGTCGTCGTCGTCGTCGTCGTCGCACGCGTCGCCCAGCCCGTCCTTCTCGTTGTCGAGCTGGTTCGGGTTGCCAAGGAACGGGCAGTTGTCGGCCGTGTCCAGGACCCCGTCATTGTCGTCGTCATCATCGCACGCGTCGCCCGCTCCGTCCTGCTCGTTGTCGAGCTGGTCGGGATTGGCCACGGTCTGGCAGTTGTCTGCGCCATCGAGCACGCCATCGTCGTCATCGTCATCGTCGCACGCGTCGCCGGCTCCGTCCCCGTCGGTGTCCTCCTGGAGCGCGTTCTTGACCATGGGGCAGTTGTCGGAAACGTCGAACACGCCGTCGTTGTCGTCGTCGTCGTCGCACACGTCCCCCTTGCCGTCCTTGTCCAGGTCGTACTGGTTCGGATTGACTGCCAGAGGACAGTTGTCCGTGAAGTCCAGGACTCCGTCGTTGTCGTCGTCCGCATCGCACGCGTCGCCCAAGCCGTCCTTGTCGAAGTCCTCCTGCAGTTTGTTCGCATTGAGCGGGCAGTTGTCCGCGGCGTCAAGCACCGTGTCGTTGTCGTCGTCGGGATCGCAGAAATTGCCCAGCTTGTCGTTGTCCGTGTCCACTGTGTCGTAGCAGTAGTTGAAGCTGACCTGGTCCACGGTCGGGGACTGCAGCCCGTCCGCGGTCGGCTTGAGAAGAACCTGGTAGTAGACCGTCGGAGTCCAGTTGAATCCCTGCCACGCAAGCCAGCCGAGCGACAGGCTCTGCGCTCCGGGGAACACCAGCGTGTCATACGCGTTGGCCGCCCCCTTGCTGTCGAACCAGCTCGTCCCATTGATGCTGAACCGAACCTGGACGCTGGACCCCGCAGGCAGCGACGACAGCGTGTAGTTGAACTGCGATACCTGGCAGGTCTGTCCCACCGACGCCAGCAGGTTCGTGGACGTCGCGGTTGAGGACGCCGGGTACTTCACCTGCGAAGCCGTGGCGGCCGGAGACGTCGTGCCGGCCAACGTCGCCGTGTAGTACACCGCGATGCGGCCGGCGCCGCCCGCTCCCCCGTAAGCCCCGCCGTTGCCGGCAGCGCCCTGCGCGCCACCGTTCGCGGTGACCTTGCCGGAGCCCAGAGACAGCGCAACGCCCTTGATCAGCACGGACCCGCCGGCTCCGCCGCCCGGACCTCCCGTCTCGCCGTTCCCGTAGTTGCCCTGGTTCCCGTTTGCCGAAACGGAGCCGGTCACATTCACGGTCCAGCCGAAGATCCCGATGATGCCGCCGCCCGGACCTCCCTCTCCGCCCCAGTCCGGGTTGTCGCCGTCCACGCCACCGCCGCCGCCCCCAGGGCCCGGGAACAGCAGCGTAAGGCCTGCGTTGCCGATGACCGTGCCTCCCTGCGAGTACTGTCCGCCGAAGCTCCAGCCCCCGCCGCAGCTGCACACGAAGCCACCGCCTCCCGCCCCCGCAGTGCCGTGCCCGCCGCCGCCGCCGCCATTGCCCGCACAGCACCATTCCGCGTCGCCGCCCCCGCCGCCGCCGTTGTCCTGGACATACGTGCGCGACGCACCGTAGTTGGTGGTCGGGCTCTCACCGCGGTATCCCCCGCCCCAGCTCGGCAGGCCCGGGGTGCCGCGATACCCTTTGCCGTTCATGTCCACCGTGCCCACGATGCTCACCGTGCCGGTCGCACGCAGGACGAGCACCCCGCCGGTCGTTCCACCCCAGGAGCTGGCCGTCAGAGTCGTGCCGTTCGCTACCGTGACGTCCGTGTAGTTGGGCACCCGCTGCACGAAAGTGCGCTCTCCCGACGCGTAGGTGGTTGTCAGGTTCGCATCCAGGGTCAGCGTGGTGCCGCTGACGGACGCGATACGCCGGGTCTCGTACTGGCCCGCAGTGCCCATGGTCCCGCCGAGGTTGATGAGCAGGACCTCGTTTCCCGCGGCGAGTCCCGTCGGCGTGGAGGCCACCACCAACGTCTTGGTGCCCGCGGCAGCTCCGCTCGCGATCTTGAACGCCACCGCATCGGGCGTCGGACGGCCCGCACACGACCCCGTCGACAGGTTCACCGTTCCGGTCGTCACGTTGCAGACCCCGTCCGCTCCGTCCCCCACGTCCGCCGGGGGCTTCATCCCCAGAGTCCCGGACTTCACGAGCCAGTCCGTCGACTTGGCAGCATCGATCTTCGAGCTGTCCGTGTACGGGTCCGATACGGTGCCGCTGCCGGACGCGGCCAGCGCACTGCCGGCTGCAAGGAGGGACAGCGCGGTGGCAAGCGGGCAAACAACTTGCAGGAAGAGACCGGTCAATTCCCGACGCATCTGGCTCATCTTGTACCCCCATTCTTCGGGATTCCGATTACGAAACATCGGATTAGTATAATCACTCCGAAATAGAAAGTCACGCTTGCGGGAACACCCTGCGGCGTGGCGCCGCACGCACCCCGGACCGTGACCGGCCCCGCACCCCGTCAATCCCGTCCAGCCACTCTCGCACCCGCACCCAGGTCTCTGCGGGCGCCCGGCGACCCAGGACCAGGTCACAGTGCCCGAAACCGCCAAGCGATACCCGGGTCACGGCCGCCTCCGGAATGTCCGACCGATCGAGGCCGTAGCGCTCCACCACGATCTCGTCTCCGGGGCTCGACACCAGGAGCACCGGGCACGCGGTCCGGCGCAGGTGCTCGAACAGGTCTCCCCCGCGGTTGCGGCCGGGGATGCGACCCGTGCGCGCCCACTCGAACATGTCAGCAAGGACCCCTATCCCCACACTATCGAATGTAAGGTGGAGCCAGTCCTCCTCCATCTCCGGCTCGAACCCGCCCGGAAGCCACGGCCGCACAACCGTCAGGGGGCCGCGCTTCCCCCGACGCAGGAACGCTGGCAGACGCGTCCAAACCCGCCGGTCGAGCGCCAGCACCGCAGGACCGACAAGGTCCAGGGGAAAGAACGGCATGACCGTGCGCACGGCCGCCGACATCCCGCGAGCCCTGACGGCCGCCACGAGACGGCCGGCAGCCCGCATGCCGGGAGAAGCAAAGAGACCGGCGCGGCCCGCACGGCTGGACGGGCTTCCGATGGCGGCCACCCCTGCCACCTGCTCCGGCTTCCACCCCGCGTACAGGCAGGAGAGAGTGCCGCCGAGGCTGTGCCCGATCATCACCAAACGTTCTGCACCGCACCGTTCCAGCACGCCGTCAACCAGCACGGGCAGATCCAGCTCGAGGTAGTCCACCACGCCCTCGGGCCACGGGGCGCCAAGCTCCCGCGACCTTCCGTGGCCTCTCAAATCGCAGTTGTAGACCTCGCGGCCCGTGTCCGCCACGAACTGGGCCAGCGAACGCGTCGCATGGTGGAACGTGTGCCGGTTCTGGGCGAACCCGTGGACCATCAGCACCGGCAGCCGCGCACACCGGCCACGCCGCGGTACGAACCGGTCTGCCGCAAGGTGCCCGATGCGAACCTCGCTCCCGCTCATGCTGCTCACCCTAGTAGCCGGCCGGGTGTCCGTACGACGCCGTGTCCGAGTACCCGTAGACCCACGCGCCGCACGGCGCCTCGCACTCCAGCAAGGCACCGCTGGCCGGGACGGAAAGCAGCGCGTGCTCGAATCCGCTTCCGCCCAGCGGGCTGAATTCCGCGTCTGCCAGCATCGAGTCGCCAAGCGCGACGAACGACCCCGCTGCCCTCACGACGGTCGCATGCTGTTCCTGGTAGCCGGGAGCGGGCGCCAGGACGTAGGACGTCTTGAACCGCTCGACCGGGATGCCGGAGATCAATGACGGATCGCCGAGCGTTCCGCCCGCGCAGTCCCTGCCGACGAGATACTGCTCCACGAGCACCGGAGCGCTGGCCGTGAGCATGAAGCTGGCGTCGGTGGATGCTTCGACGAACTTGCCCGGTCCTCCCAGAATCGCTCCGTCGAGACCTGCAACAGGCGGGTCGGTCGCCAGCAGCACCGCGTCGTCGGCCGCCATCACGCGCCAGACGTCCTTGTCCTTCGGCCCGCGCTTGGCAGTCTTCACGCACGCGTACTGCGTCCCCACCGAAGTGGCCGGGGGAAGCTGCTCTTCGAGATGATCCGCACAACAGGCCGCGTCCGGATTGCCCGGACAGACCGCGGCCTCCTCGTGGCCCGAGAACACCGCGACGGGCTGGTCCGACGTCACCCGAGCACCGGACATGTCGTACGGCTCGTTCTTGATTGCACAGTCGGTCTCGACCTGGAGCACCTGCCACTGCGCCAGGGAAAGGCTGTACGTCTTTCCCGGAAGCAGCGGGCCGCCAACGACCGCCAGCGCCTGGCTCGCCACGGGCACGGAAAGGTTCACGTTGGTGATCCCGGGGTACGTTGCTACTACCGTGAAGTAGTCGTGCTGCGACGGAGGCGCCCCCGGAAGCGGTATCTGCTCGATGGGCGACGACGGCCAGGACAGGATCCAGTACTCGTTGCCCAGCGCCTGCACAGGCAGAAGCAGCGACGAGTCATTCGCCGCGGCCGCAGGGTCCAGGGGGTTCACCTGGTACGCCGCGATGGGGCGGTCGCTCTCGATGCGCACGCTCAGGTTCGAAAGCACCGAGCCGTCCAGGCTCATCACCGGCATCTGCACCGTCTGCGACGCTCCGGGCTCCACCGCGGTCGCCAGCGTCTGCAGCACGATGCCTGCCGCTGAGGTCTCGAAGGTGACGTTGGCCAGCACCGTGCCGGGGTTCGCCAGGATCACCCCGTGGGGCGAAGCGTCCGGCGGCACGGCCGAAAACGGGTCCGGGTAGAGGTCGAGATCCACGCTGACGAACTCGCAGCCGAGGCTGGTCCCCTTGAACCCCGCAGCCGCGCAGGGATCTCCGGACGTGCACTTGCCCTCCGCACACGTTCCATCGTCCGGGCAGGCCGCCGCGTCCCCCCACTTGCCGGACGCCTCGCACGGGGCGGGAAGCGCAACGCATTCCCGGACACTTCCCTCCCCCACGCACTCTGCTGCGCCAGCGTCGCACTCTGCTTCCGGGCAGCCCACCGCGCACAGCGACTCCACGCACAGGGGCGCGGCAGCGGGGCAGGTGCCGCACTCGCCTCCACAGCCGTCGTCGCCACACTCCTTGCCCTCGCAGTCCGCCACGCACGCGCCGTCGCCCCCCGCTTCACCCGCCCCATCGCCCGGCGCCGCACACGCGTCCGCGCTCCCGCACTCCGCGCCCGCTTCAGCCTCGCCGTCGGTCCCGCCGGCAGGGTCCCCGGAGACCTCATCGAGCGCGTCAGGCGCCCCGGAATCCCCAGGCACGTCCCCGAGCGCCTCCCCTGCCGCGTCCTCCGTCCCGGTCCCCGTGTCCGATGCCCCGGACGTGCCCGAGCACGACACGTTCACCGCCAGCACCGCCACCACCGCGCCCACCAAAGCAACAGCCCCGAATCGTGTGGTCCTCATCGCTTCCTCCTGTGCGGCCCTCTTGCCGTCTTCCCAGCAAACCAGATCACGTGGCGCCTGCCGCCTTTCTCTCCCCTCGCCCGCACCGCCACTTCCTCCACCTCGAACCCGGCCTGCACCAGCCGCGAGGCAAACGAGCGGTCGGGGCCCGCGGACCAGACCGCCAGCAGCCCCCTCCCGGTCAACGCGTCGAACGCCGCGGCCAGCCCGGCAGGAGAGTATAGCCATTCGTTGCCCGGTCGGGCCAGCCACTTCGGGCCGTTGTCCACGTCCAGGGCAATGACGTCGTACGCTGCATGCGACTCCCGGATCACTTCCACCACGTCCCGCACCAGCACCGTGACCCGCTCGTCGTCGAGGGGCTTCCCGGCAAGGTGCGCCAACGGTCCCCGGTTCCATTCCACCACGGCTGGCACGACTTCAGCGACGTGCACCTCGGCTCCCTCCGGCGCGTGCGCGAGCGCCGCGGCCAGCGTGTAACCCATTCCGAGTCCGCCCACGAGCATGCGCGGCCCCTGTTCCACCTCCGCTGTCCCCTCGTCGGGCGGCTTCCGTCTTCCCGGCCCACGCTCTGCATCCGCCGTCCCCTCCTCAGGCGGCTCATGCTTCCCCGCTCCCCGCTTCCCGGCAGCGTCGCGGCAGAGCGGCTCCCTTCCCCCGGTCGGCGCCTGCCGCAAGCGCTCCCACGCCATGCATGCCAGCGCGTCCTCGGACCCGTGCACTCCGCTGGCCATGAGCTCCCTGCCGTCCACCCGGATGGCAAACTCCTGCCCCCGGCGGAACAGCCTGACCACCCCGGCATCGCCCGCCCGGCCGACGTCTCCCTCCCCGGGCATCGTTGCGCTGTCGACCATTTCCCAGGCCAGCATCCGTACCTCACCCGTCACTTCACCCCGAATCGCCTTTCCAACTCGGCTGCCAGCGCATCCGCAAGAAGCGCTATCCCGCGGGCCGTGAAATGCGCGGCGTCCTCGGGAAGGTAGAGGCCCGTCGCCTCTTCACAAGAGATGCGCAGCGTATCGCGAAACAGGAACACCTCCCGCCCCCCTTCCTTCAGCAGCGCCTCCAGCCGGTCGTGCTTCCCTGCCTTGGTCGCGTACGGGTTGTCGCGGCAGAAGTCGTTGCGGTCGGGAAGCAGCACGAACAGCACCTCCGCACCCATCTGGGACGCCAGCGCGGAGATGCCGGCCAAGGTTCTGCGGACAACCTCCTCGTGGACGTCGACGGGCAGCTCCAACGGCCGGCAGAACGCTTCGAGAGCCCACTCCCCCGCAGCAGGCCATCGCCACAGGTACGTCCACAGGAGCGAGCCCGACAGCACGTCCACACAGTCGTACCACGGCGTCTGCGCACGCCACAGCCGCAGCCCCTCGTCGCCGTCGGGCAGGAACAGCGGCTTCGAATGCCCGTGCCACTGCGACACCCCGCTGGACTCGTAGTCGTTGCCCGCATACACCCCCAGCACGATGACCGACGGGTCCAGCAACGGCAAAATCTGCTGAAGGTACAATAGATACTGATCCAGCGAATATCCGGAAACGGACGCGTTCACCACCTGCACGGTCCGCACGAGCCGCGCCAGCACGGGCCCGGGAGAGTCCTCGTCCGCCACTCCCCACCCGTAGAGCACGGAATCCCCCAGCAGCACGACCTGCTTGCGGCTCGGGTCCGGCCGCTCCAGCCGCTGCCCCACCGTGCCAGCCAGCGTCTTGCCCATGGCAGCTTGCTCGGGCAACAGCGCCACCCGGTGCCCAAGGTACGGGTCCGGCTCCAGGTTCTCACGCCGCGTGGGATCCGTCTGGTGGAACTCGCCTCGCATGGCCACGGCCGCAAGAAGACATGCCCACAGAGGACAGAATACGGCGGCCACGACCAGCGCCCGGCGCACGCGGATCTCGGCACCGGATGCCGGCCCGGAAGGAATCGGGACAGCCGAGGCCCTCGCCGCGGGCCGTGTCCCGGTGCCCGGGCCGCCAGCTGCCTCCTCCACCGCCTCCCGCTCCCGCCGAACGCCCAGCCAGGCATGCCTCAGCCAGAGGATGGGCGTGGCAAGGGTCCACAGCGCCGCGGCCGCGGCCAGCAGCGCGGAACCGGGACCGTGCAGCCAGACCGCCCCACCCCACATTGCAGCAAGCCAGGCCAGGTCCGCCAACCAACGGAAACGGGACGATGTCGAGAGCCAAGCCACGCCTTCTCCTGCCTAGCCGCCTATTCCTTCATGCACCCATGCTCCGCGCAGTACGCCGTGTACCAGTCCGCGTAGGGCGTGTCCGTGGCAGGGTAGTTCGGCACCAGTGCCGAATGCTTGTCTCCAAACTGCCAGAGACGCACCACACGCCCCGCCGCCTGCATCTCGGACACCCACGATGCGGTCCCCGCTCCCGTGTCCGCAGCGGCCGCGGCAAACACCTGCCCGGCAGACGCCAGATCTCCCGCGTCGCTCTTCTGTCGCTCCACGAAAAGCAGTTGCCGGTAGCGGATCCTGCCGGATGCCCCGGTGTTCGACGTGTACCTGAGCACCGAAGAGAAGGGTGCGTCGTCCTCGGCCAGCACCGACACGACCCCTGCGGCCGAAGACGCCTGCTCCTCTTCGAACGGCGCGTCCGACGTCTGCCCGTGCGCTCCCCACGCCACGGAGGCAGTACCCGGGTCCAGCGTCGCCTTCCAGTCCCAGGCCTTCCCCGTCGTCTCGCTCTGGTGGATCTCCCGGAAGGTCCACCCGCCGGCCGTGTCGAACCGCACCGTGGGAGACACGCCGTTGTCGTATTGCGCGGCCTTCTGCCACGTCACCTCGTAGTCCGGACCCAGCTTGCCCACCGTGCACCACAGAGTGCTCCAGACAGCGCTCTTGTGAACCTCCACGATCCAGCCGTCATTGGTCATCGCGACCGCGGGGTCCGCACCGGTGTCGTACTGCCCGTGGCGCTTCCATGCCACCACCCCGTCCGGCCCCCGCTGCCCGGTCCAGTACCAGAGAAAGCCGGTCCCGCTGTCGTGCACTTCGATCACGCGGCCCGAATCGTCCATGGCCACGGCAGGGCTGTGTCCCTCGTCCCTCAGGTACCCCCGCCGCGACTCCGCGTTGCCCGACAGCACCACCATCACCTTGCCGGCAAGGCTCTCTGTCGTGGGCCACGACTCCCCGAGCTCCTCGGCTGCGAACAGCCGCTCCTCGCCAAATGCCTCCAGCACCCGGTGGTTGAGCAGCTCCAGGTTCCCCGCGGCCATCGACGGGTTGTTCGAGAAGTCCCCCTTGGGGTCCACCATCACGACGATGGGAGCATGCCCCGGGTGTGCGGTCGACCAGGAAGCGACCACGCCGAGCCAGCTCGACACGTCGGGCGTGTCCGGGTTCGACCCTTCGGTCCACAGAGCCTCCCCGGCCCACAGGTGCCCAACCTGGTAGTCGCCGGTGTCCCAGGGCGTGTCGAACAGGTCGAACTCCACGAACCGGACCCCGGACTCCAGTTGCTGCTCGATGGTCCCGCGTTTGCCGGAAATGTCGCCGGAATACGAGTTGTGCGTGGCAGCGAACACCGACTCGTTGAACAGGGTACCGGCCGCACCGGCGTCAGGCACCGCGTCAGGCCCTCCGTCCCAGGGCCCCCCCGCGTCAGTAGCCGCGTCATCCCCAGCCCCGACCTCGCGGGAGGGGCCACCGTCTCCGTCCCCGGGATCCCCCGCGTCAAGACCCGCGTCAGGCCTTCCGTCCCCGGGTCCCCCCGCGTCATCAAGACTCGCGTCAGGCCCTCCGTCCCCGGGATCCCCCGCGTCAAGACCCGCGTCAGGCCCTCCGTCCCCGGTGCCCCCCGCGTCAAGACCCGCGTCAGGCCCTCCGTCCCCGGCAAGACCCGCGCCAGACCCTCCGCATCCGCACGCGCAGACGCAGCAGCAGCAGAAGGCTCCTGCTGCACACAGCCACGCTACGGTCGCAATGACACTGAAGCTCCGCACTGTTCCTTTAGCCACGTTGCCCACCGCATCTCCCGCAGCCTTCCGCCACGGCCGCCCACTCTACCAGCCTCTGCTGCCTTAGTCGAGCGGAGACCGGTCGCCGCCTCTGCCGGGCCACCGCCCCGTCGCACGTGCCAGTCGCCTTTGCCCTTGCTCCCCGTCGCTGCTTGTGCGAAAGAGGATCCGTTGGAGGAGGTGAGGAACGGATGCGGACTTCAGTGTCGGGTATGGCGGTCGTAGCAGCATGCATCATCCCGGCGGCTTCCGGATGCGGCGGCGATGAGGGCCTCGGGTCCGATCCGCTGGAAGGCGTCTACCAGTGGATCTCCCACGAGGAGCGCACCCCCTGCGACGGGCAGTGGGAGCCGATGGACGAATTCGGCCGCCCCCAGACAGACTACTTCAAGCTTATGGTAGGCCAGTTCCTCACTGCGGTGCTGCTGGAGTACCACGACTGCCCGGACGCTACGGGAGAAGGCTGCGACGAGTCGATCTCCCTTAGCTACTCGTTCTTCGAGAAGGACGGCCAGTGGACCTCGGCAATCACCTCGTGCTGGTACATAGAGCCGGAGGGCTGCCAGGTCGAGCATGCGACCGGGACCCCAGAGGAGACAGCGGACGGCATCCAGCTGCTGAAGACCCGCAGCAGCGGCGTTGCAGCAGGCGTCACGCTGGAGCAATGCGTGGGCGAGAACGCGCTCGACGCTGAGGACCTGGTGGCCAAGGCCGAGATGTCCTGCGAGTCACAGGAACGACATCGCGCCGAGCGGGTCGAGTAGCACCATGAAGCGACTCGTGGCAGTGACGCTCGTCGTCATGGGCGTGGCCTGGTGCCCCTCCCGCGCCCGGTCACAGGACGGCTCGGGTCCAACGTTCCGCATAGGGACCGGTGGCGGGTACTCGCGCGGCACCCTCGACACTGCAACCATCGACCGCATGCTGTCGAAGCGGCTCGAGCGGCTGGCCCGCGAGATCGCGCAGGACCGCATTCGCGACGTGTTCGGCACCCAGAGCGCTGCCATGAAGCTCATCGTCGAGGACGCGGTCGACGGCATCGGCAAGCTGCGAGGGGAGCAGCTCGTCCACAGGCTGGCAGCAGATTACGTCCTGGCCTATCTCTCCCTGCTGGATGCGATGGTGGGTGCGACGCAGCTCCTCTGCTCCGAGTCCGCACCCCGGTCCCCGGAAGCGGTGGCCCGCGACATCGCTGCGGTGCGCACCGGTCTCAAGGAGCGCATCGACTCCCTGCCTGAGGGGGGCAAGACCCTCGACGTGCAGTCGGTCGATCAGGACGCTCTGCTGGTGGAAGTTTCGGACTGGCTCGCACGCGCTCAGACGTCGGGGGCGTGTGCAGAGAAGTCGGGGTCGGTCTGGGTCACGCTGTGCTCCGCAGACGGGCACGCAGACATGCGGCTTCGCTGGCTCCTGCTGGACGCGGCATTCGTCCGCCTCATCGCGCTCATCCACAGCTGGGAGGGACCTCCCGACCCGTCGCCTCTGCACCGCTGGCTCAGGACGAACTGGGGTCTCGGCGTGGCCACCGTCCGGGCCACCGTGGCAGCCCAGCTCCAGCTCGTAGGAAGCGATCGCCAGCAGCTGGCAGCAGGAGCCGAGCCCGACTTGATGGGGCGTCTCGTGGCGGCCGATACGGGGTCTTCCGCCGCCCAGGCCAGGGCCGACGCACTGGTAGCGCAGGCAAACCGGTACCAGTACCACCAGACGCCCACGGAGATGACGGAGAGCATCCGCATGCTGAAGAGCGCAGCGGATGCTGCTGCCGCGTACGGCTACTACACCCGGTCGCTGCGCTACTGCATCCAGAGCGGCCCCGACTCGGTCGACGCCGCCCTTCGAGCCCAGCTGTCTACCGAGACGGGACTCGGGGAGGTCCGGCGCTCTGCGCACGACATCGGATACCTCTACATGGACGTGGAAAGGCAGGAATACACATCCGAGGGAGCTGCCGCGGCCAAGGAGTTCATGGACTTGGTCGACTTGCTTGCCCGGTGCGTGCGGGAAGGGCCCGACGCCCTCCGCTCCGCTCCCGCGGCCACGACGAGGCCGGACCGGTCCATCACGGCCGCCCCGGAGACAGCCCCTGCGACCGCCCGGGTAGCTCCCGCGACATCCGGGCAGGCGGAGTCTGCCCTGCCCTCGCAACGACTGCTCGGCCGTGACAGAACCCTGGCCGCGGCAGTCGGGGAGATCCTCCTTGCAGCCCGGAACGCGGACTTGTTCGAGGCCATCTCTGCCGACCCCGAGGCCCGGCACCTGCTGGCGCTCTTCCAGGAGTTCTCCGAGTTCGTCCTGGTGGAAGATGACGCCCTGGTGGTGGACGTGGACGGGTTCCTGGTGTCCCTCTACCGTCGCTACGACCGCGGGCCGCGCTGGCAAATGGAGCTGGGAGTGGGCGTCACCGGCGGAGCGGCATGGCTGGCAGATCCGGCCCAGGGTCAAGATGCGCTGCAGTACCCGGTCGTCTACTCCGAGAAGATCGGCATCCGTCTCAACTCCTGGCGCGACGAGCACTTCGTGGTCCAGCACGCGCTCCATGCGGGCGGCCTGCTCTACGCCCTGGTCAGCGCCACTGCGGACTCCGACGGCAATCCTTTCCGGTCTTCCGCGCTCCTCGGCCTGGACGCAGTGGGCATCAACTACCGGCACTCCATCGAGATCAACCTCACCCTGCAGGCGTTCGCTCCCCTGTCAGGCGGGGCCGAGTGGGCCTTTGGCGCAGGGCTGAACCTTGCGGTGCCACTGCTCGACTACCTGGACGAGCTGTCGTCCCCATAGCTTCCCGGGAACCGCTGTTCTTCGCGCGTGTCTTGCGTGCGGATTCGGGTGTATGCTGCTCTCACTACAGCTCGGAGGGTGCCATGCGAAGGATGTTGCTAGCAGTCGTGCTGCTGCTGTTTGCTGCCTGCACGCCGCAGGAACAGGAAGCCAAGAGTCCGCAGGCCGGCGCTCAAACCGCCCAAGCCCCGGGAGCGGAGATGCCGAAGGCTCAGACGCCCCCGGCCGAGGTGCCGAAAGCAGAGACGGTGCCTGCCGAGGTGCCGAAGGCGGAGACGCCGAAGACGGAGACGCCCCCTGCTGAGGCGCCGAAGGCAGGGGCACCCGAAGGCGAAACACCTCCCGGCGAAGCTCCCAAGGCCGGACAGCCCAAGGCCGATACGCCTCCGACCCAGGCACCGGGGGCCGAGACGCCAAAGCCCGAGACGCCGCCAGATGCGTCCGGGGCGGCTGCAGGCGCGACGCTTGGGGACGCGACGGAAGGGCAGCTGCGGTACGTGGACAAGGACGGCAGGGAGCTGGTGCTTCCCTTGAAACACACCAAGGTCGACGCGGAGGTCTCCGGGACTCTGGCGGGGGTCTGGGTAACCCAGCAGTTCGGCAATCCCCTCGATCACCCGATAGAAGCCGTATACGTGTTCCCTCTGCCCAACATGGCCGCGGTGGACGACATGGAGATGGTCATCGGCAAGCGCGTCATACGCGGGGTGATGAAGGAGCGGGAGGAAGCCCGCCGCACCTACGAGGAAGCCAAGGCCGCGGGCAAGACAGCCAGCCTCCTGGAGCAGGATCGGCCCAACATCTTCACCCAGTCCGTGGCCAACATCCTGCCCGGCGACGACATCCGGATCCGGATCCACTACGTGGAGGCGGTGAAGTACGAGGCCGGGCAGTACGAATTCGTGTTCCCCATGGTCGTCGGTCCCCGATACATCCCCGGCACGCCCACCGGTGCGCAGGCCGGAGGCTGGGCCGCGGACACGAACAGGGTGCCGGACGCGTCGCGCATCACGCCCCCCGTGCTCAAGCCGGGCGAGCGCAGCGGCCACGACATCGAGGTCAACCTCGCGCTCCACGCGGGCATGCCGCTGCAGGATCCGACGTCGCCTTCGCACGAGATCGTCGTGACGCGCAACCCCGGCGACGAGGTCCTGATCACGCTCAAGCCGTTCGACACCATCCCCAACAAGGACCTTACCGTCCGCTATCGGTCGGTGGGCCAGGACCTCGAGGTCGCGGCGCTCACCCACGCGGGACCGCTGGGCAGCTACTTCGCCCTGCTGTTCCAGCCGGAGTCCGCGCCCAAGGACGAGGTCATCGTTGCGCGGGAGCTGGTCTTCGTCCTCGACACGTCAGGCTCCATGAGCGGGGACCCCATCGCGAAATCCAAGGAAGCGGTGAAGAAGGCCATCAGGACCATGAGGCCGGACGACACGTTCAACGTGTTCGAGTTCTCCAACTCCGCGCGGGGGTTCGCCCCCGCGCCCGTGGCCGTGACCGCGGCCAACATGAAGGACGCCCTCCAGTTCGTCGACCAGCTCGAAGGAGAGGGCGGCACCGAGATGCTCACCGGCATCTCCGCCGCGCTCGACTACCCCCTCGACCCCAAGCGGATCCGCATCGTCAACCTCATGACCGATGGCTTCATCGGCAACGAGGACGAGGTGCTCAAGGCGGTGGAAGGGAAGCTGCGCACCTCCCGCCTCTTCTCCTTCGGGATCGGCTCGTCGGTCAACCGCTTCCTGCTGGACAAGCTCGCGCAGGTGGGCCGCGGCCAGGTCACCTACGTGCGCCAGGACGAGTCGCCCGACCTCGCGGTGGAGCGCTTCTTCCGCAGCATCGCCACGCCGCTGCTGGTGGACATCGACGTGTCGGTGCAGGGCCCGATCCAACTCACCGAGATGTACCCCATGCCGGTGCGCGACCTGTTCTCCGGCGAGCCCCTCGTCGTGAACGGCCGCTTCGAGGGCGTGGGCCCGGCCACCATCCTGGTCACGGGGCGGCGGGGCAACGTCGCGTTCCGCAAGGAGATCCCGCTCACGTTCCCGCGGGATCAGCCGGCCAACGCGGTCCTTGCCACACTGTGGGCGCGGCAGAAGATCGAGTACCTCATGTCCAAGATGACCGGAGGAGAGGACCCCGACATCAAGGCCAAGGTGCTGGAAGTGGCCCAGAAGTACCGCGTGATGAGCAAGTACACCTCCTTCGTCGCGGTGGAGGAGAAGGTGCGCACCGACGGCACCTCGGCCGAGACCGTCCAGGTGCCCGTCGAGATGCCAGAGGGCGTCTCCCACAAGGGCGTGTTCGGCGATTCCGGCACCGACGGCGCCAGGATGATGAGAGCTAAGAGCGTTGTATCCCAGAAGACCCTTGTCGGCGTCCTGGGCTCCCCTGACGGCGTGGGAGGTGGCGCGTTTGCAGACTCCCTGGCCGAGGCCCCGGGCAGTTCCACCGCGGGAGTCATCCAGGGCCCCAAGACGAAGATGGAGGTGGCACACAAGGTGGAAGAGGTGAAGTTCCAGATCAGCCTCTCGAACGCCGGGACGTTCAAGGGCGGCAAGATCGACAAGGCCGAGCTCAACAAGTACCTGCGGGCGCGCCGGGCTGGGTTCCAGCAATGCTATCTCCAGATTGCCAGGAGGAACCCCAACGCGGGAGGGAAGCTGGTTTTGCGCCTCAAGATTGAGCCCACCGGACGGGCCACCGCGACGGTGGAAGCCGATCTCACCGGAGACCCGGCTATCGCCCAGTGCATACTCGGCAAGATGAAGGGGTGGACCTTCCCCAAGCCCGAGGGCAAAGCCGTGGAGTTCACGGTCCCGTTCGTGTTCCGCTCCGAGCAGGGAGCGCCGGCCAAGCCCTACTGCACCGTGAAGCTGGACTTCGTCGCGGTGCTGGAGGGCCCACAGTCGGAGAAGCCGGTGAAGGACGCCCTTGCTCCGCTTCTGACCGAGCTGCAGAGCAGCCTCGAAGCCTCGGGCGCCAAGAAGCCTGAGATCGGCTTCGGCAGCGCGAACCTGGCGCTGAACCTGCACGTGGACGCGTCCGGGCTCGTGTCGCTCGTCAGGCCCAAGGGCACGGCAGCCGCCAGCGCTCTCGAGGCTCAGGCCATGGAACTGCTGGCCTCCAAGATTGCGCAG
>Ga0233425_10005742_pt1 | contig 19235 bp, 17 predicted proteins | sample Watercolumn_Towu_2_FD_181712 | JGI IMG/M metagenome (GOLD analysis project Ga0233425, IMG submission 181712) | Freshwater microbial communities from Lake Towuti, South Sulawesi, Indonesia - Watercolumn_Towuti2014_140_MG | ecosystem: Environmental > Aquatic > Freshwater > Lake | place... | reverse complement strand
CCAGGCGATGGCCTTCTCGGTGGCCGGGGTCAGGTCGAACTGGGGCTCGTCGGAGCCGGGCCGGTAGAACTTGCGCAGCCAGCCCCTGTCGTTGCCGGCCCAGTCGTTGAGGTAATCCAGCGCCGCCTTGGGAAAGGCATTGCTGCCGAGTCGCTCGCGCAGACCGAACAGCTCGTCCTCCAGGGCCTCCGCCAGATCGGCCTGGCCCATGGTACGGACATTGGGCACCACGAAAACCCGGTGCAGAAAGCTGGCCACCAGCGGCGCGTGGTCGGAACGTAACAGCCGCCAGGCCGGATGGTAGCGGCTCAGCAGGTCGAGGCTGAAATAATCGAGGCTCACGTTCACACCTAATGCTGTGAATTAGGGAACCCTCTCCCCGCGGAAGAGGGCAGGGTGAGGGTCAAAGCGCTCAATGTTTCGACAAGTTCGTCGCAAGCATTGGGCTCTGCGGCCCTCACCCCAACCGGCTTCCCCCCCTCGCTGCGCTCTCCCCACGGGGAGAGGGGCTCCATCGAGCAAGCTTGATGCTCAGGCCCCGCTCACGGGACCGGCACGCAGGTCAGATAACGGCAGTAGCCGGCGCCAGCAGGTCGACTCCCTGCATGGCGCGCGCCGCCTGCAGGATGGTGGCGAAGGGCAGGCCCGAGCGTTCGGCGATGTCCAGCAGGCCGTGTTTGCCGTCGGAAAAGCTGAGGGTCCACAGATAGGCCATGGAGAGATCCGGCGGGGTGACGCCGCCGGTGTTGCTGTAGAGGCCGCGCCGGCCCAACTGCGGCTCGCACTTGGGGCTGAGGTTGAGGAAGCGCCCGTCGTGCTCGAGGATTTCGACGATGCGCAGGCACTTCTCGAGGCTGTCCTCCAGGCATTCCGGCCGCACGAAATCCGGGTTGTCGGCGGAGGTGTGGTATTCCGGGAAGCACCCGTTGGGGCTGCGCATGAGGCAGCCCACCGCCAGGTCGAAACCCGGCGAGCAGTACTGCCGCTCGTCGTAGCCGTAGGGGATGAAATCCAGCAGGCTGTGGTTGCCGCCGTGCCTCAGCACGTGAGCGGCGGCCCGGTCCACCAGGGCGTCGCCGCGCCGGCTGCGCTTGTAGGTGGAAGGCCCGGAATCGCCCAGGCAGGACAGCACCAGGCCGTGGCGGATCCGCTGCGCCTCCTGCTCGTGGGTGGCCAGCCAGGTGATGGAGCCGATGGTGCCGGGGATGAACAAAAACCGGAAGCGGTGGCGCCGCGGCCGCTCCGTCAGCCGGCGCGCCAGCTCCACGGCGATCGCCATGCCCGACAGGTTGTCGTTGGCGAGCGATGGATGGCAGCTGTGGATGCTGAGCAGGATCTCGTCGTCGGTTTCGCCCGGCAGGATGCATTCGCCGTAGGTCAGGCTGCCCGGCTCCAGGGTCGCATCGATGCAGACCTCGTAGTCGCCTTCGGGCAGGGCCTGCAACTGGTTGTGACTGAGGCAGAAGCCCCAGTCCTCGGCGTAGTAGCTGGTGCGGTAGGGAATCCAGTCGGGCCGGTCGGGCAGGCTATGGAGCTTGGGCCGCAGCTCGGCCAGGGACATCCGCGCCCGCACCGGCACGCTGTAGTTGACCACGTGCAGCGACGAAGCCCGGAAATCCACCAGCCGCCGGCCGGAAGCATCGGCGATCCAGGCGTCGCGGATGTTCCATTCCTTGGGCACGGTCCAATCGAATACCCGGGTACCGGAAGCCACTTCGCTCAGCCGGATCGGCATGAAGTCCCCGAGCCGGCGCAGGGTCTGGCGGAAACCGTCGCCGGTGATGCTGCGGCAGATGGGATAGAGCTCGCGGATCAGATCCAGCATCTGCGGCCCCGACCCGCTCACAGACGGGCCGCCCGTCATTGTTGCGGCCTTCGGTCAGGCTGCATTACGGATAAACCGTCACTTCCGGTATCGGCACCACGAACTGGCCGCCCCATTCGCGGATGTAAGCGAGCTGGCCCATGATCTCGGTCTTCAGGTTCCAGGGCAGGATCAGCACGTAGTCGGGCCTGGCGGCGCGGATCTGGTCCGGGTCGAGGATGGGGATGTGGGTGCCGGGGGTGAACTTGCCGTGCTTGTGGTGGTTGCGGTCCACGGTGAAATCCAGGAAGTCGGTGCGGATGCCGCAGTAGTTGAGCAGGGTGTTGCCCTTGCCGGGGGCGCCGTAGCCGGTGATCTTCTTGCCGGCACGCTTGGCGCCGATCAGGAATTCCAGCAGCTTGCGCTTGGTCTCGCGCACCTGTTCCTCGAACTTGCTGTAGTAGGCCAGGGTGTTCACGCCGCTGGCCAGCTCCCGCGCCTGCAGGTCCAGCAGTCTTGCCGTCAGCGGCTTGCCGGCGTCCTCGCTGTGGCGGCCGTAAATCCGAATGGAGCCGCCGTGGGTGGGCAGTTCTTCCACGTCGAACAGGGTCAGGCCGTGGGCGGCGAAGATGCGCTCCGCCGAGTAGAGCGAGAAGTAGGAGAAATGCTCGTGGTAGATCTGGTCGAACTGGTTGCCTACGACGGTCTGGTGCAGGTGGGGGAACTCGATGGTGATGACGCCCTGGGGCGCCAGTAGAATCTTCAGCCCGGCGACAAAGTCGTTGACGTCCGGCACCTGGGCCAGCACGTTGTTGCCGAGGATCAGGTCGGCGCTGCGGCCTTGCGCCACCAGTTCCCGCGCGGTCTGGCGGCCGAAGAACTTCACCACGGTCGGCACGCCCTTCTCCTCGGCGAACTTGGCGACGTTGGCGGCCGGTTCGATGCCCAGGCAGGGAATCCCGCGCTGGACGAAATACTGCAGCAGGTAGCCGTCGTTGCTGGCCACTTCCACCACCGAGCTTTGCCCCGTCAAGCCCAGCTGTTCGATCATCTGACTGGTGTAGCGCCGGCAGTGGTCCAGCCAGGAGTCGGAAAACGAGGAAAAATAGGCGTAGTCGGTGAAGATCTCCTCGCCGCTGACGTACTCCTCCAGCTGGACCAGGAAACAGCAGTCGCACACCCAGGCGTGGAGCGGGTAGAAGGTCTCCGCGGCGTTGACCTTGTCGGCGGGCACGAAGCTCTCGCACAGCGGCGACATGCCCAGGTCCACCATGGTGTGGCGCAAAGGGGTGCCGCAGAAGCGGCAGTGGCCGGGGAGGGGCTGGGCCGTAGCGGCTGCGGGCCAATCGGTGCTGGCTGGGGTGGACATGGCTGGTTGATCCTCAGTGTTTGGCGGCAGGTCGGCGGCGGCGAGCATAGCCTACGGTCGCGGGGCTCGCAACCGAGCCGATCGTGCCATAATCCGCCCACGTTACTTGGCCGGCGGAGCGGTGCCGCCGGTCGTTCCCGTTCCCTCCTCCGCAGCAGGTCTTTCGATGCTTCGTATCGCCACCTGGAACGTCAATTCCCTACGCGTCCGCCTACCCCAGGCCCTCGACTGGCTGGCACAGGCCCAGCCGGACGTACTGGCGGTGCAGGAAACCAAGACCCAGGACGCCGAGTTTCCCCTGGAGGCCCTGCAGGATGCCGGCTACCGGGCGGTGTTCAGCGGTCAGAAGACCTATAACGGTGTCGCCCTGATCAGCCGGGCAGAGGTCGCCGAGGTGATCACCGACCCGCCTCACCTGGACGACCCGCAGCGCCGCATCCTGGCGGCGACGGTGGCCGGGCTGCGGGTGGTGAATCTGTACGTTCCCAACGGCAGCGAGGTGGGCTCGGAAAAATATGCCTACAAGCTGGATTGGCTGGCCCGGATGCGGGATTTTCTCGCGGCCGAACGGGAGCGCCATCCGCGCCTGGTGGTGTTGGGCGATTTCAACATTGCCCCGGAGGACCGGGATGTTCACGACCCCGACGCCTGGCGCGAAAAGATTCTGTGCAGTACGCCGGAACGCCGGGCCTTGCAGGAAATCCAGGCGCTGGGGCTGACCGACGCCTTCCGGCTGTTCGACCAGCCGGAAGCCAGCTTCAGCTGGTGGGATTACCGCGCCGCCGGCTTCCGCCGCAATCTCGGCCTGCGCATCGACCTCATCCTGCTCAGCGACCCCCTGGCCCAGGTTTGCCGCTCCTGCGCCATCGACAAGGCGCCGCGCAAGCTGGAGCGTCCTTCGGACCACGCGCCGGTGGTGGCCGAGTTCGTCCTCGCCTGATCCATGGAGCGGGTCCCGGAAGCGGAGCTGATGGAGGCGCCGGAACAGGCGCTGGCGTATGCCCGGGCGGATTTCGCGGAGCCCCACGACCGATTCGTGCAACTGTTCCAGGAAAGCTTCGGCCACCCCGACCTGGGCGGCCTCGAGGTGCTGGATCTAGGCTGTGGTCCGGCCGACGTCACCGTGCGCTTTGCCCGCGACCATCCCGGCTGCCGCATCACCGGGCTGGATGCCGGTCCCAACATGCTGGCCCTGGCCCGGACCGCGGTGGCGGAAGCGCGTCTGAGCGACCGCATCCGCCTGGTGCAGGGCCACCTCCCCGGCTACCGCCTGCCGCTTCACCGGTTCGACGTGGTGATCTGCAACTCGCTGCTGCATCACCTGGCCGATCCCGCCACCCTCTGGCAGGCGCTGCGCCGGGCGGCCCGGCCCGGTGCCCGGCTGTTCGTGATGGATTTGCTGCGGCCCTCCAGCGCAGCCGAATGGGACTCGCTGGTGGAGAAATACACCCGGGGAGAACCGGAGGTCTTGCGGCAGGACTTCCGCAATTCGCTGGGTGCCGGCTACCGCTGTAGCGAGGTGGAAAGCCAGCTGGCGGCGGCCGGTCTGGAAGCGGTCACGGTGCGCGCGGTGAGCGACCGCCATTGGCTCGCCGCCGGCACGGTGCCGGAATGAACGGCCGGATCTACATCTGCTCTTCGAGGCTGCGCTGCACCAGCCAGTCGCCCCAGTTCAGAATGGTCTTGAGGCGCGGCGCCATCAGGCTCATCGCTTCCTCATAGGTGGCCCACCGCAATTCCTCGTGCTCCGGCCGTCCCAGCTTGGGATTGACCGGCAGAAACGGCTCACCGCTGGCGGTCTCCGCCAGGTAATAGCGCGCCACCTTGCCGATGCCGTAGGGGGCCGTCTCCTGATAGCCCTTGCCCCACCGGAAGCTGAGGCCGGTCAGCCCGGTTTCCTCTTCCACTTCGCGGATGGCCGCCGCGATCGGGTCTTCCCCGCGCTCCACCACGCCCTTGGGGAAATCCCAGTAATTGAATGCCCGGAGTATCAGGTATCGGCGCCGATCCGGAAAGAATCTCACCGGGATGACCCCGGCAGACAAGGTATGGGCTTTCATCACGCAGCCACCAGTTTACGACTCGTTTTCATGATACACCGAACTGCTTCCGGCCGAGGGCTCGCGCCCCTTCCGTTGAACCATTTCCGTTACACCGGGAATCCAGGTTTGCACACCGGACATCGTCCCGGATGCGCCCCGGTCCGGCAGCAAGTCCGGCCGGCCCCGCGGCGGCAGCCACGCCGCCGCAAAGATTTCCTACCCCATCGAGGATCGAACCCATGAACACCTCCTTCCACAAGCACACCACCATGCTGTTCGTCGCCGCCTGTCTGGCGTTTGCCCTGCCGGCACAAGCGAAGCAGGGCCGCGGTGCCGACGATCCCGCAGGCCACGTCTCCGGCGGCAACGGTGCCGACGACCCGGCCGGTCACGTCTCCGGCGGCAACGGTGCCGACGACCCGGCGGGCCACGTCTCCGGCGGTAATGGCGCCGACGATCCGGCCAACCACGACGCCAACGATGACCACGGCGGCGGTTCCTCCGGCAAGCCGCGGATCTCTGCCCGCGTCGTCGACGATGCCAGCGACGCCAGCGTGGCCCGCGGCAAGTTCCGGCAGACCGTCAAGAAGAACCGGACCAGACTGCGTCTCGACGTCAAGCTGAAGGACAGCACCAATCTGCCCGATGCGGACGCCGCCGATGCCGCCACGGTAACCGCCCTGTTCGACGACGGTACCGGCGCCACCGTCCCCTGCGAGCTGGATTTCGACGACTTCGCGCGTGGCAAGGCGGAATACCAGCTGCGCCTGGATGATCGTAACGGCAGCTTGTCGGAGAAGGCGGGTGACTGCGGTGGCGAACTGCCGCCGGTGGTTTCCGGTCAGACCGTGTTGATCCGACTGCAGCTCCCCTCCGACGACCCGGCCGCGACCCCGCGTACCGTGGGCACGGTGACCATCCCATAAGCGAAACCATCGCGGGTTTCCGCCGCTGAACGAAGAAACCCTCGCCCACAGGGCAATGCCGTTACCATGAAAGTCGCGAAGCGAACACCTTGATCTCCCTCTCCCTTTGGGAGAGGGCCGGGGTGAGGGAAACCGGCCATGGCGCGAGTGCTTTCAGGGTCCGGGGTGGCACGAGTGCCATGACCGGTTAAGTTAAGGCGGCTTGGTCCCCTCTCCCTGCGGGAGAGGGTTAGGGTGAGGGCTGAATCGCCTACTTGAAGAGTAGGTGCCCGGCCCTCGCCCCAACCTCCTCCTACGGAGAGCGCTTCATTCAACAGCCATGCCGGGCCGAGGCTGTCGGTCTCGGCTTGGTCTCCAGTCTGCCGGAACCGACCGTTCCTCTTCAGCTCCCCCCTTTCCTTGAGGCAGGTTAAAGCGGATCTCCGCCGCGAAGGGAAGCCTCCGCTATTCTTGCATCCAGAAGCGGCAGTCTCGCCACCGCGCCCCGCGGTGGTCGGCTCCCGCCCCCGTGGCAACGCTGCGACGAGGTCCCGCCCGTGCGAAGCAATGGCCCGCTCCCCTTCTCCTACCCGGCGCTGGCGGGTGTTCTGCTGCTGCTCCTGGCTGCTGCCCGCTTCCATCCCTTCGCCACGGAGGAGCCGACGCAATCCCCGCCTTCCCACAATTTTTCGGGTCTGTCCGAATTCCGCGACCGCATCGTTCAGACCGGCCGCCACCTGCTGGCGGATATTCTGGTCGAACTGCTGGAGCAGGATGACGGCGGCTTGGACGAGGCGGGGCTCGTCGCCCGCCTGCTTGACCCCGCCACCCCGGCCCCACAGCTTCGTGCCGATGCCTGGCGCCTGGCCCAGCGGTACGACAGCCCATCCGCCGCTGCCGCGCTCTGGCAGGTGTTGGCGCAGGGGAGCGCCGACCAGCGCGCCGCGGCGGCGGAAGCCTTGGGCAAGGCGGCGCTGCCGGGGGCGCTGCAAACCCTGGAACAGCTACTTGCGGACCCCGACGGGAAAGTCCGGCGCGGCGCCTTGTCCGGCCTGGCGCGGATGGAGCAGGGAGAGGCGACCGCCCTGTTGCGCCGGGTACTGGCCGATCCGCTCACGCCGCCGGACCTGCGGGCCTACAGCGCCGGACTGCTGGGCGACGCCGGCAGCGCGGCCGGCTTGCAGGCACTCAAGGCCGCCGCCGCCCAGCCCCTGGAAGAGGATACCCTGGCCGCCGTGATCGACGGGCTGGGCAATTACCGGTTTCGCGACACCGCCGAGGTATTCCGCGGCATCCTCGCCGATCCGTCACGGGACGTTCTGTTCAAGGCCGAGGCGGTGGAGGCGCTGGCGCGGTCCGACGCCGACGCTCTGCCGTTCCTGCTGGAAACGGCGGCTACCGGCGCCGATCCCGAGGTGCGGGCAGCGGCGGCCTGGGCGGCCGGCGCCAGCCCCCACGGCGGCGGCCTGGGACAGCAGCTGACCGGCCTGCTCCGGCAGGAGGCCGACAGTGAGGTGCGCCGCCGCCTTTATGAATCGATCATGCGGCAGCGCAACATCGGCAGCCCGGACAGCCTGGAACAGGCCTACGCCGAGTCCGACCCGGCCACCCGCATCGCCGGCGCCAACGCCCTCGCCGTGGCGATCCGCCGCGAGGGGCCCGCCAGCCCGGCCGCCGCGCGCTTCGGCACCGAACAGATTCCCGACCTGGTGGCCGCGGCCCTCGGCGACGGCGAGCGCAACCTGCGCTACCGTGCGGTGTTCGCCTTGAGCCGCGCCGGCAGCGCGGACGCCGTCGCCGCCCTGCAGGCCATCGCCGCCCACGCCGACCCGGAGATCGCCGGGCTGGCGACCCGCGGCCTCGCCAGCCAATCCAACCGACCAGTTTCGAATCCTTGAAGATTCCGGAGGGTGTCATGACTACCCGCGCTCTGCTTGTCGCCGCCTTGTCCTCCCTGCTGCTGTCCGCCGTCACGGTGCAGGCCGCCAATGTCACCTGGAACGTGCTGATCAGCCCGCCAGGGTCGGCCACGGTCACCTGTGTCAGCTCGACGCCAGCGGCCACCAAGATTCTGACCCATAGCGGCAAGGTCGTTTTCGCCGAGGGTTCCTACCTCGATCTCACCTTCACGCCCAACCCCAATTACAAGCTGGAGAGCGTTCTCAAGAACCTGGAAAACTGGACGCCCTTCCTCGACAGCAACCGGCACTACCGCTTCGGGCCGGTGGATAAGAGTCACCTGATCTTCGCCCGCTTCTCCGTCATCAACCCGCAAGGTGAATTCCCCATGCAGTTCCCGGCGAACCCGGCGGAGGGGGTGGCGCCGGTCTACGACGTCACCGGGCATTACGAGGGAACCATCCCCTTCACCGGTACCACCACCCTGACCAAACCGCGCACCTTCAGCCTGGACGTCGCCATGGACGAGACCGGCAAGCTGGACCTCAGCAACGTGAGCGTCGAAGGACTGGCATCGGATCCTCTCAACGAACAACCCACCGGCAAGCTCAGCAGCTTCGACGACAAGCCGCGGGTTACCGGCAGCACTCACGGCCAGGGCCAGATCGACGGCATCGATCTCGGCGGCTCGGCGTCGGGCAGCGCCAAGGAGCTGACGCTGACGCCGGCGGCGGCGGGCGCGGCGGCGCTGGCGCAACCCCAGACCGGAACCGTTACGGGACTGCGGCAGTATCGCGGCAAGGTCACCCTGGGAGATGACAAACCCTTGCCTTTCGTCAAGAAGCAAGGCCCCTTCACCATGCCGGATACCACCACCACCGGCGTAACCCGGGACTGGGGCATCACCCTGACCCTTCAGGAAAGACTCGTCGGCACCCGCAAGAAACTGATCGCCAGCGCCCTGTTGACCCTGCCGAATCAGCAGCAACTGCAATTTGCCGAGCGGCCGGTGCGGTACTCGGCCCGCAACGGTCTCAGCGTGAAGCTGACCAAGGGCATCAAGGTAGGCAGCAACCCGGCCAGCATCGACAAGCGCAGCCGCGTCGCCGTGACCCGCATGCGCTTCACCTGCAACACCGACGGCAGTTCCTGCCCGGTCACCGGCGGCTTGCTGAAGTACGCGTTCCTGGGCCAGAAGGGCAGCGGCGAGATCGCGGATTTTCTGGCGCCGTGACCCTCACCTTGTCCCGTAGGGAGAGGGCGTCCAAGGTTTGGCGACTTTCCCGGTAACGAACCGGCGGCCGGGTTCCGGTGCGGCATCTGGCATACTGCCGGTTTCCCGCGGATAGGCTAGACTAGGGAACCGCTGATTCAGCGCCGGCCGACGGCGCTGTTGCGAGATCAGCCGTTCTTTCCCGGGTGGCGCTGTCGATCGATTCTCGGCCGGTCAGCGGGCATTCGCCCGATGCGGCGGCCGTTTCCGGCGGACCCATGGCCTTCCACGGCAACTGTCGTTCCTCGAACATTTCGGATATGCTCCAGGGGGTTCCCGATCCGCGCGGGTTGGGAACGGAACGGCAGGATTTCACCGGACACGAACAAACAAGCTGAATTCACGAGACCTTAGCTGATTCATCATAGAGGGGGTGTGCCTTGGAAATTGCCGTAATCGGTTGCGGGTATTGGGGTTCCAACCTGGTGCGAAACTTTGCCGGTTCCCACAAGGTCAGCAAACTGATTTGCTGCGACAAGAGCCAGAGTCGTCTCGACCGCATGAAATCTCTGTATCCAACGGTGACGGCTCTCACCGAATACAAGAGCTTGCTGGACATGGATACGCTCGACGCCGTGGCGATCGCGACCCCGGCCAAGGCGCATTACGATCTTGCCAAGGAGTTTCTCCTGGCCGGCAAGCACGTGTTCGTGGAGAAGCCGCTGACGCATTCCTACGAGACCTCGTTGGAGCTGATGGAACTGGCGAAGGCAAAGCAGAAGATCCTGATGGTGGGCCACACCTTCGAGTACACCGCGGCGGTCGCCAAGATCAAGTCGACCATCGAGAGCGGGGAGCTCGGCAAGATCCTCTACATCCACAGCATCCGCGCCAATCTGGGGTTGTTTCAGCCCGACATCAACGTGGTCTGGGACCTGGCGCCCCACGATTTCTCCATCATCCTGCATCTGCTGGACGAGATGCCGGTATCGGTGAATTGTCAGGGCAGTGCGCATTTCAACAGCAAGATCGAGGACGTGGCGATCACCTCGCTGGCCTTCAAGAACGGCCTCATCGCCTTCGTTCACAGCAGCTGGCTGGATCCGAACAAGACCCGCAAGACCACCATCGTCGGCTCCCGCAAGATGCTGGTGTACGATGACATCGAGCCGCAGGAGAAGATCAAGATCTTCGACAAGGGCGTGGACGTGCCGCCCTACTACGACACCTACGCGGATTTCCAGTTTTCCTACCGCTACGGCGACATCTACAGTCCGCGAATCCAGGACTACGAGCCGTTGAAGAAGGAATGCGAGCATTTCCTCGAATGCGCCCAGAGCGGACGCGCGCCGTTGACGGACGGCGCCAACGGGTTGCGGGTGGTGTCGATACTGGAAGCCGCCAGCAAGTCGCTGCAGCAGGGCGGCAAGTCGGTGGCGGTCCCCCGCACCAATTTCTCCAAGGGCCGGCGCCCGGCGTCGAAATAGAGCCTGCCAGTCATCGTCATCCATTTCCGAGGATTTCATGGATTCGCAACTGATCTCTGCCGACGTGAAGCTCGGTATCGGCGTCAAGATCTATCACTTCGTCAACCTTTACGGCTGCGAGATCGGCGACAACACCAAGATCGGCTGTTTCGTCGAGATTCAGAAGAAGTCGTCCATCGGCAAGAACTGCAAGATCTCCAGTCACACCTTCATTTGCGAGGGCGTCACCATCGAGGACAACGTCTTCATCGGTCACGGGGTGATGTTCACCAACGACACCTATCCGCGGGCGACCGCCGCTGACGGCGCACTGCAGACGGAGGCCGACTGGAAGGTGGAGCCGACCTTCGTCCGCCAGGGCGCCTCCATCGGCTCCAACTGCACCATCCTGTGTAATGTGACCATCGGCGAGAACGCCATCGTCGGCGCGGGCAGCGTCGTCACCAAAGATGTTCCCCCGAATACCGTCGTCGCCGGCAATCCGGCGCGGGTGCTGCGGCGCCTTCCGGCCGAAGCCCCGGCGTGAGGTTGCCGCGGATCCGGCCCGTTCGGGCCGGACCGCTCCGCCCGATGTCGCCGTCTTCCTGCCGCTTCCCTATTTTTCAGCTACTCGCGAGTGACCAATCATGAAAGTTCCCTTCCTGGATCTACCGGCGGCGAATCTCGAGCTCGAAGACGAGCTGGTGCAGATCTTTCGCGAATCCCTGCGCTCGGCCGCGTTCGTCGGCGGAGCCCAGGTCGAGGCTTTCGAGCGGGAGTTCGCCGAGTTCTGTCACAGCAAGCACTGCATCGGCGTCAACAGCGGTACCGACGCACTGCGCTTTGCCCTGATCGCCGCCGGCATCGGTCCCGGCGATGAAGTCGTCACCGTCCCCAACACCTTCATCGCCACCACCGAGGCGATTTCCCAGTGCGGCGCCAGGCCGGTGTTCGTCGATGTCGACGAAAAGACCTACAACCTGTCGCCGGAGCGCCTGGCGGACCTGCTCAAGTCCCATTTCTCCGGTAACCCGGCGCCGCGCATCAAGGCCATCATGCCGGTCCACCTGTACGGGCAGCCGGCGGCCATGGACGAGATCGGCGAGCTGGCCCGGCAATACGGGCTCAAGGTCTTCGAGGACGCCTGCCAGGCCCACGGCGCGGTGTACCGGTCCCAGGACGGCACCGCCAAGACCGCCGGGTCCATCGGTGTGGCCGCCGCCTTCAGTTTCTACCCCGGAAAAAATCTCGGCTCCTGCGGCGAAGGCGGGGCCGTCACCACCGACGACGAGGGCCTGGCGAAAACCATCCGCATGCTCCGCGACCACGGCCAGGCCAAGAAGTACTACCACGATCTGGAGGGCTACAACGGCCGGCTGCACGCCATCCAGGCCGGCTTCCTGCGGCCGAAGCTGCGGCGTCTAGCCGCCGACAACCAGCGCCGCCGCGACGCCGCCGCCCGCTACGATGCCGGCCTCGCCGCCAATCCCCACGTCACCACCCCCGCTGTGCCGGACTGGGCGACGCCGGTCTACCACCTCTACATCATCCGGGTACCGCGCCGTGACGAATTGCAGAGCTACCTGGCCGAGCGCGGCATCAGCACCGGCTTGCACTACCCGGTGCCGCTGCATCAGCAGAATGCCTATGCCACCATGGGCTACCGCACCGGCGATTTTCCCGTCACCGAGAAGGTGGCGAAGGAAATCCTCTCCCTCCCCATGTTTCCCCAGTTGCAGGCGGAGCAGATCGATCATGTCATCAGCTCCATCAATGCCTTCTACGCCTAGGCGGCGGAACTGTGTCAGACTTCAGGATTAGGCTACGACCATGAAGATACTCGTGACCGGAAACATGGGTTATGTCGGACCGGGCGTCATCCGCCATCTGCGTCAGGCCTATCCCGACGCGACGCTGGTGGGTCTGGACCAGGGCTATTTTGCCCACTGCCTCACCGGCAGTACGCTGCTTCCGGAGTGCCGGGCCGACGTTCAGTATTTCTCCGACGTGCGCCAGCCCGCCGCCGCGGCCTTCGATTCCGTCGACTATGTGGTGCACCTGGCGGCCATTTCCAACGACCCCATCGGCAAGCTATTCGAGGACGTCACCTACGCCATCAATCACCGTGCCAGCATCGCCCTTGCCAGGCTGGCCAAGGAGAAAGGCGCGAAGGGCTTCATCTTCGCCTCCAGCTGCAGCATGTACGGTCTGGCCGACGACAGCCCGCGCACGGAAACGTCGCCGCTCAACCCCCTCACTGCCTACGCCAAGTCGAAGGTCTACACCGAAACCGATCTCCACCAGCTGGCCGACGGCGATTTCCAGGTGACGTCCCTGCGCTTCTCCACGGCCTGCGGAATGAGCGACCGCCTGCGCCTGGATCTGGTGGTCAACGACTTCGTCGCCTGTGCCGTCGCCGCCCGGCGCATCACCATCCTCAGCGACGGCACCCCGTGGCGGCCCCTGATCCACGTCCGCGACATGGCCTTGGCCATCGACTGGGCGATCGGCCGGAGCCGGGCCAACGGCGGCGACTTCGTGGCGGTCAACGTCGGCAGCAGCTCCTGGAACTACCAGGTGAAGCAGCTGGCGGACGCGGTGGCGGAAGTGGTCCCCGACGTCAGCATCTCGGTCAACGAAAATGCCCCGCCGGACAACCGCTCCTACCGCGTCGACTTCTCCCTCTACGAGAAGCTGGCCCCGGATCACCAGCCGCGGGTCGATCTCCGCACCGCCATCCGCGAATTGAAGGAGGGCCTGGAAACCATCGGCTTCCACGACCCCAATTTCCGCAATTCCAATTACATGCGCCTCGAGGTATTGAAAACCCTGATCGGCCAGGGCGCTCTCGACAACGAGCTGCGCTGGAAGTTCTGACCGCACCGGTGCGGGTTTCCAGCTCGGCAACAGATTGAAGGTGAAGCGATGAAAGTGGTCCTGTTTTGCGGTGGCCTGGGGACACGCCTGGGGGAGCTCACCGACAACATCCCCAAGCCCTTGGTGAAGATCGGCTACCGGCCGATCCTGTGGAATCTGATGAAGTACTACGCGCATTACGGCCACAAGGAGTTCATCCTGTGCCTCGGCTACCGCGCGGACAAGGTCAAGGATTATTTCCTCACGTACAACGAATACGTTTCGAACGATTTCACCATGATGGATGGCGGCCGCCGCATGGAACTGCACAAGACCGAGACCGATATTTCCGACTGGAAGATCACCTTCGTCGATACCGGGCTGAGGGCCAATGTCGGCCAGCGCCTGCGCCTGATCCAGCCCTATCTCGAGGGCGATGACGTTTTTCTCGCCAACTATTCGGACGGCCTGACCGACTTGCCGCTGCCGGTTCTGATCGACGCCCACCGGGCCAGCGGCAAGATCGCCTGCTGCCTCTGCGCCCGCCCGCCGGCCAGCTTTCACGTGGTACAGTTCAAGGGCGACAGCAACGTCATCAGCGACATCGTCCACGTCTCCCAGACCAGCACCCTGATCAATGCCGGCTTCTTCGTCCTGCGCAAGGAGCTCTTCGATTACATGGAGCCCGGCGAGGAACTGGTGGAACAGCCGTTCCAGCGGCTCATCGCGCGGGAGGAGCTGATCGGCTACCAGTACGATCACTACTGGTGCATGGACACCTTCAAGGAGCACCAGGTCCTCACCGACATGCACAACTCCGGCAACACCCCGTGGGAGGTGTGGAAGCGCGCCGAGGTCTGCTGACGAAGCCGCCCATGCTGAACCCCCTTCTCGCCGAACGCAGCCGGCCGCTGCAGATTCTCTGCCTCGGCGCCCACAGCGACGACGTCGAGATCGGCTGCGGCGGCACCCTCCTGCGCCTGCTGCAGGAATATCCGCAGACCGGGGTCACCTGGGTGGTGCTGAGCGCTGCCGGAGCACGGGTGGAGGAGGCGCGGGTCAGTGCGGCACGCTTTCTGGAACGGTCGCGCCACCGGGAAGTCCTGATCCAGTCCTTCCCGGACGGCCACTTCCCCTATCACGGCGCCGCGGTCAAAGCCTATTTCGAGAGTCTCAAGAGCCTCCCCGCACCGGATCTGATCTTCACCCACTACCGCCACGATCTGCACCAGGATCACCGGCTGGTGTCGGAGCTGACCTGGAACACCTTCCGCAACCATCTCATCCTGGAGTACGAAATCGTCAAGTATGACGGCGATCTCGGCGCCCCCAACCTGTTCGTCCCGCTGTCCGGGGCCGTCGCCGGCAACAAGATCGAGATCCTGCTGTCGTCTTTCGCCACCCAGGCGGACAAGGCGTGGTTCACGGAGGACACCTTTTCCTCCATCCTGCGGCTGCGCGGGGTCGAATCCAACGCGCAGGAAAAGTACGCCGAGGCCTTTTACTGCCGCAAGCTCGTTCTCTGAGTTGCGGCCAAACTCCTTGCCTGCCGCCTGCCCATGATTTTCACCGAGACGCCCCTGCGCGGCGCTTTTCTCATCGACATCCAGGAGAATTCCGATAGCCGCGGATTCTTCGCCCGCCAGTTCTGCCAGCACGAGTTTGCCGAGCACGGACTGAATCCGCTGGTGGCGCAGACCAACGTCGCCTTCAACCACAGAAAGGGCACGCTGCGGGGGATGCACTTCCAGTACCCTCCCTGCTGCGAGAGCAAGGTGGTGCGCTGCACCCGCGGCGCCATGCTCGACGTGATCGTCGACCTGCGTCCGGAAAGCCCCACCTATCTGCAGCACTTCGCCGTCGAACTCACCGCGGACAACCGCCGCTCGCTCTACCTGCCGGAACGCTTCGCCCACGGCTACCAGTCCCTGACGGACGCAACCGAGACCGCTTACCTCATGGGCAATTTCTACCACCCCGGCATGGACGGCGGCTTGCGCTTTTCGGATCCGGTCCTGGCGCTTCCCTGGCCGCTGCCGGTGACCGAGATCTCCGCCAAGGACGGAGCCTGGACTATGCTAGCCGACTGCGAGCCGGAGCTGCGGCGGCGCATGACGATTTGAGCGTCGTCCGGCGTGCCGGCGTCCGCGGCGGAGCCGAAATTCCCGAACCTGCCAGCTGGAGGATGAAACCATGAAATTGCGTGTGGGTGATCTCGTCGAAGTCCGGAGCAAGGAGGAGATCCTGGCCACCCTGGACGAGTCCGGGCGGCTGGAGGAGCTGCCGTTCATGCCGCAGATGCTTCAGTACTGCGGGCAGCGGCTTCCGGTCTTCGCCTCGGCGCACAAGACCTGCGACACGGTGCACCAGACCGGCGGCCGGCGCCTGACCGACAGCGTCCACCTGAACCTGCGCTGTGACGGCCAGGCCTATGGCGGCTGTCAGGCGGAATGCCTGATCTTCTGGAAGACGGCCTGGCTCAAACCGGTAGACGAAGCCCAGCGTCCGGCCTTCGTCGAAATCGAGACCCGCGGCGACTGCACCGAAGAAGCGGTCTGGCGCGGTACCCAGGCGCCGGAATCCAGCGACGAGGAAGTGCGCTACTGCTGCCAGGCGACCCAGTTGCCCCGCTATACCACCTTGCTGTCCCGCTGGGACTTCTCCCAGTACCTGGAGGATTACCGTTCCGGTAACACCAGCCTGGGGCGCATCCTGTGCGGCGCGATCTACGCGGCCTACTACAAGATCATGTATCTCGGAATCGGACTGGGCCGCCCGATGCGCTGGTTTTACGACTGGTTTCAGGGCCTCGTCGGCGGCTACCCCTATCCCCGTAGGCGCGGTGTCATCCCCAAGGGCAGCCCCACCCCGGTGGAAACCCTGAATCTGCAGCCGGGCGAACTGGTCCGGGTCAAGTCGTTTGCGGAGATCCTGGCCACGCTCGACACCTCCAACAAGAACCGGGGGCTGTACTTCGACGCCGAGGAAGTGCCCTTCTGCGGCAAGGTTTTCCGGGTCCGCTCCAGGCTCAGCAAATTCATCGACGAGCGCAGCGGCCGTCTGATCCAGCCCAAGATGGAAGCCATCATCCTGGAGGACGTCTGGTGCCAGGCGCGCTACAGCGATTGCCGGATGTTTTGTCCGCGCGCCATTTACTCCTGGTGGCGCGAGATCTGGCTGGAGCGGGTGGAAGACCCGGCCACGCCGCAGGCGGTCGCCGGTCCGGAGGGGAGTTAGGAAAGCGCTGCGGCGTCCGGCCCGGACGTTTCCGCGGCAACACATCGTCGCAGTACAGATGTAGCCCGTTCGATCGCCGATTCCCCAGCGGCCCTCCCGGGCTCGCTCCCCGCACAGCCGCCGGGACCGCTTCGATCTCCGGCGGCTTCTCCCAACCCGATAGTTTTCATCAACATTGCATCGGTCCCGACCCGCCGCGATAGCGCCATTACCGGCGCGACAACGGGGATGTTCGCGCCGCACCGGTTCCGAGACCGGCCCCATGCCCGCGCTGGAAAAAAGGGATTGGCGGGATGATTGGGCGCGGTGGTTGTCGGCTATATAATGCCTCCACGCAGCGGTCGAGCAGGGACCAGCCGTAACAATATCGTTACACCATCCAATCCGTCGGGAGTTGCCATGCAGACGAGCAGGCCATTGGTATCCGTTGTAACCCCGTTATATAACTGCGAGGAGTATCTCGCGGACTGCATCGAGAGCGTGCTGGGACAGACCTACGACAACTGGGAATATGTCATCGTCGACAACTGCAGCACCGACCGCTCCTTCGAAATCGCCAGCGGCTACGCCGCCAGGGACGACCGCATCCGCCTCATCAAGGCGACCGAATTCGTCGGCGCCGAGGCCAACCACAACCGCTCGATCCGGCTGATTTCGGCGGAAGCCAGATACTGCAAGTTCGTCTTCTCCGACGACTGGCTGTTTCCCAATTGCGTGGAGGAAATGGTGAAGCTGGCGGAGGCGAATCCGTCGGTGGCGATCGTCGGGGCCTATGGCACCGATGGCTGCAATGTCCTGTGGACCGGGCTGCGCGGCCGCCGCTTCGACATCCCGCCCCCTGCCAGCCGCGACGTCGTCAACGGCCGCGAGGCGTGCCGCAACAAGCTGCTGGGGAAACCCTACGTGTTTGGCAATACCGGCTCGCAGCTGATCCGCTGCGACGAAATCCGCAAGCGGCCGGTTTTCTTCAATGAGCAGAATATTCACGCCGACCAGGAGGTATGCCTGGACATCCTGCAGGATACGGATTTCGGTTTCGTCCACCAAATCCTCACCTATTCCCGGCGGCGGGAACAATCGGAGAGTTCCTTCGCGCGGGATTACAACAGTATCATTTTGGGCGATTTCGTCATATTTCTCCGATTTGGGCCGGTTTTCCTCAGTGCAGGGGAATACCAGTCGCGGCTGCTGGAATTGTCCTGGGAATACCATCGCACTCTGGGGCGCAACGTCCTGCGGATGCGCGCCCGCGATTTCTGGGATTACCATAGGAAAACCCTGGCCGTATTCGGCGGCGCCATCGACTATTCGCAACTGGCGCGGGCGACGGCCTACGAATTCGGCGCCGGACTGCTGCAGCCGCGGGCGGCTTTGGGCCGGGCCTGGCGCTGGTGGTCCTCGGCGTGGAGGCGGTTGCGGCGGAGTTGATGCGGCACTCGTCACCGGAACCGGAAGTCCGGGGGAGGAAACCATGGCCCTATCCCGAAGGGAAAGCCATGGCGAAGGCGGGATGACCATCAGCCGGATTGCGCCGGTCGAGACCGGCAACGGATTGGTCGGCGCGCGCCGTTGCCGGGCCTGGTTTTCCCGCAGTCGCGCCGAGTCTCGACCCACAGGCTGGTCAAGGAGGTAGAAGTCATGCTCACCATCTTCATTTCGACCCGGAACGGCGGCCGTACCCTGCCGCGGTTGCTGGATGCGTACACCAGACTGGAACAGCCTCCCGGCGGCTGGAAGCTGGTCATCGTCGACAACGGCAGCACCGATGCGACCCGGGAAATCATCGAGTCGTTTCAACAGCGGCTGCCTTTGACCTATTTGTTCGAAGGCCGCATGGGCAAGAACGTGGCGCTGAACACCGCTCTGGCCCACCTGGACGGCGACCTGGCGGTGTTTTCCGACGACGACACCTTTCCCCGCCCGGACTGGCTGCTGCTGTTGTGCAACGCCGCCGACCGCCTGCCCGAGTACTCGATGTTCGGCGGCAAGGTGATCGGCCATTGGGAGACGGAGCCGCCGCCCTGGCTGGAATGGGTCAACCAGCCGGCGGTCTTTGCCCTCAGCAGTCCGGCCCTGAAGGAGGGGCCGGTGGCGCCGTGCAACGTCTTCGGCCCCAACATGGCGGTACGGGCGGAGTTTTTCTATTCCGGAACCCGCTTCGAAGAATCCATCGGACCCTGCGGCAGCAACTACGCCATGGGCAGCGAATCGGAGCTGCTGTGGCGGCTGGGTGAGCAGGGCTGCAAGGCCTGGCACGTGGAAAATGCCGTCGTCGAGCATTTCATCCGCTGCTACCAGTTGGATAAGTCCTGGGTGCTGAAGCGGGGCATCCGGCTCGGCCGCGGCCAGTTGCGGATGCGGATAACGGAGGAACCGGAAGCGATTTCTCCGCTGCTGGGGATACCGCCCATCGTCCTGTTCAAGATCCTGGTGCGGGCCCTCCG
>Ga0233425_10005741_pt1 | contig 19235 bp, 16 predicted proteins | sample Watercolumn_Towu_2_FD_181712 | JGI IMG/M metagenome (GOLD analysis project Ga0233425, IMG submission 181712) | Freshwater microbial communities from Lake Towuti, South Sulawesi, Indonesia - Watercolumn_Towuti2014_140_MG | ecosystem: Environmental > Aquatic > Freshwater > Lake | place... | reverse complement strand
TGAGATGTTGGGGAGTGCTCCGCCGGCGCCGCCGAACATGTCGGCCAACTGTCGGATCGCCTTGAGCAGCTGACCGACCGAGAGGTACGCCTCAACCTGCGCGCCCGGCAATAGTCGAGACTCCATTGACTTGATGACTGCGTCATCAGAGAGGGACTCGGATGCCCCCGCAGCTGCGACCGCGCGCGCAAACACATCGGGACGCTGGCTGAAGGTGATGACGAGCGAAGTCGGGGTGACCTTCGCGAATCCATGCAGTCCGCGTGGCCCCAAGAGTGCCTGCGCCGCCATCCTCTGCGCGGCAACCTCGGCGAGGTCGACTCCCTGCGCTTCGCTAGGTCCAAGCGGCGTCTCCTTCACTTCGAAGGCGTCGGCCGTCGATCCATCCTTGAGCGCGCGGCCATCCTCCCAACGGGGCGTCCGCCGCACGCCATTCGCTATGCCCTCCTGCGCAAGCACCCACTCCTTGAGCGCATCGCGCAGTGTGCCTGGACTGCTGCTCTCGATGACAAGGGCCGCGTCATTGAGCAGGCCGCCCGCAAGTACGCCGAGTTTGGATGGGTAGCAGGCGAAACGAACTGCGCCGATCGCCGTTTCTCCACTCGTGAGCCACGAAGGCACGCGGTCCGCGCCCGACACCATCGACGCAAGGTCAATGATCGACTCGCGTCCGCCGAGCGCGGCTACATCCACTCCACCGGCGACGAGAAACGGTCCCCCGTGAAGCCCTGCGAGCGGCTTTCGTTGTGCAGCATCCGCCCCAGTGCGGCAGCGCGCGGCGAGCTGGGCAAGCGAGCTTCCCTCTGCAATCTTGCTTCGGGTGCGGATCGACAGCCCGAGTGGATCGATGTCGGCGAACACGAGTGTTGCGGTGAACCCATTTCCGATCGCGCCGAGATCGTTGAGAGCCTTAGGGGCGGAAGCGACCGCCGCCGCTGCGCGGGCCGCATCGGGAGTGGCGATCCACGCGACGACATCCGCAGCGCGAGCCTGCGCCACACCCTCACCGCCGAACTCAGCTTCGAGTGCCTTTGCAAGCGGCTCGCCGGTCGCAAAGGACTCCACCGCAGCCTTCGACTTGGAGACGAGAAGATGGCGCGCGAACGCTCGCGCGTAGAACGACTCGCCTCGGACAAGCAGCGATCCATCTTCCGCGCGCGTTGGATGCGCAGCGATGTACGCGGCGGGGTCCGTTGCTGGGACAAGTAGCAAGAGATCGGGCCTCTCTCCAGTGCCGACACCTGCCCATGCCGCGAACGAGCCGGATTCATCGAATCCCTCGCGCGCTTCAAGAAACGCGCGAAGGTGATCCATCGGACGACCGACGATCGCTCCCTCCTTGCGATCCATCGACGCAAGGCACTCGTCAAGATCTACCGCAGCCTTCGAAAGCGAAGGCACGACGATTGCCCATGGCGCATTGCCCGGAACGATCGCGATCGCGTCATCGAATCCATCGCCCATCGCTGACGAGACAACCGCAAGCGCAACGCATGCCGCCGGAAACCACACACTATCGCTCGTCTTCATTCGACCGTCACGCTCTTCGCGAGATTGCGAGGCTTGTCCACATCCTTACCGCGCAGAACAGCCGCGTGATAGGCAAGCAATTGCAGCGGAATGACCGTCACTAGCGGCTGCAGCTGCTCTGGCACATCCGGGACATAGAACACTTCCTCTGCGAGGCCGCGGATGTGGTCGTCTCCTTCGGTAGCGACCGCGAGCACATGCCCCCCGCGGCTTCGGACTTCGGAGATGTTTCCCAGCACCTTCTCGTACTGGGAGTTCTTCGTCGCGACGAAGACCACCGGCATCCCCTTGTCGATGAGTGCGATCGGACCATGCTTCATCTCGGCGGCTGGCATCCCCTCCGCGTGGATGTACGAGATCTCCTTGAGCTTGAGCGCGCCTTCAAGGGCTACCGGATAGTTCACGCCGCGCCCGAGGAAGAGCCAGTTTTCGCGGTCGACATACTTGGCGGTCGCAGCCTTGATCGCCTCACTTGATTCGAGAATCTGCTGGACCTTCTCAGGGACCGCCTTCATTTCGTTCATGAGCGTGCGAACGAACTCCTGACTAAGGAAGCGGCGTCGTCCGACAAAGAGCGAGAGCATTGTGAGCGTTAGCACCTGTCCCGTGAACGCCTTCGTGCTTGCGACTCCAACCTCGGGTCCGACCCGCAGGTAGACCCCCGCGTCCGTTTCGCGCGCGATGGACGACCCGACGACATTGACGATGCCAAGCGCGAGCGCCCCACGCTGCTTCGCCTCCTGCAAGGCCGCGAGCGTGTCGGCGGTCTCCCCCGATTGGCTGACGGCAATGACTGCCGTGCCGAAGTCCACGATCGGGTTCCGATAGCGGAACTCACTAGCGAAGTCGTGCTCGGCGGCGATCTTCGCGAGATCCTCCATGAGGTACTTGCCCACCATGCACGCATGCAGGGCCGTCCCCTGCCCGACCATCACGATGCGCTTCGCGTTGGCGAGCGTGCGCGCGTGCTCCGCGAGTCCGCCGAGCACCACACCGCCGCTGCGGTCATCGAGTCTCCCTTGCATGCACACGCGCAGACTGCGCGGCTGCTCGAAGATCTCCTTGAGCATGTAGTGCTCGTACGGCCCGAGCTCGATCTCGGCGAGCTCGAACTCGAGCTCTCGCACTTCGGCAGTGATCTCAATGTCATCAATCGTTGCTGTGCGGAACGCCTCGCGGGTCAGCTTCGCGACTGTGAAGTCCGGCAGCGTGAACGCTTGCGTCGTGTGGGCGACGATCGCGCTCGAGTCGCTCGCGACGACATACTCGCCGTTACCGACGCCGACCATGAGCGGAGAGCCCTTACGAGCCACCACCAGAGTGTCCGGCTCTTCCTCGCAGATCACCGCGATTGCGTACGCCCCTGTGACCTCGCGCAGCGCCGACTGCACAGCCTTCTCTAGGTCCCCGCGATACAGCTCGCCGATGAGGTGCGCCAGCACTTCCGTGTCGGTCTCGCTCGTGAACGAGTGCCCCTTCTCCATCAGGTACTTCTTGATCGCGGAGTAGTTCTCGATGATCCCGTTGTGGATGATCGCGATTCCGTGACCAGCCTTGAGGTCGTCCCGGTGCGGATGAGCGTTGGCATCGGTCACACCGCCGTGCGTCGCCCAACGCGTGTGCGCAATGCCGATCGTGGCTGGATTCGACTCGAGCGCCCCCAACTTCTCCTCAAGCACCCGTACGCGGCCGACCGACTTGCAGGACTTGAGCCCACGATCAAGCACGGCGACTCCCGCCGAGTCGTAGCCCCGGTACTCGAGTCGCTTTAGCCCCTCAAGCAGAACCGGCAGCGCGGGCTTGCGACCGATGTAGGCGACGATTCCACACATGATTTCGGGACTCCTTGGGGTATCGCGCACGCGCGCAGGGGGGGACGCACTGTATCGTATCCCGCACGAACGCCGCATCCGACGGTGCGGTTGAGCTCGTAGCACTTGTGAAGGATTGCACGCATGGATGCGTCGCCTGCCTCTGACGGCATCACCGAACTAAAGGACGCGATTCGCGCAGCGATGCGCGCGCAGTTTTCCGCGTCCGATGGCGATGATCGCGCTGCACGCTCGACTTCAATCTGCCAGCGGCTCATCTCGTCTCGCGTCTTTGAGGACGCCATGACGGTCATGCTCTACATGCCGATGCGCAGCGAGGTCGATGTGATTGGAGTGGCTCTTGAGGCATTTCGGCGGGGGAAGACCGTCTGCCTGCCGCGCGTTGAGCCCGGACGCGACACGATGAGCGTGGTCGCTACGAGATCCTTTGACAACGATGAGATGCATCCCGATGCCGCCGGCGTGCGCTCTCCGCGCGGCGGTGCGCGCGTCCCGGAAGCTGCGATCGACCTAGTTGTCGTACCGGGTGTTGCCTTCGATCTCAATGGCGGCAGACTCGGTCGCGGCGGCGGCTTCTACGACCGCTTCCTTTCTTCGCTACCAACCACCACCGCCACTATCGGCATCTGTTTCGACTGGCAGATCGTCGATGTGGTTCCTGCCGACTCTCGTGACACTCCCGTGCATGCGGTGGTTACAGACCGCCGCGTTGCGCATCGCACTCCCACAGACCGCCTGCTTGAACCGAAGGACTCACCATGACTCTCTCTAGCCAACTCCCCCGCAGCTCCTCCCTCACCTCGCCTTCGCGACGACGCCTCCTCGCCCCCGCATTGGTTGCGGCATTCGGAGTAGCGGCGGCGGCCTATCTCTACCTCGCGAGTCCTGGGGCGACTCCGACCGCGGACAAGGTTGCTTCGAACGCAGTGCCGGTCATCGCGCCGCTAACACCCAACCCGGTCGCCAAACCTGCGACGGAGGCCGTGCGATCCGCATCCGAGACGAAGCCGGTTGCAAACACGGTCGCGCCCGCGCCTGCTCCAACACCAGCCGCACCGGTTGCACCTGCGACCACTCTCGCTAAGCCCGCACTGACCACGCCCGCGGCCTCGCCCGGAGCGCCCGCACCAGCGACCTCACGCCCAGCGCCAACGCTGCCGAGCGCGCTCGCCCGCGTCTCAAGCGACCCGCTCGGCGCGCGCCTTGCGCTCACAGAAGTGGTGAACGCGGGGTCCCTTACCGGACCAGACCTCGCAACCGCCATCGACTCGCTGCGAGAACTCAACGCGAAACTCGTCTTTTCTCCGGCGATTGCAGCCGGCGACCCGTTCATGCGCGAGTACACGGTTGAGTCAGGCGACACGCTCGCCAAGATCGCAAAGAAGCTCGGCGTCCAGACAGACTGGAGGTTCATTCAGCGCATCAACGGCCTCAAGTCTGAACGCTCGCTCCGCGTCGGTCAGCGGATCAAAGTGCCAGTTGGCGCCTTCCACGCTGAGGTCACAAAGAGCAGCTACATGATGCGCGTCTATGCAGGCGAGGGACCCGGCCGAGTCATCGTGGCCGTCTATCCAGTTGGACTTGGCGAACTCAACTCCACGCCAACTGGCGCATTCATGGTTCGCCCGAAGAGCAAGCTCGTCAATCCCGAGTGGCGCAATCCGCGCACTGGTGAACACTTCGCACCGGATGATCCAAAGAACCCGATTGGCGAACGCTGGATTGGCCTCGTGGGAGTCGAAGCGCAGAACCAGGGATTCAAGGGCTACGGCATTCACGGCACAACCGAGCCGGAGTCGATCGGCAAGCAGGCCTCGATGGGATGTGTTCGCATGCACGATGCTGATGTCGCCGCTGTGTATGAAATGCTCACCGAGCCCAACAGCACGATCGTGATTTCGCCCTAAGACACCGAAGACACTCCGCCCGCCGCGCTGTGCGCTCGTCGGTCGCTTAGCTGCGCGTCACTCGCTGCGCTGTGCGCTCGGAGTCCACTCGCCGCGCGCGGGTCCATGCGGATGAAACGCGCCACCTGATCGATGCGCGCTCACATGCTTCTGACGAGCCATGTGCGCGGCGAGGAGCATCGCTTGCTTCATCGCACCCGCGTCGGCCTTCCCTTCGCCGGCGATGCCGAACGCTGTTCCATGATCGGGACTTGTCCGAATGATGGGAATCCCAAGCGTCACATTGACTGCGCTGTCGAAGGCGATCAACTTAAGCGGGATCAGTCCTTGGTCGTGGTACATCGCGACCACTAGGTCGTAGCGTCCCCCGACCGCATCGCGGAAGATGGTGTCTGCCGGGAACGGTCCCGATGCGTCGATCCCCGCGCTGCACGCCATCTCAATCGCAGGCCGAATGATCCGCTCCTCTTCGTCGCCGAATAGCCCCTGCTCGCCCGCGTGCGGATTGAGACCGCAGACTGCGATGCGCGGTGTTGAGATGCCCATGTCCATGCAGAAGCGGTGTCCGAGATCAATCGGATCGAAGACGCGACCGATCGTCAGCGTGTCCCGGATGTTCATGAGCGGCAGATGCGCCGTCGCGAGGGCGACGCGGAGCTTGGCCGCCGCGAACGCCATGCAATGGCGCCGCGCCCGCGTCCTGAAAGCGAAGAGCTCGGTGTGACCGGGCCAGCGGAATCCCGCCATTGCCCAGCTCTCTTTGCTGATCGGCGCCGTTACTACTCCATCGACGCGGCGAGGATCACCTTCAGGACGCATCGCGTCAACGATGGCGGCTTCGACATACGCCTTGCTCGCCGCCCCGCCCACCTTCGAAGGCTCGTGGCGGTCGAACAGACCAAGCACCTGTCCGTGATCGATTACGAAGCAGTCTGCGTCGATCTCATGCGCGGCGCGCTCACTCTCCGCCGCAACTCGGAACCAATCGAGCCGCACGCGTGCCCGCTCGGCTGCTTCGTGAAGCGAGTGATTCGAGCCGTGAATAGCCCACCGGGCTGCGGAGCGCACGCCTGGCTCAGCGAGCGCCTTCACCGTGACCTCCGCGCCGATTCCGGCGGGATCCCCGAGTGAAACAGCAATGGTTGGTCGATCCGATGACATCGCTGCAATACTATGCCTTCGAAAAGTGCAGGATTGGCCATCGGGTGGTCGATCCGCGGACAGGATCACGCATATGGACGAACCAGATCCCCGCTGCTGCCCACACATGGAGTGCAACGACGCGCGCTGCACAGCGCGATTCGCCATGGGAGAAATCGAGCAGCTCTTTGCCTATTGCTGCGGCGGCTACCACGCATGCGCTCTCTTTCACCGAATCAATATGGAGCAGCGCTTTCGTGCTCTCGTGGGCGACGCGACGCGCGGCGTGCTCGAACCGCATCGACTTCCCGCGCTGATGCAGGCCACGATTCATGGGCACCCCCAGCGCTGCGCTCCGCAGACGACCTGACTTCCTGACCTTTTGTCGGATTGAGTGCGGACTCGCCACTCTGACGCTCGAGGCGTACGGGCGCGACCTCGCGCTCTTGGAAGAGTTTCTCGCCGACCGCGGCGTGCAGGATGCAGCGAAGGCCTCGATGCAGGATCTTGCGGAGCACCTGCGCTGGCTCTCCCGAAGTAAAGGGTTCGAGGCGACAACGGTCACGCGCCACTTGGCGTCGATGCGCGTCTTCTTCCGATGGCTTCATGCGACGGGAGCGATTGCGCGCGACCCCGCGCGACTCTTGGAGCGACCGACGACATGGAAGCGGTTGCCGGGGGCGATGACGCCGGCACAGATGCGTCGACTCGTCGAGCATCCGTCGAAGGAATCAGGCGAGCTGTGGTTGCGAGATCGCGCGCTACTGGAACTCCTCTATGGCGGCGGCCTCCGCGCGAGTGAAGTGTGCGGCCTCAAGGTGAATGACTTTCACGAGACGCTCGGCGCGGTCGCCGTGACCGGCAAAGGCGGGAAGCAGCGCGTCGTGCCGATCGGCGTCCCAGCAATCGACTGGACGCGCCGCTATCTCGCCGAGTGCCGACCCTCGCTTGCCCGCGCAGCGGGAGGACGCGATGCGTTCCGACTCCTCCTCTCCGTTACGGGACGCCCCCTCGAACGCGTGGCGGTTTGGCAGATTGTGAAGAAGGTCGCCGCCGCCGCCGGACTGGATGGGGTGCACCCACATACGCTTCGGCATTCGTTTGCCACGCACATGGTCGTGGGCGGCGCTGATCTCCGTGTAGTGCAGGAGTTGCTCGGGCACTCAAGCATTCTCACGACGCAGATCTACACGCATGTCTCGCGCTCCCATCTGCGCGAAGTGCTACTGACATGCCACCCGCGGGAGGCGCGTTCGCGACAACGGCCGAACGCGCCTACTCGCACTCACGCGAGCGCGAGCCGTCGGGGAAAGTAGCCGAGGCTCGCTGCGTCCTTCGCTAGGCGCAGCGTCTGTTCGGTGAGCTCGTTCGCGCGCGCGGTTCCATCGCGGATGATCGAGATGATCGCGTCATCGTTGCCCTCGTACTGCCTGCGTCGCTCGCGCATGGGCGCCAAGAGAGCATTTACGGCATCCGCGACTTCGACCTTGATGTGGCCATCCCCAATGTTGTCTCCACGCGCGTAGCGGTCCTTGAGTTCGGCAACGCGCGCGGCATCGGGGATGAACGCCTCGACATACTGGAAGAGCGCGTTGCCGGTGTCGCCTGGTTCAGTGGGGCTCTGCCGACCAGTGAAAATCTTGCCGATCTTCTTCTGGACTTCCTTGGGAGTGTCCGCGATGAAGATGGCATTGCCGAGGCTCTTCGACATCTTGTGCACACCGTCGATACCGAGGAGGCGGCCGACCTTGCCAACATCGGCGCGCGGCACCGGAAAGACACCGCCGAGCTTCATGTGATCGTCATCTTCCGCGTGCTCGGAGACGCCGCAGAAGACTTGATTGAATCGCCGCGCGACTTCGCGAGTCATCTCTAGGTGCGGAACTTGATCCTCTCCGACGGGAACGCCGACTGCGCGGAATGCAAGAATGTCGGCAGTCTGTCCGACGGCGTAGAGCGGGAAGCCAAACGAGTACTGATCGCCCAGCCCCTTCACCTTGATCTCCTCCGAGAGGGTCGGATTGCGCATGACTCGGTTGAACGGGAGCAGCATCGCGAAGAGGAAGGTCAGTTCGGCGATCGCGGGCACATCGCTCTGCAGAACGATTGCTGACTTCGCGGGATCGATGCCCATCGCGAGGTAGTCACGCACGATTTCAATCGTGTCCCGTCGTATCTCAGGAGCGGTGCGCACTCGCGTCGTGTACGCATGGATGTTTGCGAGGAGGAAGTAGCACTCATGCGTCTCCTGCAACTCCACGCGCCGCTTCACCGACCCAACCCAATGTCCAAGATGAAGCGTGCCAGTTGGCGTATCGCCAGTGAGAATGCGCGGGCGCGGAGGTGCGGTCATGCGGAGGGCAATCCTACGAACTGAGATGGTGCGCGGCGCTAGGACTAGAGCGCAATGAAGAGATTGGCAGCGTTGAACGCGGCGTGCGCGCCAATGGGCGCTGCAAGTCGACCGGTTCGCTCCGCGAGCCAGCCGAGCAGAAGCGAGAGCGCGAAGAGCACGGCGAGGCCGCTCGCCTCCGCACCCTCCGTCAGCACACCGATGTGGAATAGCGCGAACAACACACTGGCGCACACGATCGCCCAACGACGGGGAATGCCGAGTCCGCGGAATCCCTGTTGAGCGGCGCCACGAAACTGGATCTCCTCCGTCATCGGCGCGAGAACAACGGCGATCGCGATCATCCCCGCGCGCAGCCACGCGTTGTCACTTGCGGCCAGAAGCGCGAGCGTGGAGTGCCCCGTCGCTGGAGGCTCTGCGCCCCCGAGCCACACCTGCACCGACGCAACGATTGATCCGATGCTCTGCAAGGGAATCCAGCAGCTTGCGAGGGCGAGCGCGCCGAGTCCGAACGCTGGCCAGAAAGGCCAGCGTTCGTTGGTCGAGCTCGTTTCGGCTGGATTCGGCGCAGTCATCTTTGTTCGCGATGCGCTCTCGTAGAGACAGATCCCGTAGGCCGCCATCTGAAACAACCACGACGAGATGCCCGCAACAACGGTGATCCGAAGGGCATCAGGTCCAAAGGAGTCGGGAAGCGCCAGCCATGTGCGAGTGGTCCATGCCGCCATCCCCCCGCCCACGAACATGGCCAAGAAGAGGCAAAACGATGAAGCTGGCGCAAGCGACCACCGAAACGCGGGTGCGCTGCCCAGTCCCGCGCCGCGAGTCACCGCGATCGCAACTGCTATGACGAACCCAAGTCCCAGCGAAACATATGGCCACGCGGAGTCGGCAGATGCGACGGCATCCGCTCTCACATCGGCGGGAGCACTCGATGCCCCACTACCCTGCGCAACCATCGCGGCTCCAAGAATGGCAGATGCGCTCACAAACATTGTCCAACGAAAACGCCGCGAAGTCGCGGCGCAGCGCGCGGCGGTTCCCATCGAACTCCTGAAGGATCGGATCTCCGAACTCGGGCGCCCACGCAATTTCTTCCAGGCGTGCGTCGACCACGGTCGCCGCGCGCGATCGCGGATCATCGCGGAAGTCAAGGCGAAGAGCCCCTCGGCAGGCGCCATTCGAGCCGACTTTGATCCCGTCGCCATCGCACGACAGTATCACGATGCGGGGGCCAGCGCGATTTCATGCCTCACGGACGAGCACGACTTCGGGGGCCGCCCTGAGTACATCCACGCGATCCGCGACGCGGTGCCGCTTCCCGTGCTACGCAAGGACTTCATCATCGACGAGTACCAAGTGTGGGAGTCGCGCGCGCTCGGCGCCGACGCAATGCTCCTCATTGCCGAATGCCTAACCGAGCGCGAGATCATCGACTTTCAGATTCTCGCAGTCGAACTCGGCATGACCACACTGCTGGAAGTGCATGATGCCTCCAACCTCTACCGCGTGCTGAACCATGTCGGGTTCCCACATGCCGGTTACTCGCTGCTCGGGATCAACAACCGCAACCTGCGCACGATGAAGACTGACATCGCGCACTCGCTGCGCATGGCCGACTCGGTTGCTGACCCCAGCATTCTGGTGAGCGAGTCTGGCATTCGGACTCCCGCGGATCTAGCCCGGCTTCGCGAGCATGGAGTCAACATTGCTCTGGTCGGCGAGTCGCTCTTGCGCGAGCCAAATCCAGGGGTCGCGCTCAAGGCGCTGCTCGCTTAGTGGCGCTGCTCGCTTAGGTCGGCACGCGCGAGCGACGCAGAATCGCGCGCGCAATGTTGAGACCGGTGAGGGCCGCGCCAATGCGGATTTGGTCGCCAGCGACAAAGAGGCTGAGTCCCATGCCCGGCGCGAGGCTCCAATCCCCTCGAATCCGACCGACGAGGACTGGGTCCCGTCCCGCCGCGGCGATCGGTTCTGGGAATGCGTTGGCGGCGCGGTCATCGACGATCTTGATGCCCGGGGAGTTCGCGAGCGCCTCGCGCGCGGCTTCAGGAGAGAGTGGGCTGGCAAACTCAAGCGAGATCGCCTCGCAATGCGCGCGGAGAACCGGGACGCGCACACAGGTTGCCGTAACGCGCACTTCTGAATCAGACCAGATCTTGCGCGTCTCATGAAGCAGCTTCGCCTCCTCTTCGTTGTAGCCGCTCTCGCCGATGGCGCTGTTGTGGCTGAAGCAGTTGAATAGGCATGGTCGTCCGAAGATCGGCGACTTGAGTGGACGACCGTGCGCGTAGTCGTGCGCCTGCGCCTCTAGTTCGCGCATCGCCGCAGCACCAGCCCCACTAACAGCCTGATAGGTCGAGATGACCATCCGCGAGACCCTTGCAATGCGATGAAGCGGCGTGACGGCAACGAGGGCGACGATCGTCGAGCAGTTGGGGACGGCCACAATGCACGGGGACTCGCACGCGTCGAGGGCGGAATCGTTGACTCCCGGAATGACAAGCGGCACGCTCGGATCCATGCGAAAGGCGCTTGAATTGTCGATTGCCCAAGCGCCAGCGCGCACCGCTTCAGGCGCCCACTGCCGCGATATGTGCTTACCCGCCGAGAAGAAGACGATATCGAGTCCTTCGAAACAGCCCGGCGAGAGCACGCTGATTTCGACTACCCCGCCTCCGACCGCCACCTTGCGACCAGCGCTCCGCTCGCTCGCGTAGAGGCGAACTTCTGAGAGGAGCAGCGCTGCTTCTCCCAACAACGCGAGAAACTCCTCGCCAACGGCACCCGAGGCTCCGACGATCCCAACCCTCACTGCCCGATGCCCAATGTCTTTTTGCATGAAATGCTCGCGATCGCTTGCGTGTGTGGGCCGCTATCGTATGGTTCCGCCGTGAGATGGGATCGGGTGCGTGACCCGATCATCGAGCGCGCATATTCAAGGAACATCCATGCCACAGAAGCCAGCGAACAAGTCCACGGCGACCAAGACCACCGGAAAGTCGGTTCGCCTGACCGATGCGGATCTCGAGAGTGCGAGCGGAGGCGGCCGCAGCCGCGTCGCCCGCAACTCCACCGTAGCGCGTCAGGCCCGCACGCCGAAGCGCTGAGGAGCCCTCAGCCGGGTCGATGCCAGACATTCGACCGCTTTCGTGACACGGACCATACGCAGTCGGTGACCGCACCTGCTCCTGGGCGGTCACCGACTGCTTTGTTCTTGAAGCGTGTGCTGGAGACGCTGTCGTCCGGGGTCGCTCCCGACGCCCGATGCGCGATGCCCGTGGGACTTCCTGACTGAACTGTCGGCGGTCGTTTGCTTTTGTATGTCACTGAACTATAGTGTCGCCGTGAGATGGATCGGGCTCGTGGCCCGAACATCGAGCGCGAAGTTCAAGGAACATCCATGCCACAGAAGCCCTCAAAGAAGTCCAAGGCGAGTAAGACCCCCGGCAAGTCGGTTCGCTTGAGCGATGCCGATCTCAAGCGTGCGAGCGGAGGGCGCCGCCTCGGTGGCGGGACCAAAGCCCCCGCAGCGCGAGGGTCGGGGATCCCGATCTCGATTCTCAAGTGACGCACCTGCTCCCGGGGGGACACGCGCCGTGTAGTTGTCGCGAACTCAGATCGCGTCGGTCGATTCCGAGTCAATCATTTGTCGACGGGCCATCTCGCGGAAGAGCCCCTCTTTCGCAACCAGGTCGCGAAATGATCCCGACTGCACCACGCGCCCGCCCTGCATCACATAGATCTTGTCTGCTTGGCGAATCGTGCTGAGGCGGTGCGCGACGATCAATCGCGTCGCCTTCAACCCCTCGAGGCTGGCCACCACCTGCGCTTGCGAGACTTCATCCAGCGCGCTCGTCGCTTCGTCGAAGACGAGGATCTTGGGTTGAGTCACAAGCGCGCGCGCGATCATGAGCTTCTGCACTTGACCGCCCGAGAGCGTCTGATCTGTGACATAGGTGTGCACACCCATCGGCATCTGTGAGACTTCCTCGTCGAAGCCAGCCGCGGCGATGGCGCGCTCAGCGTCCTTGGCGGTAAAGAGGGTGCTGCCGACGATGTTGTCCAAGATCGATCCTGGCACGATGCGCGTGTTCTGGACGACCGCGCCGATCTGACGGCGCACCGCGACGAGATCAAGGCGCTCGAGTGGCTTGCCGTCGAAGAGCACAACGCCCGAGTCTGGATCGCGAAGTCCGAGCAGCAACTGTAGGAGCGTTGACTTTCCACTCCCGCTCGGGCCGACGATCGCGACGCACTGCCCGGCCTCAACTGACACATTGACCGCGGAGAGCGCCTCGCTCGCCTGCCCCGGGTAGGAGAAGCGCACATCCACCAGTTTGATCTGACCACTGAGCGATCCTGGTTGCTCGCGAACGCCCATGCGCTCGGTGCTTGCGTCGAGAATCGGTCTGATGCGCGCGAGCGTTGACCGCAGCGCGCCAAGGTCACCGAGCCGCGCGCCAAGTTCCAACAGCGCATACAACGCGGTGACGAACGCGCTGTTGAAGACGAGGTACTCGGCGATGCGCGACGCGGTGCTGTCCACGCCCTCCTGAGCGAACAGACCCGAACTCGTCTCTGGCAGAAACATCACCCAGAAGACGACCATGCACGCCATCGGGAACGCTGCCGCGAAGACATCGAAGAAGAGGTCGAGTTGCCTGATCCGCATGGATGCATCGCGCACGCCTTTGAAGCGGTGCAGCCAACGCAGGATCGCGAACTGCTCGGCGGCGGCGCTGCGGATCGTGTCGATGCCGCCGATGAACTGGAGCACCATGCTCGAGAGCCGCCCCTGCCCATCCAAGATCGCCGCCGTGAGCCGCGCGCGAGAGAGGCTGAGGAGCACGCTGACGAGAACGGCAACGAGCATGAGACCAGCGCCGACGACTCCCGCCACAGGGCTCACCCACAGCATGACGGCGAGATAGGCGATCGCAAACCCGCCGGCGATGATCGCCGAGACTGCCGTGCCAGAGAGCACATTCTGGAGATCACCGACCGCGAGGATGCGATCTGCGAGGTCGCCGCTGCTGAACTCGCGGAACTTCTGAACTGGGAGACGCAGGCAGCGGTCGAGCACACCCGCGAGTGCCCGTGCGCCAAGGCGCGTCTCGGCGCGCAGCAGCAGATTGGACACAACGAAGCTGCACGCGGCCGAGGAAAGTGTTGTGCCAAGCAGCACGAGTCCAAGAAACAGGAGAGCGAGGCGATTGCCGCCGGGCAGCACATGCGTCAAGAGAATGCCTGTCGCGATCGGAACGGCGAGGTTGACGAGCGTCGCGATGCCGGTCACAAGCACAGCACGCAGGTAGTCGCGCTCCGACCCACGCAGCGCGAAGCGAATGAACCGCGACATTGAGGTGTCGCCCACGCCCAGCGTCGCGTGGAACTGCGATGCGTTTACGGAGAGTGTTGCGGCGAACTTCGCGTCGACCGGAACCGGTCCCTGCGTCGCCCAAGCCGAATGGATGAAGGCGACGAAGCCCCCACGCGTGGGAACGAGCGCGACGGGCGCCTGATCCTCCGCGCGGAATCCCAAGAGCGCACCGACACCACTCTGCCACCAACCCGGATCGAGAAAGACTGGGCGAATCCCGAGCCCGGCGACATGCGCGAAGACTTGCTCCGGGCGACGGGTTGCGTCGCGCGGCAAGCGCGTTGGAACACTAGATGGCTCGCATCCCATGTGCAGCGCGATTTGCATGCAGGCGCGCACGATGGGGGGAAGGCGATCGTCTGGAAGATCTCGCCAGTTTGGAACACTGGCGCGCGTGGCCGCCGTGCGAACGCGGTCCTCGAAGGTGAGCGACCCGCTGGCGGTCCCCACGAGGCGGCGCAGGTGTCGTGCGAAGGCGTCCGCCGAGATCGCGTCGCCTCGTCGCACGAGTTCCAGCGCGCAGCGTTTCCTTGCGGCATCGAGCGACGCCATGGGAAGGAAGCCCGCTCCGCACGCCGCGAGCGTTCGCGCGTGACCGGCCACGAGCGCGCGCTCCACTTCGGACCCTGACGCAATCTCGGCGCGCTCCGTCACGCGAATGCACTCGCACTGGCTCATCGGCACAAGGTCGATTCGATCCAGCGGGCCTGTGATCGCACACCCCGGCTCGAGCGTGCCGACTCGATGCCGCCTCGCGTGACGAGCACGACGCGCAAAGACGAGCACCGTCCCCTGAACAACGACGATCGTCTCCGCGAGCGTCTCGCCCGCGACCGAGCGGCGGCGGTCGACGATGATGTCCGTGCCTCCAGCCGCCCGTGCCGCCGCGATGATTGCCTCCGCTGTGATGGGCGCGCTCATGAGGCCCCCTCGCCGGCCACGAGTTCGCCGTACGCGCCGCCCAAGGCGAGGAGTTGATCATGGGTTCCCCGCTCCACCACTTCACCGCCGTCGAGCACGATGATCTCGTCTGCATCGCGGATCGTGCTCAATCGATGCGCGACGACAAGGCAGGTCACGCCGCGACGACGGAGCGCAGCGTCGAGCGCGAGCTCGGTCACAGGATCAAGCGCGCTCGTCGCCTCGTCCATGATGAGCACTGCCGGTCGGCGCGATAGGGCGCGCGCGATGTCCAACCGCTGCGCCTCGCCGCCCGAGAAATTGGTGCCGCCCTCGGCGACCTGCATGTCGAGTCCACCGCGCGCCGCGAGTGCGCCGGTCAGCTGCGCGTCATCGAGTGCCTCCGCCATCCACTGATCCGGAATGTCCGGATTCCACATTGCGAGGTTCTCGCGAATGGAGCCCTCGAAGAATGCGGAGCGCTGGAACACCGTCGCGATCGTCGACGCGCGTACATGCCGCGGAATGTCTCCAAGGGGAATCCCGTCAAGCAGAATCTCTCCCTCCCACGGATCGATGAGTCCCGAGGCCAGCCGCGCCGCGGTCGACTTGCCGGAGCCCGTGCCGCCCACGATCGCGACGCGCCCTCCCGGCGCCACGCGAAGTGAGAATGCGTTGAGCAGTGGGCGTTGGCCGCGGCCGTATCCGAAGGTCACATCGCGCAACTCGATCTCGCCACCGGCGTATTCGATCTCCCGCGCGTCGTCGGTGGTTGGGTCGAGTGCGAGGCGATCGGTCGCGTGACACATCACATCATCGAGTCGGCCAAGATCCGCGCGCACCGTCTGGATTTCCTTGAGGAGTTCGGCCAGTTGCGTGACAGGCGACATGAATCCCACGAGCAGAATCTGCAGGCCGAGCAGCGTGCCGATGCTCAGGTTGCCCTCCATGACTTGCCAGCCGCCGAATGAAAGCACAAGCACGGAGACCACGAGTGCTTGAAACCACGATGGGATCACACTGACTGCGTTCGAAAGGAGGCTCGCCCGCTGCTGCGCCGCACTGACGCGCGCAGCGAATCCCATCGCTCGACCAAAGAAATCCGCTTCGCGTCCGCCAGCCTTTAGCGATTCCAGCGTGATGAGTCCGGCGATGATCGCGCCTTGCTTCATGCCCTCTTGCTGGGAGAGCGACTGCGCCTGATCGACTCGCGCTCGCGCCACGACGAAGAGCATGCCGAGCGTCGCAGAGACTGCGACGAGCGCGATCGCGGCCATCAGCAGATTGATCGACGCGATCGCGATGAGAAACACGATGAGCGTGAGCACCTGCACGATGGCTGGAGCGAACTTCGATGCCAAGAGCGCTGCTACAGAGTCGTTCGTCTGCACGCGCTCGGCGATGTCGCCCGGGTACCGCTGACCGAAGAAAGTGGTCGGAAGCCGGAAGAGCTGCTTGATGAACTCGATGCTGCGAACGAGCGAGAGGCGATTCTCAAGTCTTACGAGAAGTCTCTGCTGTGTATAGAGGAGCGCGGCTTCGATCGCGAGCGCGCTAATCGCCCCGAGCATGATGCCGACCATCCAATCGCCCCGCTGCTGCGCGAGGACAACATCGACATAGGCGGCCGCGAGGCCCGGAATCGTCACCATCGGGACTGCGAGCAGCAAACCGACGAAGACCGTGAGCCACACCGAGCTTTCCGTTCCGCGCATCCAACCACGCACGAGCGCGAGCGAAGAAGGCGGGTCACCCGTCGCGACGAACTCGTCGCCGGGCTCCATGGTGAGCACGACCCCAGTGAACTCCTGATCGAACTCTTCGGGGCTTACGAGTCGCCGTCCCGCCCCTGGATCCATGACCAGGTAGCCCCTTGAGTTCCACCCCTCAAGGACAACGAAGTGATTCAGCCCCCAGAAGATGATCGCGGGAAGTTGAATCTCTTCAAGCGCTTCGATGTCGCACTTGAGGCCTTCGGTGACAAGGCCGAAGTGGCGGGCCGCGCGTGCGATTCGCATCGCGTTGGATCCGTCGCGATCGACACCCACGGCCTCGCGGACTTCTTCGAGCGGACGGTAGGCGCGAAAGTGTCCCAGCACGCTTGCGAGGCTTGCCGCGCCGCACTCGGCGGCGACGACTTGCATGACGGTGGGAACGCGAACATGCCGCGCAGGCCCCGGCGGGAGGCGCGGCCCCTCGGGCTGCGCGTCGCCATCTTCGCTCTCTGTCTCTGCCTCCTCACTCGTCGTCTCCTCCGGCTCGAGCGGCTCGCTGCCGTTCTCATCGGAAGGTGCGGAGCCGTCACGCTGTGTCATCGCGATGCGCCGCTGATGTCGGCGAGTCCGGGGAACACGAGCGAGACGGGGCGGATCTCATCGATGAAGACTTCGATGTCGCAGGGTGCGCCATCGATCAGCAGGTCGGCACTCCCTGCGCCCCCCGCCCAGCGGACGCCACCCGCACCAGTTGCATCCTCGTCGAACTCAACCGTCACCGCCACGACCGCGCCAAACTGCCCCTCGATCTGGCTCACAACTGCCGCCGCCGGAACATGTCCAAGCGCCTTCTGATGACTGGTGATGAAGCGATCGACCTGCGAGATGCGACCGACCGCTTGCTCTGTTCCAGCCGAGCCTGCTGTGGCGAAGCGCACCCGCACAGGCATGCCGACTGCGACGCTCTTCCCGTCCGACAGCGGCATGAACGCAAGGCAGGTCGGTCGCGGCGAATCCGAAGTGAGCAGCGCGACAGATTGACCCGATACGACGAAGTCGCCGGGCTCCGCCTCAACGCAGAGGAGACGCCCGTCCCGCGGCGAGAACACTTCTGAAGTACCAGCGTCGCCAGAACCAAGCGCGATGGTCGCGATGCGCTCGCCGCGAGCGACCCGCTCCCCCTCGGCTCTGTCAATCGCGACGACATACCCGTCGCTGCGCGCATTGCATGTGTCGAGTCGCTCGCCTCGGAGGAAGATCACGCTTCCTATCACGGTGATTGGAATCCGCCCGGCGAATCCCCAGATCACGACCGTGAGCAGTAGGAACGAAAGCGACGCAGTAACAATCCATGTGCGCGGCTCGATGATCGGGCTGAGTGTGTTGAGGCGATTCCCACCCCCGAGAGCCCCCAGCGCCTCCGCTCGGAAGAGTTTCTTCGTGCCATCATCACCGTCCGCCATGCGGAAGGCAGGATACCCGTCGCGCGAAAACGATCACCCGCCGGAGGCGAGATAGAAGCGCGCGACCTGGGCTTCAAAGGTCGAGCCGTCTTCGCGCTCGAAAACGAAGTGCCCTTCCATCGTTCCCCAGGGCGTTGCGAGCGGGCAGAAACTCGAGTACTCGAAGCTTTCGCCGGGGGCGAGGATCGGATGCTGTCCCACAACGCCGGGACCGACGACGCGGCTCTGCTGTCCGTCGGCATCAACGATGAACCAACGCCGACTGCGCAGCGTCGCGCTCGCGCTCCCTTCGTTCGTCATTCGCACCTTGTAGGCAAAGATGTAGCGGCCTCGCTCCGCGTCCGAGTGCGCGGGAACGAAACTTGGCTCGGCATTCACGCGGATTCCCTCGGTAACCGCCTCAGATCCAAACTTTCGCGGAGCAGCCACACTCATGACGCGCGGAGCATAGATCCGAAGTAGGTAGAGACCAACGCTTGCCTAGGATTGTGACTCCTCGGTATTCTCGCCCGTCTGATTTGGGGATTGGTGTAACGGTAGCACAACTGACTCTGACTCAGTTTGTCCTAGTTCGAATCTAGGATCCCCAACTACACGGCTCGACTCTCACGCATGCGCGTCGTCAGCCTGCTCCCATCCGCGACCGAACTCCTCTGCCAGATCGGCGGCAGCGACCTTCTGGTTGGTCGGAGTCATGAATGCGACTGGCCAGCGCGCGTACGAGAGTTGCCCTCGCTGACTGCGCAGCGAACGCCAACGCACGCGGAATCAAGCCAGCTGATCGATTCGTTCGTTCGAACATCGCGGGCCACGGGGGAGTCGCTGTACACGGTGGACGGCGATCTGCTTCGATCGCTCGAGCCGGATCTAATCGTCACGCAAGACCTGTGCGAAGTCTGCTCCATCGACTTGGCCTCCGTGCGAGAGATTGCCAGTCGCATGAAGGTGCCCCCGCGAATCGTGAGCCTCAATCCTCGGTCCTGGTGGGATGTCTTGGATGATTGTCTGCGAC
>Ga0233425_10005740_pt1 | contig 19236 bp, 12 predicted proteins | sample Watercolumn_Towu_2_FD_181712 | JGI IMG/M metagenome (GOLD analysis project Ga0233425, IMG submission 181712) | Freshwater microbial communities from Lake Towuti, South Sulawesi, Indonesia - Watercolumn_Towuti2014_140_MG | ecosystem: Environmental > Aquatic > Freshwater > Lake | place... | reverse complement strand
TCGCGATAGGCGAGGGCACGAAGGTCCTCGATGGAACGGTCATCCGGGGCCCGGTCATAATCGGCAAGAACTGCACGATAGGGCCGCACTCCTACATCGGGCCGTACACGGCCATCGGGGACGGCACCGTAATCGAGGGCGGCGAGGTCGAGGGTTCGATAATCGTGGGCGAGTGCACCATCACCTGCGGGAAGAAGATAGTGGACAGCCTGATAGGCAAGGGGTGCAGCATCCTGCCCGCCAGGGGCGAGAAGCCCGAGGGGACGCGCCTGATCATTGGGGAAAACTCGGTGCTCAAGATCTGAGCGAACGAGCGGGCAGCGGGCAGCGGGCAGCGGACACCGTACAGCGTTCAGAAGAAAAAACCGTCCTGTACGCTGCCCGCTGTACGCTGTCCGCTCGTCCGACCGTCCCCGCCCGCTGTCCGCAGCCCCCTGTCCGCTATCTTCCGGGCCGCGCCCGCCTTTGTCTGACGGCCATCCATGATAGCAACACGACAACCACGAATACCATGATCACGATGACGGCAGTGCCCGTAATATTCCATCCGTCACCGATCGGGACCGGTGTCTTCGGCCTGGCCAAATCTTCTGTCAGCACCGCTCGGTTGTTGCTCTCGTTGGCCTCGGCGATGGCGTTCCCGGGGTCCGCCACGAACTCCAATATGTTGGCCCCAACCTCAGGGACCCACACGAAGGTCGAGGCCGCTTTCGCCCCCGGACGGATAATCCCGAGGTTCTCGGTCGTGCGCAGGACGCCGTCGTGGAGATAGCCAAGGGTGACGTTCTCGGCCGGGGCTGCGCCATCGTTGCGTACAGTCACCTTCACAAGGACCGGGGTCCCGGGGGTCCAGTTGCCCGATGGAAGTTCCGCGGGGGCGACGACCAGGTCCGGCTTCCGGACCGCCAATGTCAGGTCCGCCACAGCAGGCCGTCCACCGGTCGAGGTCGCCGTCACGATGAACATAGCCGCGTCCTGCGGGGCAAAACGCGGAATGGTCACAAGGACGCTGAGGCGGACCGTCCGGAAAGCGTCGATTTCCACTCGGTCGAGAGCCCCGCCATCGATGCCCCAAAACTGCGCCAGGGGCCAGCCGGCCGGCAGCCCGGTGGCGCAGAGCAGGATGCTGTCCGGTCCGTTGCCTGTGTTTTCCACCTCCAGAGGGAAGGAAACGCCCTGGCCCTGCTCGCCTGCCTTCGAGGTCTCCGGCGCGGAAAGCCAGGCGCCGTGGAGCTGGATGATGGTCGCGGCGAGGCCGAACGGGTAAGCGTCCCCGTTCCCGTCCACCACCTGGCCCCTGATGAAATAGTCTCCGGCAACGGTGGCCGTAGGGGCGGAGAGCTCCAGCCAGAGGCGGCCGGAGCCGTTGAGACCCAACGGCAGCATCGCCTCCCCGGAGCCGCTCGAGACCGCCACCGAGCATTCCCACCCGGCCGGCGTTTCCAGCAGGGCCAGCCTGGCCGTGTCCGGGCCGTTGCCGAGATTGACCACCTCGACCGAGAAGGAGGCGCTCCCGCCCGGGTCGAGCGAGACCGCCTGCGTGGAGGGCGCCACCGCGAGGCGCCTCCATTGCCCGGCGACTGCCGTCACGGAGCAGCTCGCGTTGTACATCCTCTTGGCATCGGCGCAGGTCGCATAGACCGCACAGCGCGCCCCGGCCTGGGCGTCGGCCGGGGCGAGGACCCTGACCTCGAACCGGTCCGAATCGTTGCCGTCGAGAAATACGGAAGGGGGCTTCAGCTCGGTCCTCCAGCCCGCAAGGCCGGTCGAGGCCTCCGGGTAGAAAGCCAGCGCAAGGTCGCTTCGCGCCTCGAGCGTGAGCCAGAAAGATGCGACGCCGCCCGGCTCAACGACGGCCTCGTCCCGGTCCGGGATTAGCGAGAGGTCCATGAAGGCCAAGACGGCGACGGTGATCTTCACGCTGCCCTGCACGAAAGGCTCGAAGGAGCTTTCGCCCGTGACCGTAATGACGCACGATTGGCCCGCCCGGGCGCTCTTGGGGATGGAGACCGTCAGGGACACGCCGGCCGACCCGCCCTTCCCCAGGCTCAGGAGCCCGCTGGATAGCCCCATCGGCCAGCCGAGGTTGCTTTCCGCCGAAAGGAAGATGTCGTCGTCGATGTCCCCGAGGTTGTGGACCTCGATGGCGAACCTGGCCTCCGTGCCCGGCACCGCCGATTCCGTGTCGTCGGCGCAGGCCAGCCGGACCTCGTGGTCCACCGCGAGGCAGACGCTGAATCCCAAAGAATCGTTGACGCCCGGGAAGTTGCCGGAGGTGCCCTTGACCGAGATGTCTATCCGCTCGTGCTGGGCGCCCCTGGAGGGGCTTCGCACGTTCACCTTCATCTGCGCCTCATCCAGCCCAAAGAGCCCCATCGTTTCGTATTGCGGCTGGATCCAGACCTTCCAGCCGGTTCCGTTGTAGTCGCGGCCCACGCCGCCCGGCGCGCCGTGGAAGTCCGCCGAGATCAGGAATTGCACCGTATCGTCAAGCGCGCACAGGTTGCGGACTGTGAGGTTGGCCGACCGGGCCCGGTCCGGGTGGAACCAGAACATGCTCTCCATCTCATCCTGGGTCATGCCCAGCTCGAGCCCTCCTAGCACCCCTGACTTGTAATAGACGTTCCTGGTGCCCTCACGGTCGGAGACCCAGGCGACGTGGACGCGGCCGTCGCGGCCGAATGCGATCCGGGGGTCCATGTCCCGGCCGCCGCCCTCCGTCAGGACGAGTGCTCCGTCCGTCTCGTTCTCGTTCCCCGGCTCGAGGCGGAGATACCAAAGCTTCCCGTCGTCGGCGTCGCCCCACGATATCCAGGTGGCGTTGTCCGGGCTGATAGAGACATCGCCGTAGCCGCTGGCCGCGTCGGTTATTTGAATCGAGGGGGTGACCGACACCCCGTCCGCCGAGAGCTTGCGGTACATGAGCGTCCTGGTCCCGCTCGTGGAATTGGCCTGAAGGAGATGGATGGCGCCGTCGGGGCCGATGGCCACCGAGGGAACGGGGCGGTCATAGCGGCCTATCGGGTAGCTCGTTTCCACCTTCCTGGGCGCGATGAGCACGGCGCCGCCGGGGCTGAACTTCGTCATGTACAGGGGATTTAGGGCCGAATGGGTGTCCCATGAGAAGGTATGGGGGCAATCATTGCCGTCGATGGCGGTGACGACCCCCTCGCCCGTGGTCGTGGTGAAGAACGGCCCCTTCACGGTGGCGTTGAGGTCGAGGTAGGCCATCTCGATCCTCTGCGAGCCCTCGTTCACATAGGCGATGTATGCGAAGCCGTTGGCGCCCACCTCCATTCCGAAAGAGTGCGGCATCGAGGCCATGCCGGACAGGCCCAAGGCCGATGTGAGAGGCTCGCCGGCGGCATCGTACTTCCGGTACATCGGGCCGTAACTCGAGGCGTACGTCCAGAGGATGTGGAAATCGTCCGACCCGTCCGTGCCCGACCGGTGGCCGACCTGGCCGGTCTCCTGGATCGGCATTGTGCCTGTCCCGACCGATATGTTGTCGAAGAGCCTGCGCCCGTCCTTGTCCACCTTCACATAATAATGCGTGCCGGGGTTCCCGGACCGGTACCAGATCAGGTTGGCGTTCCCCGATGAATCCACAGATATGGCCGGATTGCTGTCCGGCAGGGTGTCGTTGGTGAGCCGTATGTCCTCCGTCCAGCAGTAGCCGTCGGTAGTCGCAAGTGCTCGAGCGCCCGAATCGCCCTCCGGCCAGGGCTCCATGCCGGAGGACAGGCTGGTTGCCGAAAAGGCCAGGACGAGGATGACCGAAATGGCGCGCTTGACCGGACCACCCCATCGAACAGAGGCCGGATGGTATTTAGTATTTTTGGGATGGAATTTGATGGATGAAAAAACGAGCGCGCAGCGGACAGCGCGGGGGCAAGGAGATGCTGGCGGCACAGACGGGCAATACGGGCAACACGGGACTGACGGGCAATTCGGGCAATTCGGGGACGGATAATCGTTCGTCCCCCGCATTGCCCGTTATTGCCCGCCATTGCCCATATTGACAGGCAGGGGCATTTTCATGTACGCTGCACCCTGTACGCTCGTTTATTTCAGCAGCCCTTTCAGCTTTTTAAACTCCTTTTCGGAGAGGTAGGCCCCCGAGCGCGCCAGCTGCTCCAGGCTGAGCTCCTTGTTCCTGGGGACCTTGCAGGTGTCCTTCAGGGCCTCATCGAAGTCCTTTGGCGGGAGCTTGACCTTCTTGACCAGCTTCGTCTTCGGGTCTATCTTGACGACGCCGTGGTAGGTCACGCGCTTTCCGTCGTGCCCCGGCAGGCCGAAGAACAGGCCCGGCGTCGAGGACTGCACACCTGCCATCCCGGCCAGGTAGACGTCCCTGCCCCGGCTCCGCTTGTACATCCAGACGACGAAGTCGCCCTTCCGGACGGCCTTGGATGCCTTGGTGTAGAATATGTCCTTGCCGTGGAGCTCCGGCACGGAAAGCTCGTGCTTGCCCAGCCAGTCCACGAAGTGCTTCACGTCCACGAACTCGTCCGAGGTCAGCGTCAGCAGGTATTTCGGCACACTTACCACCGGCACCATGATTGGAGTGGTGCAGTATTAATATTTGTCATAGGGGCATGGCGCAGGGCGCAACCGCAGGCGAGCCTCGCTCGCCTGCGGCTGCGCCCTGCGCCCTGCCCCTTGCGCCTTTGTCTCGGCGGCGCTATCGGCTCCCGAGGCAAAAGGTTTATAGAGTGCTTATAGCATTAGCGGGGTTGCGCCTGATAAAGGAGGAGTACCCCTGCGTGTCACGGTCCGGGATGCCGACACCGGAACCAAGGTCGAGATGGACCTTGAACCCCACAACACCATAGAGGAAATCATCGAGAGCGCGGCCAGCTACTGGGAGAAGGAAGTCGGGGCCTATGTCCTGCGCCACGGGGGAAGCATCCTGCGGGGACAGGTGCCCCTCTCCGGGTCGACCATCCGCGAAGGGGACGTTTTGGAACTCATTCCCGACCCCGAAGGCGGCTGAGCGGGGGAGAAGGGCCCGATGCCCAGACTGCCCGCGGACCTTTTACAGAAGCGGCTCCGGACCGAGCTCGACCTCTGCCGGAAGGAGCTTGCCCGGTACACCTTCGACGTGTCCGACCCGACGTTCTGCAGCTTCCCGGTGACCATCCGGGTGACGATGCGCGGGGTCCCCGGCCCGGTGATGAAGGAAGGCCGGGTCACGAGCTCCTCGACGCACAAGTTCACGATGAAGATCACCGACGAGTACCCCTACCACAAGCCCATCGTCATCTGGGAGACGGACCTCTTCCATCCCAACATCATGACCCCGGAGGACGGCGGGTTCGTGTGCACGAAGCTCCTGGACGAGTGGTCCTTCAACGCCAACCTGCTCCAGTTCATACAGGGCCTTGAGACCCTGCTTTCCAACCCCAACTCGGACAATGCCTACATCTCCGACAGTTGCGTGAAGGCCGCCAAGCACTTCTCGGACCGCCCCTGGCGCCCGCCGGCCATCATAAAGGAGAAGACCGTCCTCAAGAAGCCCCAGGTGGTCGCCTCTCACCACGCCGCGCACAATAAATAGGAGGGTCCCCGATGCCGGCCGGAAAGCCGCTCAAGCTGGTCGTTTTCGACTGCGACGGCGTGCTGGCGGATTCGGACAGCTCCTGGGAGTACGTCCACCGAAGCTTCGGAGTGGACAACAACGCTTCGCTCGCCGCCTATCTCCGGGGCGAGTTCGACGACTTCGAGTTCATCCGGCGGGACATCAGGCTCTGGTTCGGCCTGTTCGGCCGGCTCCACATCTCGAAGATAACGGGCATACTGGACAACGTGCCGCTCATGATCGGCGCGCCCGAGGCCGTCGCCGAGCTAAAGCGGCGCGGCATCAAGACCGCGATCGTCAGCGCCGGCCTCGAGCCCCTGACAAGCCGCGTGGCCCGCACCTGCGGCATAGACATCAACCTCTCCAACGGGCTCGTCACCGACGCCGAGGGCTTCCTGACCGGCGAGGGCATGGTGCAGGTCCCATTGGGCGGGAAGGGGCAGGTCGTCCGCGACCTCATCGCCCGCCTCGGGCTGTGCAAGGACGAGTGCGCGGCAATAGGCGACCGCGTCTGGGACACCATGATGTTCGACGAGGTCGGGACGCGCATAGCGTTCAACCCGGCCGACGGCGAGGTGGGCGACAGCGCCGATTTCGTCGTGCGCAAGAAGGACCTGCGCGAGGTGCTCAGGTTTCTTCTGTGACCTCGAGGACCTCCCGGCGCCGGCGCCTTCTCCGCCACAGGACGGCCGCCACGATGAGCGCCGCCGGCAGGCAGACGGCCGCGACCAAGACGACCGGGTCCGGGGCCCGGCCCCCTCCGGAAACCCCGCCGAAGAACGGCTCCCCGCCTGCGCTCCCGCCGCCCCCTGTGGCCGCAGGCAGCTTCCCGACATTGATGTAGACGGAATCCGAGATGTCCCCGGCGACGTCCACGTCCTCGTAGGTGGCCCGGCTCTCCACCCAGACGCGGGCCGTTTTGTCGGCGGCGAACTGGGGAACGATGACGCAGATGCTAAAGTCGGAGGACCCCTCGCCCCAGAACGTGACATAGTCGGGCGTGCAGGAGGCGGACCAGCCCGGCTCGATGCAGGCGTCGAGGTAGACCTCGTACCTCGAGTAGGGCGCGTTGGAGAGCGTTATACGTCCGTGGAACGTGAGCTCCTGCGGCTCGTAGCTCGCGTTGACCGCCTGTTCGGCGGGCCGGAGCTCCACCGAGAGGGCCGGCGGCGAGGGCGCGGCGGCCGCGGTCGGAAATAGGACGGCGCACGACGCCGCCATCATCAGGCCGGCAAGCCAGGCCGCGATGCGCCTCATCGGCGGGCCTCCCGGCGCTTCCGGCGACGCCTGGCGAGCCCCAAGCCCGCGAACGCCAGGATAAGAACTATGGCCGTGAGAAGCGCCGTCGCCGGCGAGAGCGCCAAATTCCCGCCGAAAGTGGATGCCAGCCACGGATGATCCTGGTTCTGGCTGGTCGTGTATCCCGGCAGATCTCCGAGCATGATGGTCAATTGTTGGGACCGGTTCGTCGAGACCAACGCGCCGTTTATCCTGGCCTCCCCTTCGACCCAGGCCATGACGGTCTTGTTGCAGGCCCCGGCGCTCACCCGGATGGTCAGGTTGAACGGCATCGAGTCAGAGCCCAAGTAATTCAGTATGTTCGGCTGGCAGGCGGCGTACCAACCCTCGGTAATCCGGCTAAAGAGGGAGACTGTGACCGGGACACCGGATGGATTGTCCAGCTCGGCTGTCCCATTGAACGACACATACTGATAATACGGACTGGCGGGCAACGACACGTCGGTTGGCGAGATCGAGAGGCTCAGGACCGGATAGACGGCCGAGGCGGCCTGGGCGCCGGGAATGGCAAGCATCAGCAGGGCCGCCGGGAGCGCCGCCCGCAGGCACTTGCCCATCATGGCGCGGCCTCCCCCCTCGACCGCCTCTTCCGCCATCTCCAGGTGGCGGCAGCCGTAGCGATAATAGCCACCAGGACCGCCAGGACCGAAAGGTGCGGCAAGATGTTCTCGAGCCTCGTCGTGAAGTCGATTTTGCGCGGATTGGTCAGGTTGTAGTTCTTCTCGACCACGAGCCTGGTCACGTGAAGCGAGAATGGCGGCGACTGGTTCGAGGCGACAGCGTCCCCGCGCCAGTATGCCATGCCCTGGACGGTAATGATGCCTGTCATGTTTTCCCGGACGTTTCCGGGGTGGACGCTGCAGGTGAAGTTCCTCTGCCCCGCGGAATGGAATTTGTTGACCTCCGGGCTGCAGAGGGCGCTCCAGCCCGACGGGGCCGTTGGGAAGAGCGAAACGTCTATCTCCCGCTGGAGCGGGTCGTCGAGCGTGAGCGTCCCGTTGAAGTAAACATACTGCTCCGAGGCGTTCCACAGCAGGTCAGCCTCGGAGGTCTCGAGCGTTATAGTGATGGAAACGGGCCGCTCGGGCGCGGCGGCGGCCGGCATCTGCGCGGCAAGAAGGAAAGGTATAATCATCGCCAGGGCACGGGCGAAGGACATCGACATTATCTTGGTCCCGGAGATATTAAATGCTTCGGCCATGCCCCGATGGGCATTAATACCCAAAGACGCGGAGGAACCTCAAGACGGTGCCGGCGGTGATGCTGGCGCATCGGCTGTGGCCACCGGATGGTTGATCCTGTGGTATCTGGTCAGGTCCAACCGGGCCCTGTTCTTTTTCTTCACGGACCTGTTGCGGACAACGATCATGTGTGGTCCGGAAGCGCCGATCTTCCATCTCACCAACGGAGTCCCCCAGTACTCGGTCTTGCACCTTTCAGCAGGTACTATGTACTGCGCGGCCGCCGTTTTTCCTTTCCGGACGAGCTTCAGGTCGAAATGCTTGTCCGTCCCTTCCGGTGTCCTCAACTCGATGATATCCCCATTCTCGAACTGGAAATGGTAGTGCGCGGTCTCATCCTGGTCGAACCAGAGCCTTTTATCGGTCCAGATTTCCTGACTTATCTCCAATTTTATCTTCTCATGCTTGGTCGCGATGATCTTGAGGATGTCTGTAAACTTACGCAACGAGTTCCGGGACATCCCCCTGATAATGCCCATCTTGTGAATCCCCTCCTGCTTCAGGTGGATGCGGCCCCAGTCCACCGACACTTCGATGACCAACTCCTTTTGAAGGCTGAAGCTGCTCGGTATCGGAAGGATGAAATCCAGCAATCCGCGATGGGGAAGAATGCTCAAGGAAATGTTGTCAATCCGTATCTCACCCTTTCCATACGGGAACGATATAAAACAAAGCAGGATTAATAGGACCGCAATTAATAGCATTACCAGACCAAATGAGAATGGGTCAACAAGCAACCTCTGCACGGCCCACGCGAGCGCCAACAGCCCGATTATTCCAGAACCAACGGATATTATCAGCTCTTCGCGGATATCGTCCCAAACCCTGAAGTCATAGGAACGGTAGAACTTCATCCGGCCACCTGTTTTTTATCTCGGCGCCCCGCATCGCGGGGCGCCGTCCGGGTTTGCCAGAGCCGGTTTGGCGGTCTTTTTAGAGACCCAACAGACCTCGCGTGGTCAGTATTCTTATTCGTTTCAGTCCTATTTATATTTAATCCAATTCTGCGATAAAAAGTGGTCATGACCACACGCGGGTTAAATACCACTCCTGAACAAACAGATATCCAAGCCGGGGTAGCCAAGCCCGGTAACGGCGTTAGGCTGAAGACCTAATAGATCACTCGCGTGGTCTTCGCGGGTTCAAAGCCCGTCCCCGGCGCGCCAACCCCTTCGGAAAAGTTCTTTATCCCCCCTCCCCAATCCCTTGCCGAGGGCCATGCCTGACAACCGTTACGCGCGCCAGCTCATACTGCCCCAGCTTGGAAAGGAGGGCCAGAAGAAGCTCGGGGCCGCCAGGGTCCTGCTCGTCGGCTGCGGCGGCACCGGCGGGGCCATCGCCGAGCTTCTCGTCAGGGCCGGCATCGGGAAGCTCACGCTCCTCGACCGCGACATCGTCGAGAAGAGCAACCTCCACCGCCAGCAGCTGTTCGAGGAGCATGACATCGGCGCCCCGAAGGCCTACCTCGCGCCCGACATCCTCAAGGCCATCAACCCGGAGGTCGGGGTGGTCGGCCTCGCAGAGGACTTCTCGCCGGCCAATGCCGAGAAGCTCGTCCGGGAGGCCGACCTGGTGATGGACGGCACGGACAACCTCGAATCCCGCTTCATCATCAACGACGCCTGCGTCAAGCTCGGCAAACCGTGGATATACGTCGGCGCCGTCGGCACCTACGGCATGCGCGCCGTGATCCGCCCGGGCCAGGGCGCCTGCCTGCGCTGCTTCATCCCCAACCCGCCTGCCGCAGGCGCCATCCCGACCTGCGCCACGGCCGGCGTGCTGAACACGGTCCCGGGACTCATGGGCGCCCTGGCCGCCACCGAGGCGATAAAGCTCATGGTCGGAGAGCGCCCGTCGGAGAAGCTCCTCGTCTACGACGCCTGGTCCGAGGACCTCCACGCCATAGCCATTTCGAGGCGCAAGGACTGCCCCTGCTGCGGCCAGGGGAGGTTCGAGTTCCTGGAGACGCCCGTCCGGTCCAAGGTGCAGGTGCTCTGCGGGCACGACAGCGTCCAGATAACGCCGCCGAATCCCGCCTCGCTCGACCTCCAGAAGCTCGGAGCCGCCCTAAGGGAATCGGGCGACGTCGAGGTCCACCAGCTGTGGCTCGTGCTCATCGCCGGCAAGCACCGGCTGACCATCTTCAAGAACGGGCGGACGCTGATTTCGGGCACCAACGACGAGAAGACGGCCCGGGCGCTGTACTCGAAGTACGTCGGCAACTAGGGGATGAACGACAGTATCTGGAGTATTATCTCCGGACGCTCCAGCCGGTAGGCCACGTTCCGGCCCTCGCGCATCGACGAGAGGACGCCCACTTTCTTCAACCGTTCGGCGTGCCAGTGGACCGTGCTCGGGTCCAGCGAAAGGCCCTCGGAGACATCCTTCTGGGCCGCGCCGGGCCTCTCCAGGAGGTACATGGCCATCCTCCTGGTGTTCATGTTGCGCAGGGCCGACACGATGTACTTCGTCATCCCGTTCGCGACCGGCCGGAGCGCGTTGCCGTTCACGTAGAACCTCTTGTGCCGGCCGTCGCGGTGCACCGTCAGGTAGCCCTTGTCCGCGAGGACGTTGAGGTTGTACACGGCGCTGCCGTTGGACATTTCCAGGTCGCGCTGTATCCCGGCCTGGTCCTGTCCGGGCTCGTTTCGGAGATACTCGAGGATGCGGTGGCGCGCGCCGGTGAGAATCCGGTCCTCGGTCCGCAGGCGCGCGAAGAGCCCCACCGCCCCGATGGTCAGAAGGAGGGTCCCGAGCGGCCCGAGCCAGTAGGGCGCCTCGAGAGCGGGGGCGCGCCCGTCCACCCGCGCCCCGCAGGCCATCGAAGACGGCCGGGGGAGTGCATCTCCAAGCGAATCCCGGACCTCGAGGTACCTTCTTTCGTAGAGGGCCTGGGCATAGGCCGAGAGGGCCACTTCGGAATCGTCGAGCGCCTCCTGCGAGGCGAGCCACCGCACGGCCTTTCCGGCCGCGGCCAGAAGCTCCGGGCGGTCGCTTGCCACGAGGGCCACGGCCGACCAGCTCGTGTTCTCCGCGTTTCCGATGCTCCCGTTCTCGGCCTGGACGAATGCCAGCTCGTAGAGCTGTGTCGTGGCCTTGGCGGGCTCCGAGGAAAGCGCCAGCGAGTAGAACGCGCGCTCCACCGGGAGGGCATCGGAATCCAGCGCGTTCGACGCTAGCCACCCGTTTGCCTTCTCGACGGGCTCCTCCAGCGCCGAGTTCGTCACCTTGACGGAGAATTGAAGCGAATAGCTTGCGGCGGCGGTATCGAGCATGCGGCCGGCCCAGGAGCCGGAGAGGTCGTCTCCGGTCCCGCCGGAGGGCGGACTGAAGCCGTTGAACACCGGATATCCATCGGTCGGGGACCCGACGCCGTCCCGGTCATGGGCTGGTGCCTGCTCTTGCCCCTGACCTTGCCCCTGGCCCTGACCTTGCCCCTGGCCCTGACCTTGCCCCTGGCCCTGGCCTTGCCCCTGGCCCTGGCCTTGCCCCTGGCCCTGGCCTTGCCCCTGGCCCTGGCCTTGCCCCTGGCTCTGGCCTTGCCCCTGGCCCTGACCTTGCCCTTGTCCTTGTCCCTGATCGCTGACCAGGATCTGGCTCGATTTCAGGGCATTTTCATAGCCGACGGCGGTCTCCAGCACGGTCCGGTTGGTCCCGTTCTTCGAATGGGCCGAGAGCGCGAGCAGGGCCATCGAGGTCGAGACCGTGTCCGCCGAAACGGCCCCTGGGGTGGCGGTGGCATCATTCCCGCCGGAAGCCCCGTTCCTCCCGATATACGGTTCCAGCTGTTTTTCGAGCGGCAGGTCCTTCGACGACCTGCCGAGGTCTATGGCCGCCTGCGCCTGCAGGCTCCGGTTGATGGTCTCATTCAGCCGGACCAGCCTCTCCGAGAGGTCCAAGAGGTCGTCGCTGATAGCCGAGTACTCGTGGGTCCCCTGCTGGCCCACGGATAGCAGGAACGGCAAGGCAAGGAAGGAGCTTCCGAGGAGCAGGGCTGCGAGCCAGCCGAAGAGGCCCCGAAACAGGCTCTGCCTCCTCGCAGAGTCCCTTCTCCACGACCACATTACTAGTCAATTAATTATCAGGGTTATTATAATCTTTGGTATTGTTCTCCATTTCAGCCCCGCCGTCGGAGCCTGCCTCTGCCGCCTCGCGGGTCTTCTTCACCGTCCGGACCTTTCTGGCCCGGACCGGCGCGGTCTTTTCCACATCGGGTCTGCCCCTGGATTTGACCTTGTATGCCACGAGGACCGCCGCGGCGGCCGCCAGTCCGAGGCCCCCGACGATGTATATCTCCGTCGAGGGAAGTGACTTCGGGGGGGCCGCCTTGACCACCGTGAGGTTGAGGTTCTCGCTGGCGTTGGTAAGAATCCTGTTGAACCAGAGCACGGTCCCCTTGCCCGGGATGCTGAGGCCGGAGGGCAGGATGGTCAGGCCGCTGTCCCCGTCGGGGTCGCTCATTATTATCTGCTGGCTCGTGGAGGTCCCGACCTGGAAATTATATGTTACGTCGCCGGACTTGGCCGTATACTGGCCGGCGTCGAGGGTCAGGGTGTCGTGCTTCGAAAGGTTCAACGAGCCCGTCTTGGTCGCCGACACGGAATTGGAATCCGTGGCAACCAATCGGTAGACATCCACCTCGGAATAGGTCCGGTTGGTGAGCCCGAATGTCTGGGTGAACTTGACCTGCCCCTGCCCCTGGCCCATCCCCTGGTTCTGTCCCGGTCCCTGTCCCTGCCCCTGACCTTGGCCCTGGCCCTGTCCCTGCCCTTGTCCCTGGCCCTGTCCGGCACCGACCGCCTGCGAAGTGGCCGCCAAGAGGCCCGTGCTGTAGTCGCTCTGGCCGGAAATGGCGCTGGAGGTTCCCACGGACCTCGAGGTCGGGAAATCCACCTGCCAGCTCCCCGCGCCGAGGTACTCGAAGCCCTCGTTGGCCTTCTGGACATCGCCGGCCTTGAAGCCGGACGGAAGGGCCAAATTGACCTCCATCGAGGCGATGTCGACGTCCGCGCCGGGAAGCGAGAACCGGAACCGCTCGTCGCGGGTGCTCTCCACGTACATGATCTCGACCGGGTAGGCGAGGTTCTCCCCTCCGATGTCCGAGCGCAAAAGGGGCACCGTGACCCGCCCGGAAGCGGCAACGGCCGGGCACGGAGCCCCGGAAACGGTGAGGTACCAAAGGGAGCAGCGCTCCGGCACGCGGAGCACCATCTCCTGCCTGTCGGTGTTCTTGACGAGGAAGGCGGCCCTCGTAATCACCTTCCAGTCGCGCGTGGCTATCTGCCCGATGATGGCGTACTCGATGAGGGTGGACGGCCCCATGCCGACCGGGTTGGCCACGGCCTCCAGCCGCAGCAGAGAGCCGCGGTCGCCCTCGAAAAGGGCCACGCTCCTTGCGAACGTCAATTCGCGCCGGAGCACGGGCGGCAGGCCCGGCGCCTCCACCCGGCGCGCCCCGGGCACGGTGGCTTTCAGCGAGACCCCCGTCCCGGGCGCCGCGGCGAAAAATATCCTGCAGGGGACGTCCGCCTGGGGCAGTATCGGCCCGAGCACCGCCGTTCCGGAGGGGCACTCGCCGGTTATCTGGATGACGGCAGTGCCCAGGAAGCCGCCCTCGAAGACGAGCTCCAGCCGGCCCTCGTAGACTCGCCAGAACCCGGCGCCGTCGACGGTCGATATGTTGAGGCCGGCGGGCACCGAGAGCGTGAGGTTGCGCATCGGCCTGTACAGTGCGGAAAGCTGGAGCGTCTCCCTGACGGCTATCCGCTGCACCTGGACCTCGACGCCCAGCAAAAGCGCGGCCTCCGTCCGGGTGGCCATGGCCTTCGCCTCGAGCCGCAGCCAGTGCTCCGGGGAGAGGTCGTACGCGCCCAGAGGGTCCTGCACGCTGAACGGCCACGGCCCGGAGGCGCTTCTCGCCTCCATCCCGGAGCGGTCCAGGAGCGAGGCCTCGATGCCCGATGAGCGGTCGACCACCAGGACGCCCGAGAACCGGGAGCCCGCCGGGTGTGGAACTGAGAGATTCAGGTTCGAACTATCAACCGAGAAGGTCACCCAAAGCTCCGTCTCGTCCCGCGCGGCGTCGAGAAGCCGCACGGTCCTGGCGGGCGCGTCCCAGATGAACCCCGGCGTCAGGAAGGTCACGGCCATGTTGGACGGCACCGGGAACGGGAAGGACCCGAGCCACCGGCCGGGGAAGTCCAGGCAGTAGCGGGCCCGGACGGCCGTGCCCGCCTCGGTCGTCAGGGAAAGCGCCGTCGCCGAGCACTGGATGTCCTGCTCCGCGGCCAGCGTGCCCAGCGTCCAGCCGGCCCGCACGCGGCACTTGTCCATGGCGTATGATCGCCAGGAAAGCCTGGTCATGTTTCCCGCCTCCCCCACAGCCCCCTCGAAACCGGCATCAAGGACCATCGGCCCCGAGGAATCCCGCGGTATGTCGACGGACACGAGGCAGCGCAGCGCCGACCCGAAAACGTTGAAGTCGAAGAGGCGCGCGGGCCCGCTGCCCAGGAAGCATTCGAAGGACACGTTCAGGGTATGGGTGCCGTTGGGATTCCTGGTATGGACGTAATAGGCCTCCGACGAGAAGCTTATCCGCTGGGGCGCTCCGTCGAGGGTCATGGCGTTTATGCCCAGGTTCGCCGGCGGGCCCAGCACGTTGATGGTCTCGACGTAGGGGCAGTCCCAGGTGAAGTTCCCGGTGTAGTTGAAATAGGCCATGCCGCCCTCGACCCTGCCCTCGATGCGTATCATGTCGAACATGTAGGGCCCGGCCTGCGCCGAGGAGAGCGGGACCATCGGCATCAGGAACGCGAGCGCAAGCAGGAGGCCCATCCACGATTGGGTTTTCACTTTCTCACCAGGCTGCTTTTCCACGTCGTGGACTAATATCCGTTGTGGAAGCCTTGTCCAATCTTTGGAAAGAATGTCAATGCGACCCTTTCGTGAAGAGGGGGGCGCTTGTGGAGAGGGGGCGGTTGTGAAGAGGGGGGCTTGGAAAAAGAAACATCCTTGTTGCTGCTTGCCCTTTGCGAATTAGAGTATTTCCCCCGGCCGTATCCTCTGCGCCGCCTCGCGCAGCGTCCGGGCGTCCTCCTCCAGCTCCTTCTTCTCGCGGGCCGCCTCCTCTTCACGGATGCGCTTGTCGAGCTTTTCGGCGCAGATGCGGCGGTCGCGCTGGACCTCCTGGTCCTTCGGGTTGTAGTCCAATGACTTGTCGTACGCCGGCACGGCCTCGTCCAGCCTTCCGAGGAACTCGAGCGCCCGGCCCTTGTTGTGCCAGGCCACCGGGTTTTTCGAATCGATCTTGAGCGCCTTCTCGTAGGCGTCGAGCGCCATCTCGTGGTGGCCGAGCGCCGCAAGCGACGCCCCGCGGTTGATGTGGGCGTTCGTGTACCGGTCGTTGATGGATATGGCGATGTCGAAGCACCGGAGGGCGTGCTGTGCATCCGAGAGGTTCATGAGCGACACGCCCTTGTTGTACCAGGTGTGCTCGTCCTTTGGCGCAAGCACCGTCGCCCTTTCGTACGCCTTGAGCGCCTCGGCGTGCTTGTCAAGCTCGGTGAGCGCCGTGCCCTTGTTCATCCAGGCGACGTCGTCCCGCCAGTTGAGCTCGATGGCCTTGTCGAAGCACGATACGGCGGCCTCGGCGTTCCCAAGCTCGAAGACGGCTACACCTATGTCGACCCAGCAGTCCTCCAGGTTCGGGTTCGAGGAGATGGCCCGGTGGTACTCCCGCGCCGCCTCCTTGGTCAGCCCGAGGTCGTGCAGCGCCGAGGCCTTGTAGTACCAGCCCAGCTCGTAATCGGACTTGTACCGGATGCCCTTGTCGAAGCACTCGACCGCGGCGACGTGCTCGCCCTCCTTGGCAAGGGCGCTCCCCTTCCCGACCCAGGCCTTGTAGTGGTCCGGCGCAAGCTCCAATGCGTTGTCGAAGCACTCCACGGCCTCCTCGGCCCGGTCCAGCCGGTAGAGCGCCGCCCCCTTGTGGTACCACGCCTCGGAATTGTCCGCGTTTATCTCGAGCGCCTTTTCGAAGCAGTCCAGCGAATCCTCGACCTCGCCCTGCTCGAAGAGCGCCGTGCCCTTCTCGTCCCAGGGCTTGTCGAATTGCGCATTGATGTCGATGGCCTTGTCGAAGCACTCCACGGCTTCCTTCAGTTTCCCGAGCTGGCGGTGGAGGCTCCCCTTGTTGAACCAGCCCTCGGCGTTCTTCGGGTTTATCTCGATGGCCTTGTCGAAACATTCGAGGGCCCGCTTTATCTTGTTGAGCTTCGTGAGCTCCCAGCCCTTGAGGTTCCACGGCTCCTCGATGGACGGGTCGAGGTCGATGGACTTGTCGAAGCACTTTATGGCCTCGCGCGTCTGGCCGAGCTTTGCATGCGTCTTGCCCTTCTGGAGCCAGGCGTCGGCGTACTTCGGGTCCAGCGTCACCGCCTTCTCGTAGGACTCGACCGCGTCCCAGTTGCGGCCGACCTTGTTGAGGCACAGCCCGCGGTAGTAGTACACGCCCGGATAGTTCGGGTCGATGAGCACGGCCTTGTCGTAGGCGCGCAATGCCTCCTCGGGCCGGTCGCCGATGAGCAGCGCCCGCCCCTGCCCGATGAGGGCGTCGACGTATTTCTCGTCGATGGCGAGCGCCTTTCCGAATGCCTCGATGGCATCCTCCACCCGCTTCAGGTTGAGAAGCGACACGCCCTTGGCCCACCACAGCTCCTTGCTGGCCGCATCCAGCTCGATGGCCTTGTCGAAGGCCTCGAGCGCCTCCGCGTCCCGCGCCAGGGCCTGCAATGTCTTGCCCTTGTTGGCCCAGGCCTCCCCGAAATCGCCCTTGAGCTTGAGGGCGTTCTCGAAGCATTCGAGCGCCTCGGCTTCCCGCTTCAGCTTGCGCAGCGCCCGCCCCTTGCTGTTGTGCGCCCGGAAGTCCGTCGGGTTGGCCTCGATGGCCTTGTCGAGGCACTCGATGGCCTCCTCGATGCGGCCCAGCCTCTCGAGCAGCTCGAGCTTGCTCTTCCAGGCGTTGTCGTAGTTCGGGTTTATCTCGAGCGCCTTGTCGTAGCTCTGGATGGCCTGCTCGTCGTCGTTCAATTCCTCGTAGATGGCCCCGGTCCGCCACCACGCCTCCTCGTTCTTCGCATTCAGCTTGAGCGCCCGCTTGTAGCACTTGAGCGCGTCGTCCACCTTCATGAGCTCGTGGAGCGCAGTCGCCTTCCGGAACCAGATGTCGTCGTCCTTGGGCTTGAGCCGGAGTATCTTGTTGTAGCAGATGATGGCGTCCTGTATCTTGCCTATCCGCCGCAGAAGCTCGCCTTTCGCCCGCCAAAGCGAATCATCGTCCGGGCGGATGCGCAGGAGCAGGTCGTAGACCTTGATTGCCTCTTCGTCGCGTCCAAGATTGCGCAGTGCCACCGCCTTGTTCTGGAGCGCCGACTCCAGCTTGGGCTTCAGGGCCAGCGCCTTGTCGTAGCACCTGACGGCCTCGTCAAGCTTGTCGATCTTGAAGAGGACGTTGCCCTTGTTGTTCCAGGCCTCGACGTTCTTCGGGTCGCCCTCGAGCACCCGGTCGAAGCACGGCAGGGCGTCCATGTGCCGGCCCATCGAGTACAGGACCTCGCCGCGGTACTGCCAGCCCTTGAGGTTCTCCGGGTTGATGGTGACCGTCCGCTCGAAGCAGCGGAGCGCCTCGTCGATGAGCTTCTTGCCCAAATACAGCTCGCCCAGCGCGAACCACGCAGCCTCGAAGTTGAGGTTGATCATGGTCGCCTTGTCGAAGCAGGCTATGGCCTCGTCCTCGCGTACGAGCTTGCGCAGGACAACGCCCTTCTTGTACCAGGCGTTGAAGTCGTTGGGGTTCGTCGCTATCGCGTTGTCGTAGCAGGCGAGCGCCTCCTCGAAGCGCCCCGCCTTGACCAGCACGTCCTCGAGCCTCGCCCAGGCGTCCGCGTTCTTCGGGTTCAGCGAGAGCACCTTGTTGAACGCGTCCACCGCCTCGTTCACGAGCTTCATGCGCTCGACGATGAGGCCCCGGAAGTACCAGCCCATCTCGTTGTTCGAGTTCAGCTCGAGCGAGCGCTTGAGCGCCGTCAGGGCCTCGCCGTGCTTGTCCAGATGGTAAAGCGCCTCGCCCTTCTGGAAGAGGATGTCCGCGTCGTTCGAGTTGAACTTGAGTATCTGGTCGTAGGTCTTGGCCGCTTCCACCCATTGCTTGTTGGCCCGCAGCGTCTCGGCCTTGTACCGGTAGGCTATCTCCAAATCGGGCTTGAGCTTGACGGCCGTGTCGAAGGCTCTTATCGCGAGCTCCGACTGCCCCGTGAAGTGCAACGCACGACCTTTGTTGGTCCAGGCGTCGTGGTCCTTGGGGTTGTTGTCCAAAAGCCAGGTGAAGCACGAGATGGCCTCCTCGTAGCGTTGCAGGTGGAACAGGGCGTAGCCCTTCCCGTGCCACACCTTCTCCGTGGGGCTCATCTCCATGAGCCGGTCGTAGACGGCCAGCGCCTCGTCGTACCGCTCCAGGGCGAAGAGGGCGTCGCCCTTCATCTCGTAGCTCTCGACGTCGTCCTGCTTGAGCTCGATGACGCGGTCCAGGCTCCGGATGGCCTGGGCCATCTGCTGGAGCCCGAAGAGCGCCCTGCCCGACGCCTTCCAGGCCTCGGTGAAGTTCGGGTTGACGAGCGTTGCGCGGTCGAAGCACTGGACCGCTTCCTGGGGCCGCCGCAGTTTTATCAGCACGTCGCCCTTCTTGAACCAGGCGTTGAAATCGTTGGGATTCTGCCGGATGGCATTGTCGTAGACCTCGAGGGCGTCCTCGAGCCTTCCGGCCTTGACGAGCGCGTCCTCCTTGCGCTTCCAGGCGTCGTTGTTCTTCGGGTTGAGCTTCGTGACCTGGTCCCAGGCGTCGAGCGCCTCCTGGAAGAGCCCCAGCGCCTCCAGCGCCAGCGCCTTGTCGTACCAGCATTTCTCGGACCGGGGCTCGATCTCGAGGGCCCGGTTGTAGGACTTGAGAGCGTCCTGGTGGCGGCCCAGCTCCGCAAGCGCAGTCCCCCTGTTATGGTGGACGTCCGCGTCGCGCGGATTTAGCTTGATGACCATGTCGTAGGCCTTCACGGCCTCGCCGGG
>Ga0233425_10005739_pt1 | contig 19239 bp, 9 predicted proteins | sample Watercolumn_Towu_2_FD_181712 | JGI IMG/M metagenome (GOLD analysis project Ga0233425, IMG submission 181712) | Freshwater microbial communities from Lake Towuti, South Sulawesi, Indonesia - Watercolumn_Towuti2014_140_MG | ecosystem: Environmental > Aquatic > Freshwater > Lake | place: Indonesia... | reverse complement strand
ACTCCTAGAAGAAACCCCACCGCCGGTCCACCTGCTCCCCGCAGGCTGAACCGGCGGTTTGTTTTTGCCCCCAATCGGTGTGTCTCCGACACACCCTTCCAGCCGAAAACAATAGCAGCGCACTTCCATCGCCCTCGCGCGAAACGCTAGCATTCCCCGGTGCTGTCATGGCTCGAATCCAATCATCCGTGGGACTGATTACAGGAGTCCCGATCGCCGAAACGGTCGATCAGTTGATCGCGATCTCGGCCCGGCCGCGCGACTTGCTGGTGCAGCGCAGCAAGCAACTGCAGGCGGAACAGGTAGCTCTGTCGGAAGTCACCGCGCTGGTGGTCGGACTGCAATTGGCCTCCCGCCGCCTGGGTGACGAGAGCCTCTTTCAGCGCAAGCAGGTGACTTCCAGCAACGAGGACCTCGTGTCCGCGGCGATCACTGGCAACCCAGCCGAGGGGACGTTCCGGTTCACCCCCGTGCAAATCGCCCAGAAACACCAGGTGCTCAGCGACGGGTTCGCCCAACGCGATGAACCGCTCGGCGCCGGCGAATTCAGTGTCCGCTTCGGAGGATTCGTGGACCGCGGCCTGTCGCTCGACGAACTGAACGGCGGGCAAGGTGTGGAACGCGGCAGGATCCGCATCACGGACCGCAGCGGTGCCAGTGCGGTCATCGATCTGCGCTACGCCCTGACCGTGGACGATGTATTGCAGGCCATCAACTCCGCGGATGGCATTGACGTCACCGCCTCGGCGGTGGGCGACCGGCTGCAACTGGTCGACAACACAGGCCAGACTACCTCCAATCTCAAAGTGCAGGACGTCGGCCTGACCAATACCGCGACGGACCTGGGCCTGAAGGTCAACGTGGCCGCGAGCACCGCCACGGGGAACGACATTGTCCACCTGTACGAGGGACTGGACCTGCAACGCTTCAACGACGGAAACGGCGTGAACATCCGCGACGGCGTGCAGCATCTGGAAGTCACCTTCCGCGACGGCAGCCCGGCACTGCAGATCGAATTCCATGCCCAGACCAAAGGAGCGACCTCGTCCACTGCGGTCACGGAGGCCGAGAACGGCGTCGATGCTCAGGTACAGTTGACTTCCGTCGGAACAGGCGCCAGCCAGGACGGATACCGACTCACGTTCGTCGATGACGAAGACGTCGTGGCGGGCGAAGAGACGGTCGAGATCAACACCAATACCAAGCGGATCACCGTACGCATCGACGCCGGCAATTCTCAGGCCTACCAGGTCATCGCGGCGATCAACGCCGATGAAACGGTCAACCAGTTCTTCACGGCATCCGTGTCAGCGGAGGGTAATGGCTCCGGCCTGGTCGACGTAAGCGACACGGCGACGACGGCTGGCGGCGCACCCACGTATCGCGATGAAACCACCCTCGGAGATCTGCTGACAACGATCAATGCGGCCGACCCGACTCGCCTGCAGGCACGCATCAGCGCCAGCGGCGATCGGCTGGAGTTGGTGGACCTGACGACCGACACGGGCGGCGCGTTCTCTGTGACCAGTCTTTTTGGCGGTTCGGTCGCCGAGGATCTGGGGCTGACGACGACTGCCTCGGGCGGCGTCATCACGGGACGCCGGCGTCTGGCCGGGCTCGACACCGTGTTGCTCGACAGTCTGGCCGGCGGCCAGGGATTGGGCACGCTCGGAACCGTCAACCTGACCGATCGCAGCGGAGCCGTGGCTGCGGTCAACCTCGCAGCGGCGGAGACGCTGAGCGACGTCATGGAAGCCATCAATGCCGCGCCCGTCGCCATCGAGGCCAGCGTCAACGGTGCGCGGAATGGCCTGTTGCTCACGGACGTGAGTGGTGGCAGCGGAAACCTGCAGGTGGCCAACGGTGACGCCACGAACTCGGCCGAGAAGCTCGGCATCCAGGTCTCAGCCGCCGTGGACACCGTGGACAGCGGGTCGTTGAACCTGCAGGCGTTCCACGAACAACTGACACTCGCTTCCTTGAATCGCGGACAAGGCGTTCAGCTGGGGTCGTTCCTGATCACCGACTCGCAGGGCAACACTGGAGCGGTGAATCTGTCGTCGAGCGACGCCGAGACCGTGGGAGATGTCATCGACCTGATCAATGCACTCGGCATCGGCGTCGAAGCGGGCATTAACGATACGGGCGACGGGATCCTGCTCTGGGACACGGCGGGCGGTGCCGAAACCCTCGAAGTGACGGACGTAGGCTCGGGAACTGCGGCCGCGGACCTCAAACTCGCGGGTACGGCCACCGTGGTGACGCGTCACGGCACACCCACACAAGTGATCGACGGCACGACGTCCTTGCGCGTGACACTGGACGCCGAGGCTACGTTGCAGGACCTGGTGGACCAGATCAACGAAGCCGCGGCGGGGGTCTCGGCGAGCCTCTTCTTCAGCGGCACGGGCACGACTCCCTATCGGCTGTCTCTGGCAAGCGCCACGGACGGCAGCAGTGGTGAGATGCTCATCGACGGCAGCGCTTGGGGAACCCGCTTTCACGACGTCGCCCGCCCCACCGATGCCGTGGTCCTGGTTGGGTCGAACGGCACCAGCGCGGCTCCGGTTCTGGCCGTGTCGTCCACCAATGACTTCGATCAGCTCATCGATGGAACCACCGTCACTCTGCACGAAGCCTCCACGGATGAGGTGACTGTGGAGATCACAGCGACCAACGAGCCGCTGTTGGAACAGGTCAAGTTATTCGTGCAGCAATACAACAAGCTGCGCGACAAGGTCGATACATTGACCGCGTACAACGAAGCCGACAACACGGCCGGCATCCTGTTCGGATCCAACGAATTGCTGCGGGTGGAATCGGACGTGTCGCGGCTTATCACGTCGCGATTCTTTGCTTCCCGCTCCATCGAGTCCCTGCAGGACCTGGGACTCAGACCCAACGATGACGGGCAGCTGACTCTCGACGAACAGCAGTTCCGCAACAAGTGCGCCACAGACCCCGATGCCGTGCGGCAGTTCTTCACGCAGGATACTCTGGGGGTGGCCGACCGCTTCGATCAACTCACCGAACAGCTGGCCGGGCTGGGCAATTCCGTGCTGCTGAACCGCTACGAATCCCTCAATCGAACCATCGAGGGCAATCAACGACGCGTGACGGACATGAACGCATCGTTGAGTCGCGAGCGCGAACGCCTGCTCAAACAGTTCTACCAACTGGAGACGGTTATCCAGGAACTGCAGTCCAATCTCACCGCTATCTCCCAGATCCAGTACATCAAGCCCCTCGTGTCGTCGAGGGATTGACGGCGATTCGCACTGCCGCGGCGCTTGGGCTATAATCGGCGCGACTTGGTGTCCGTGTAACCGTTCACAGCCCGCCACGGTCGCCTTTCGCTCCGCGAAAGTAGCGCGACTTTCGCGGAGCGAAAGGCGACTCTCCAAGCCGCGTCCCTGTAAGCGGCCACCGGCTCGTGAACGGTTACGTGTCCGTTGAGGTTCCTTTTCCGGGGGATTTCACCATGCGTTGCGCGCCGATCGCCTCAGTCGTCGTGGTCATCGTGTCGTGGATCACGTCTGTCGGGGCCGCGGACTTGCCCCCCGAGGCATTCCCAAGAACACAGTCGCTCACGATACAGGGCGACCTGGCCTCGGCAATCGTCGAGGGCGCGGATCGTTTTCTGTTGCGCCAACTGCAGGAATCGATCCCGCGCCGTGCGGCCTGCGGGAAACGCGACCTGTCATCCGCCGAGAACTACCACCAGTCGCTCGCCGCCGACCGCCAACGGCTGGCACACATCCTCGGCGTGCGGGACGCTCGCCGGGAATTCACCGGCCTGCAGTTGTCGGCGACCACCGATCGTCCGGCCTTGGTGGCCCGCGGCGCGCATTACGAAGTCTTGGCCGTGCAATGGCCCGTGCTGCGGAACATCCACGGTGAAGGGTTGCTGCTGCGTCCGGTGGGCAGGCCGGCGGTAGCGGATGTGATTGCCATACCCGACGCGAGCCAGACGCCCGAGATGATCGCCGGCCTGATCGACGGTCCTCCGGGCACCGCCCCGTACGCTCGCTCACTGGCCGAACAAGGATGCCGCGTGGTGATTCCCGTCGTGATTGACCGCCAGTTGCAGCAGCGCAACGGTCGAGCGACGCTGACCAATCGGGAATACATCTACCGCTCCGCGTTCGAATTGGGGCGGCACATTCTCGGCTACGAACTCCAAAAGGTCCTGGCGATCGTCGATTGGCTGGAACGGGAAGCGGCCGGACACGACCCGCACATCGGCTTGATCGGCTGGGGGGACGGCGGCCTGCTCGCGCTTTACGCCGCGGCGATTGATCCGCGCGTCGATGCCGCGTGCGTGAGCGGGCACTTTCAGTCGCGGCAGAAGATCTGGCAGGAGCCGATCGATCGCAACGTCTTCGGACTGCTGGAGCAGTTCGGCGATGCCGAGCTGGCCACTCTGGTGGCGCCCCGGGCGCTGCTGATTGAATCGTCGCGCGGACCGGTGCTGGAATTGCCAGGCAACGGCGGTGCTCCGGCTCGCCTCGTGTCTCCCGCCACGCAAGACGTGCAGGAGGAATACTCGCGGGCGCAAGGCCTCCTTTCCGGCCTGCAGGCTCCCTGGAACTTCCAACTCGTGCAGCCTCCCTCACCCGAATCCGCGCCGGTTTCAGCCGTCGCCGTCGAGGCCTTCCTGAAATCGCTCGGCGCGGCGGCGGACGCGACTGCGGCCGCTGAGCCTCCGCAAGTGTTGGTTGCGAGCCTCGATCCGGGACCGCGCCAGGCCCGGCAGATCGCGGAATTGGACGATCACAATCAATGGCTGCTGGCCGAGAGCCCTTACGTACGGGCTGAGTTCATGTCCAAGCTCGACACGAGTTCCCTCGAGAAATTCCAGGTGACGGTGGAGGACTACCGTCGGCGATTCCGCGAGGAGGTGATCGGCCGGTTTGACGAGCCCGTCCTGCCCGCCAATCCGCGATCGCGCAAGGCCTACGATACGCCAGCCTGGACCGGCTATGAAGTGGTTCTGGACGTCTTTCCCGAAGTGTTCGCCTACGGGATCCTGTGCGTGCCGAAGAACATCGCCGCCGGGGAACGGCGGCCCGTAGTGGTCTGCCAGCACGGGTTGGAAGGCCGGCCGCAAGACGTAGTCACCGGCAATAATCCGGCCTACCATGACTTCGCAGCCAAGCTCGCCGAACGAGGGTTCATTACGTTTGCCCCGCAGAACCTGTACATCTTCCAGGATCGGTTCCGCACACTGCAGCGCAAGGCCAACCCGCTCGGCAAGACCCTGTTCTCAATCATCGTCCCGCAACACCAACAGATTGTGGATTGGCTGCAGTCCCTGCCGATGGTTGATCCGCAGCGGATCGCGTTCTACGGTTTGTCGTACGGCGGCAAGAGTGCGATGCGCATCCCGCCGCTGGTTACCGACTACTGCCTGTCCATCTGCTCGGCGGACTTCAACGAGTGGGTCTGGAAGAACGCCGCGACGCGCGGCAACTACAGCTATGTGTGGACCGGCGAGTATGAGATCTTCGAGTTCGACCTGGGCAGCACCTTCAATTATGCGGAGATGGCGGCGCTGATCGCTCCGCGTCCGTTCATGGTGGAACGGGGGCATTTCGATGGGGTCGCACCCGACGAGACCGTGGCCTACGAGTTCGCCAAGGTGCGGCATCTCTACAGCGCAAAACTGGGACTGACTGACCGCGCCGAAATCGAATGGTTCGTGGGACCGCACACGATCAATGGCCAGGGCACCTTTCGGTTCCTTCACAAGCACCTGAACTGGCCCGAACCGTGAACCAGGGGGCCAGGCATCCGTTGCGAGATGGAACCGCGGCTCGGATGGATCTTCTTGTTCGCGCGTCTATCTTCGGAGAGTGAGCCACTTCTTCGATTCTTGGGAAGTGTGCATGACGCCGAGGATGAGCACTTCCGCTCTCGTGAGGTCGTAGAACACGACGTGCGGGAAACGTTCGACGGGCCAATAGCGAACGCCGTAGTCAACAGGAGTGCGACGTTCTGGATCGGCAGTCAATTGCTCGATGGCTCGGTGGACGCGTACCAAAAAGTCCGCCCCAAGCGTCGACTGCCTGTTGTCGTACCATTCGGCGGCGCTTAAAACGTCGAACTCAAAAAGCGGGTGATAGCGTAGCGCCTAGCCATGGCGTGAATCGCTGATTCGCCGCCAAACCTCCGCATGCGTCGACCCGAGTTCGGGGTCTGCCAACAACTCGTCGCGTCGACAGGCGGCCTCTGAGGTTGCCCATTCGGGCAACGGAAGCGGAGTCTCCTCAGCCGCAAGATCATCCCAAATGCGCTCTACAAGACGCAGTTTGTCCGCCGGAGCCATGTCGCGGATTGTATCGATGTAAATGTCCATTCTCGCCTCCTGAGAACCCATTCTAGCTGCCAATGCCATGTGCCGCAAAGTCACGTTCTGCACACCTTTCCCTCTCCGTCCCCTCCGCGGCTTCTTGAGAAGAACCCTAACCCGCCGGCTCCAGCCGATTTCTCCTCGATCACCACTTCTGCTTTCTACCCGAATCGACTAGGTTGCCCAGTGCGATCTTCGTTGTTGTCGACCATTTCGAGGTACAGCGCTATGCCGACGATTGGCCCATTTCCCGTGTTGCAGAATGAAATCGCCAAGCTCCCGGTGGTGGAACTCGCCAGGCAATTCGGTACTCCGCTCTATGTCTACGATGCGGCCAAGATTGCCGAGCGCGTGGCGGACCTGCGCGCGTTCGACGTCGTGCGTTTCGCGCAGAAGGCTAATTCCAACCTGGCGATCATGGACTGGATCAGGCGGCAGGGAGCGTTGGTGGATACCGTCAGCGCGGGGGAAATGCATCGCGCCCTGGCCGCCGGCTATCAATTGGGAACCGATCCACCGCAGATCGTGTACACGGCCGACATCTTCGACCGCGGTTCGCTGGAAATGGTGGTCAAACATGGCATCCCTGTGAACTGCGGATCGCCCGACATGATCGACCAGTTGGGCGAAGCCGCGCCCGGCCGGGAGATCACGCTTCGCATCAACCCGGGCTTCGGACACGGCCACAGTCAAAAGACCAACACGGGAGGCGAGCAGTCGAAGCATGGCATCTGGCACGAGCAGTTGAACGACTGCTTGCGCCGCGCCGACCATCGCGGACTGGCCGTCACCGGTTTGCACATGCACATCGGGTCCGGCACCGACCTCGAACATCTTGCGGACGTGTGCGGTGCCATGGAAAAGGCGGCACGCGTTGCGGGGCGCAGCATTGTGTCAATCAGCGCCGGCGGCGGCCTGCCAGTACCCTACAAAGCCGACGAATCCTACGTGGATCTAGGGCAGTACTTCCGGTTGTGGGATGAGACGCGCAAACGCTTGGAGAAACTCTTTGGCCACAAGGTCCGCCTGGAAATCGAGCCGGGACGCTATCTGGTGGCCGAAAGCGGGTTCCTGGTCACGGAGATCCGCGCGGTGAAGCGGCAAGGCAACAACCTCTTCTACCTGGTCGATGCGGGCTTCAACAATCTGGCCCGGCCGATCCTGTACGGCGCCTATCATCCGCTGGCCGTCGCGCCGGCCGATGGCCGTGGCAATCGCGACTTGCAGGACGTGATCGTGGGCGGGCCGCTGTGCGAATCGGGTGACATCTTCACGCAGCGGGAAGGCGGCTTCGTGTGCACCCGGTCGCTCCCCGCGGCTTCCGTGGGTGATTACCTGGTGATTGGCTGCGCTGGCGCCTACAGCTTCGTGATGGGTTCCAACTACAACTCCAAACCGCTGGCCGCAGAAGTCCTGATTCGCGACGGGCGAGCGCACCTGATTCGCGCGCGACAGACCAATGAGGATCTGACACGCGGCGAATCCATCCCGGTCGCGTGAGGAGAGGTGTCTGGAGTCTGGCGGAAGAGCGATCACCGGCGGCTGAAGACCGGAGACCGGATGGGATTCTGGTGATCTCCGACTCCTTCGTGCCTCCGTGACAACACCCTTTTCACAGGCTCCCGTCTTCTGCGCCAGACGCCAGCAAGACACACGTGGCTCGTGATTCGCGGCAAAGTCTGGAGGCACGCTCCCCGGCAACGTAGAATGGAGTCGTGGTCCAGTTGGGGTTGGAGGCAGTGATGATACAAAGATGGTCCTGGTGGTGCCTGCTGACGTGCGTGGTATTGGGGATGCCCGGTGAGATCTCCGCCCAGATGTTTGGGAATCGGAGTCTGGGCAGACCGTTGACGAGGCCTAGCCAGCGCGCGCGCACCGGACAAGCGACGGGGACGGAAGATGTCGGGCAAATCCGGGGAACGGAGCGGTTCCTGCGGGGTAATCGTTCCACACGCGACTTCGTCGGTTCCGACGCGCGCGATCGCACCTCGTTTGTAGGTGAGCAATCGGCCGAAGTGAGCGGGCCAGTCGTGTCAGCCGTGCGTGATCTGCGACCGCAACGGGAGGTGAACGTCAACCAGACGCTGCGCCGACCGAATGCCAGTCAGCTCTACTACCCGCGGCTGCGCGTGAGTTTCGATTACCAATTGCTGCCGAACCAGAGCGTCAACGAGCGGATTCAGCAGCAGTTGTGGCGGACCGAGACGCTTCAGTTGCGAAGCCCGATCGAGGTGTCGGTGGCAGACGGGACGGCCACGCTCCGCGGAACGGTTGCCGCCGCAAGGGATCGGGAGATGGTCGCACTGCTGGTCCAGTTTGAGCCGGGAATCTCTGCGGTGCGGAACGAATTGGTGGTGCAATCACCTGTTCCGGCCCCTCCGGTGGCAATACCCCCGGAACCGGCGGAGACACCGACATCGCCCCGCTAGTCGCCGGAAGCGCGTTGCCGGTGGCACGGTTGCTGGGCGCTACGGGATTCGTCGGTTCCGCCGTCGTCTGGCTAGCCGCCGTGGTACCGCTGCCCGCTTGTGCGTTGACCGTTCTTCCTTGCGTGCGCCGCAGAAACTGTGGCGGCACGTCGATGGTGAAGCTGTTCATCCGGGCCGGCGGCTCCGGGTTCTCCGGGGCCGGCAGAGGCTGCTCCAGGGAGACGGTGCGCGTCTCGTAGGTTTGGGCCTGGGCTTCGACGCGACCTGGCGGTGACTGGGCCTCCGCCAATCGTGGGTCGGTCTGTGTCCCCGGCAGGACGATACGCGTCGGATTCGACAATACCACACCGCCGTCGTTGGTTTCGAACCGCGCAATCAGACTGAATTGGCGCTGGGGACCTCCCACCTGGTCCCAGGGGAGCCAGAAGCTATACGAGGGGCCCAGGGAGGACTCGCTTTCGTGCGTGCCGATCTGGTCCGGCAGGAAGATGAACTTCCTTTCGGGTTTGACGGCCCCTGACGTGTCATCGCCACTGAACGCGTAGACGGTGAGCGTACCATCAACCTTGACGGCCTTCGTGTCATCGTCTCCAAAGAAGTGGAAACGTCCTCCGAAGCCTCGCATGCCGGGCTGACCCGGTTGATACATCACGGTATCCGTCCACATGGCCGTGACGGTTTTCGGTCTCACGGCTTCGTCTCCGTCGGCAAACCAGGGGAGCTTCGTCTGCTTCTCGAATTCACTGCAGCCGCAACAGATACAGACCAGACAGAACAAGTACGGAAGTAACCGGCCAGCCGCCACTCGATGCCACGGCCGTCTTTGTCCCGAGCGTCTATCCATCGCGGTCACCATGAAGGGAGCTTTCGATCCGTTCGAGTCACTGCTGCGGTGGCACGAGATTGTTGGGTGGCACAGGGGGACCAGCGGGATTCACTGGACCTGGAGGCTCGACAAAACGTGGTTCCGGAGGGGGTGGTGGGTCGGGCATGACGCCACTGCCGTTGGGTTCCGGGCTCCGGAGCGCCGGACCCGCAGGATTGGTGGGCACCTCCTCGAACCGCAGGCTGTCGGGGTCAACAGGTGCGGGTCCCGCATTGGGTCGGATGCCGCGCGGGTCAAAGTCGGGATAGAGGGCCGGAATCTGCGCCGCGCACGCCGGACAGTCCGTGATGTCGCACAGTCCGGCAACGCCATGAATCGCGTGCACGTCGGCAGAGCACCAGCTGATCCGCGCTGTCTCCAATTGCTTGATGCGCTCGCTGTCCTCCGGGGTGCGAATGAGGTGCGGCGTGAGAATGATCAACAGCTCTTTCTTTTCGCCCTGAGCGGAGTCATAGCGAAAGAGCTGTCCCAGGATCGGGATATCCGCCAGGTAGGGAACGCGCCGCGAGATGGTGGAAGTGGTTTTCGAAATCAGGCCGCCCAGCACAATGGTCTCTCCGTCCACAGCGCTCACCGTGGCCTGCGCCATGGTCGTGCGCACGATGGGAGCGCGAATAATGGTGCCGGACATCGAAATGGAAATGGGCACTCCTTCCGCTTCCGATCCCAGTTCCGATTTCTCCGCGTCAACTTCCATGACGACCATGCCCTCAGGACTGATGCGCGGCGTGACACCGAGAATCAAGCCCACGTTTTCCAGATCGATCGAATTGGTGATCGTCCCGCCCGTGGTGATCGTTGATTGGATCACGCGCGGCACGCGTTCGCCGATCTGGATGAAGGCCGGCTGGTTGTCAAGTGTGCGCACTTGCGGGCGGCTCAGGATCTCGACGCGCCGGGAGTCTTGCAGTGCACGCAGCAACAAGCTGACGCTTTCGCTGCTGGCCGAGAGGACCAGCCCCCCGAAGCCGAGTTCATTGTTGAATCGCCCGAGCGAGAAGTTGGTGATGCCTTGCGGCGCCACGGTGCTGGAGGTGGCCAACGACCGCTCGCTGCCGCTGTTGGGCAGCTGAGGTACCGGTGTCGTGTTAAAGACATAACCGGGGGTGTTCGTGGCAGCTTCGATGGTCTCCTGCGTCGACGTGAGAATGCCGGCAGGCGTACTGAGCTGGTTCGTGGAGGTCGTTGTCAACAGATCGCCGAGCAGGCTGCGGTCAAACAGCACGGAGTCCTGCAGCCCCATCTCGATGCCGAATTCGTCCAGGTTGTCGAGTTTCACTTCGGCAATCAGCACTTGAATCATGACCTGAGGCGGTTCCTCGTCCAGCTTGTTGATCAGCTGCTCGATTTCCTCGAAGAACCGCGGAGTGGAACTCAGAATCAGGCTGTTGCTGATGGTCTCCGGAACCACGACGACTTCACGTTCGATCTGCTCGAAGGGACTTTCCACTCCGGGCGCCGCCTGTTGCACGATCCGTTCGCTGCGCAGGAATTCATTAATGGCATTTGCGACTTCGAGCGCGGGGGCGTTTTTCAAGCGATAGACCTGGTTCTTCCGATCATTGAGGCCTCTTTCGTCGAGTCGCAAGAGGAGCGCTTCGATGATCTTCAGGTCACCTTCGCTACCCGTGACAATAATACTGTTGGAACGCGTGTCCACGGAGAACCGCAGCGGAACGAGTGACGTTTCTCCTTCGGCCCCCGCCAACGCAGGTCCTTGACTGACGCCGGTCTCCGCGGGAAACAGCGAGCGCAGAGTGATGACCAGGTTGTTGGCGTCGCCGTTGATGACGCGAAAGACCTTGATTTGCGCCACGGCGACGTCGGTGTCGAGCTGCGTGATCAGCGCGGCCAGCAGTTCCATGCTCTCAGCCGGCGCCGTCACCAGCAATGTGTTATTGCGCGGGTTGGGTGTGAATTCCACGGTGGTCAGCAAACCGGAACGAATCAGTCGTTCCTGTTCGCCGTCCACGGACAGGAATTCCAGAATCGCGGAACGATCGCCCTGCTGTCCTTGACGCACGGAGTTAATGGCGGCTTCCAACGTCTGCGCAACGTCGGCTGCCATGGCGTGTTTCAGTTTGAAGATTCTGGCCTGATTGACCTTGTCGAGAGGCTGGTCGAGTTGCCGGATCAGAAGCTGGACTTCCTCGAGGTCGCGCGGTGCAGCCTGAACGATCAGTGACTCGGAACGCGGATCGGCCACAATCGTGACCTGGGGACCCAGACCCTCGCGATTGTCGAAGAAGTCCGACAGCAGTTGCGCCAATTCGTCGGGGTCCGCGTGTTGGAGTGCGAACACCTGCAGTTGTGTCTCGGGCGACACCGGCTGATCCAGTTTGCGGATCAATTCCCGAATGGTGGTGAGCGCTTCGCCCCAGCCGATGAGCAACAGGGCGTTGGGTTTCTCGAGGGAGATGACCGCGACGCGGCCCTGGCGGCCTCCGATGAGATCGCGGCTGATCTGTTGAATGATCTGGGCCAACGCGGACCCGCGCACGTGCCGCAAGGCGTAGACCTCGATATCCGGTTCGGCCTCCGCACTCAGGCGTTCCAGCTCTTCAATGATTTTGGCCAGTTCCTCCACGTCGCGGTCACGGCCGCGCAGGATCACCACGTCCAGGTCCGGCAGGGTCTCGACGTCGACGTCCATACCCAATTCACGCAGTTGCTGCTGGCGCTGTGTCTCTTCACCGCCGGGTTGCGGCGCGAGAGGACCTGGCGCGGCCTGCCCCGGCGCACCGGCGGCGTCCTCGAAGATGTATGCCACCAGCGCAATGCCGCTGGTTGTGGTGGGCCGCGGCATCGTTCTTCCCGCTATCGAACGAGACGCGGCCGGAGACCGCTGCCGCGACGACGAGGAGTTGTCAGAGGGGCCGCCCGCGGGCACCAAGGCACCTTGACCCCGGTAGGCGTCCAAGGCCTGCTTGACCTTCTGGGGGTCCGCCGTGCGGAACGGAACAATCCGTGTCGTCCCGTCGCGCGTCGTCGCCGGGCTGTCGAGCGCCTGGATCAACCTGGCCAACTGTCGCGCCAGTTCCAGGCGGCCACGCACCAGCACGGTGTTCCCGCGATCATCCAGCAGCAGTTCCGCGGAATTTCCCGGAGCGACCTGCAGGCGATAACCACGCAATGTCTGCGGAGCGGCTGCGGGCAGCGGTTCCAAGCGCGCTCCCAGCGTTTTCAATAGCTGCGTTTCCGCGTCCGACACGCGGGAATGCACAAGCCGCACGGTCAAGTCACCAACCGCTCCCGCAAACGCGGACGCTGATGGCGTGGAACTCAATCGCGTGGGAGCTGGACTGCCAGTGCGACTGTTCTGCGCCAGCCACGCAGCGATCTGCTGCTGCACGGCCGGAGCCGCGTGGACCACCAACTGCCCCCCCTTCGTCTCGGCGGCGATCCGCACGGCATGCTCGTCGGGAAACAGATTGCGCAATTGCAGCTGCATTGCTTGCGCGTTCACCACGGGATAGACGCGCAGAACCGGCGGCTCGGCGGACACAGCGGGCGGAGCGGACACTGGCGACGGTTGATCGATGGATTCGAGCAACTGCCGGGCCAGTTGTTGGGCGCGTTCCGACCCGCCGACCAGAATCTGGTTCGCGGCCGTGTCCGCCACCACGTGCACTGTCTCGCCCAATTCGGGCAGCGTCACTGATATGAGTCGCTCCGCTTCCTGCACGGACTTGTGCCGCAAGGCATAAGCTTGATACTCGCGCCGGGGTGCGTCCTGCGCGACGTTCCCTGTACTGCTCCATGCGCAGAGTATTCCCACGCACAGCGCCGTGAACTGAGCGCGTGAATTGGCTGAACTCCAACCGGATTGCGAGTGCACCACTGTCGGGCTCTGCATGTTGGTAACGAGAGATCGACCCATCGCTCGTCACAGGCCAGCTACCGTTCGAGATAAGGACGGCGAATGCTAGAGAAACCCGTCAACTCGTACAATAGCAGCCGCGCAGACCTGGCAAGGCAGTGGAAATGAATGGTGACGGCAAGATGGGGTGAGGAGGTGAGGAGGTGAGTCAAGAGATCATCGCACGAACTTGGCCGATCCGCCCGATCGTCCCTGTCCAATCGATCCTCCGAGCACGAAGGAGATCACCCATTTGCCCTCTCAGTACTCCGGCGGCAGGGCAAGTGCCTGGGCGAGGTTTTCGCCGACGGTCAGCAGCCAGCGTTCGCCGTCCGAAGAGACCACGACGTCATGGTCGGTGATAGCAGCGATGGTTCCCTGAAAGGTGCCGACGGTGAGTTGCTCACCCACGGACAGGCGGCGAACCTCATCGGTGGAACGAACGGTGAACCATGCTTGCGGCGACTCGTTCACCTGCACGACGGCCGTCAGGTACGTCTGATCCGTCTGATGAACGCCTTGGTCAGTGAAGCCGAACAGGTTGCGGTCCACCAGCACGTTGTAGTCGGCCACGCGATCAGAGGCCAGTCTTTTCGCGCCGACCGTGCTCAAGCGATCGGCCCTGTCGGCCGTGGGCAGGACGAGCGCTTGGACGGCGATATCCAGTTCCAGTTGCCCGCTGCGCGGGACCGGCGTAATGCTGATGCGCTGGATCTGGTGCAGGTGACCCGCTTGATAGAACTCAAAGAGAAACGTCAGTAGTTGCTGGAGCGTTCCGCTGGCACGAATGGAGAAATCCACGGACTGGTAGATTCCTCTGCGATTCAGCGGCGCGCCCGCATCGACGTAAGCGTTGGACAATTTGGCGTATTCCACCAGTTCGGTGAGCCACGAGCGGTAGAAGGATACGGCGATTTCGGTGTTCGAGGGCAGGGACTGGGCTTCGTAGGTTTCCAGCTGTTTGACCGCCTTCAGCACTCTGGCCAGATCTTTCTCACGTTGTTCGATGCGCTTGGTCAATTGCTGAGCGCGTTCCGATCGCGCGCGGCGGGGGGCTTCGAGCACCGTCTCAAACAGCCATTCGCCGGCGTAATACAGCAGAATCGCGCCGAGGACGGCCAGCAGCAGGGTTTGGCGTGTCTTACTTGTCACGGACGGTCTCTTTACCATTGGTGGCGGGCGGCGCAGACGACGGTGCGGCGGCGGCCACCGGCACCGTCGCTCGGCGTGACTCCTTGGCCGGCGGTTCTTCCCCACGTGCTCGCGCCGCGTATTGTTCGCGGGTTCGCGGCTTGACCAGGATTCGGCTTTCGAAGTGCCAGCTGTAGTTCTTGTCCTGCACGCGTTCCTGCACGCGCGGGATGCGCATCTGATGGAAGTCGTCGCGAATGCCGTTCTCCATACGCAGCACGATGTCGGGATCGCGCACCAATCCGTTCAAATTGATCTCCCCTCCTCCTTCGCGGGACGGCGAAAGGGACAGGTTCAGGACCATGGCATCGCGACTGCTGGGAAATCGTTCGCAGAAATCCCGCAGTTCATCCAGCCAGTTCACGGAGGCCGCCTGCCAGTTCTCGATGGACTGCACCACAGCCCCTTTGCTGGCGGCCTTCTTCCAGGATTCATCCAGTTCCCGGAGGCGGCCCGACAATTCGGCGTTCTTCGTATCCAGCTCGTGCAATGTTTCCCAGACGTGCCAGGCTCCCGCGACCACGACCGCGCCCAGCAGGACGGCCGCCATGGTCAGCTGCCGCCGCCGATCGGGCGGTGCCGGCGGCTTGCGCGGGTGCAGAAAGTCCAGAGGATGATGGCGTCTCAATTCGTCATGCAGCATGCCGACCAGCGGCGCGAAGCGCCCCGGTTCGTCCGGACAAATCGCGGCGGACGTCACACCCCGGATCAGCGGGTTAACAACGACTACGGGCAGTGCCAACTCCTGCTCGACACGCTCCATCCACGGGGCCAGGTTGTTCTGGTCTCCGAAGAGCAGGATTCGCTCCACATCGCTGGCCGTTCCCTCGAGTTGCGGAGCAACCAGCAGCGTGCGACGGATTTCCGCCAGCAGGCCCGCCAGCAGCGCAGCCTCGTCTTCATGCCGTGGCAGACGCACCGTGCGGCTGTAGGTGACCGTCTCGTGCGCCACGATGGCCAAGTCCAAATCATCGCCGGCGCGGCAGACCAGCAGGCTGACTCCCCGTTCCGCTTCGTCGCAGTGCCGCATCCAGGCCGCCAGCGCATAAGGGCGCAGCAGCAGCCTTGTCGGCGCCAACCCGGCGGCTTCACATACCGCGATTGCTCGCTTGCGCGACTCCTCTGGACAGATCGCGGCGGTGACGATGCGCGCTTGCGCGGGATCCTCGTTCAGCGGAATGAAATCGATGATGGCATCATCGGCCAAAGCGGGAGACTGCCGCATTACGGCATGGCCGACCAACTCCACCAGCTCCGCGTCCTTCGCGGGCGGTAACGTCAGGTTCAACAATTCCACATCGTTCCGTGCCAAGCCGACGAGCACCTGGCAGCGGCGCAGCCGCAGCGGCGCGAGGGCTTCCCGCAGCGCCGGCCCGACGTTGGCCGCACTGCGGTCGTCCTCTCCCGTCACGGACAGCGGGACGGAGCCAACCGCTTGGATCTTCAGCCGCTGCCCCGCGCCCGTCGCCAAGACGTACCGCGCTTCTGCCGCGTCCCAATCCAGCGCCAATAGTTGTGCCATGATGACCTCAAAACCGAACTCGCCGGTACAGCCGCTCCGACGGTGCCGTTACCCCTGCCGGCGATCAGGCCCAACTCATCTCCAAGATCGCCAACCCGTCTTGATCACCCTTCCATCCTAGTCCAAGCCCTGGCCGCCGTCGCTGGAAAGTTGCCCGCTCCGCACGCTGCCGCGCGGCGAACGCGGTGGGCGCGCCATCGTCGCTGGTCCGGTTTCCCGCGGTGGTGGCACGACCGCCGGGTCCCCGCTGGTTGACTGTTCGTCGGCGGACACAATGCCGAGCACCTGGTCGGAGTGCCCGCGCCCCAGAACGCGCAGGTCCTTACAGTACAGCACGCGCGGCGGAGACTGCGTGGCGTCGAATACGATTTCGGCCCGGCATGACGGCCCCGGGCTGTCGAAGAATCCCACGATCTGCGCCCGAAACACATCACCTCCGCAAGTCAGAAAGGGGAGCAACGTCTTCATGCGCGGCAAGTCCACGATCCGTTCAAACAACAACCACACCGGATGGCGACGTTCAGGCTGGCTGCCCGACTCCTGCCCGCGGCGGGCGGCGACAATGCGATCCGCCAGACCCGCATCGAGACCCGGAACGGCCTGCAGCACGGGAGCAGGTGCCAGATTGACGTTGATTCTCCCCCGCAGCACCGGACGTGGAATCGTTGTCACGAAGTCCAGCAGTTGCAGCAGTCGGTCGCGATAATCCGGATTCTGCTCGCTCAAGGGACTCACCAGCACCTGCGCTGGGGAGTCGTCGCGAACGGGAACTGCCACGCGTGCATTGACGAGATCCAGCGGCGAGGCCAGGGAATAGCTCGCAGGCAGATGGGGATCAATCGCTACGCTTGTCACCACATTGGACGAACCGGATTGTGACGGGCCGAACTGGCGCAGTGCCACGGCAAAGTCAGCCAAGTCGGGACCGATGGCCTGACGGAGTTGGCCGTGGAGTTGCGATAGATTGGGGTCGTTGAGATTGAGGCGCGGTTGTCCTTGCGGATTCACGTTACGTTCGGAGCTGTGGACGGTCAGGAGCACGAACCAGGGGAGGCCGGCATCGGCTTCCTCGAGGGTGATTCCCGGCAACGAGTTCCCGGCCGGTGCGGTTTCCTCCGGCTCGATTTGGAAGTTCCGATTCACATCCCGTCCATAGAGCAATTGCCGCGTCACGCCGCGCACCAGCAGCAGTTCTTCCAGGCATTCGGCCGGTCCATTGCGAGGCGCGAATGATGGTTCGAGCGATGCATAGAATTCCGACTCCGCCCCCAGCGGCCGTGGCGCATCGTCAGCATCGACCCAATCGAGCAGCGCGTCGGCAATCGAGTCGGTCATGCCGGGAAGTCTCAGCAACGCGTCGCGACCGGCGTTCGGCTGCCGCTGCTCCCAACGGAGCAAGGCCACCAGATTCAGTTTGGCGGACTCGTTCTCTAATCCGTAGCGACAACGAATAGTCTGGCCGTTATCCACGCTCGGTGACAGGACCGTAAATCGACCTCGCTGACGGCTGACCGGATCGTCGAAGACCAGCACACCGTGAAAGCGAGTCTCCGGGCTGCCGCTCCCCGCCACGTCTGCAGCCGCGTTCTTGCTGGCCAGCCGCACTTGCACCGTCTCCACGCCGGACTGCATCAGTTGTTCCGCTTGAAGTTCATCGCCGCGCATGCGCGTGGCTTTGTCCTCGTTGTGCATGGTCGCCACGAAACTGAACCCCGCCAGGCTGACCATCACCACGATGATCAACACGATGACCAGCACCATGCCGCGGTGGGTAGTGCGCGATGAAACCGGGCCGGCAGGTCGGCAAGCACTGCGCTTCATCGCGTTCGCCTCCTGCCGTCGGGGACGGGCATCACGTCGCCGGGTTCCGGCTCATCGAGCGCCGGGTCAGCCAGCGGTTCCTCACTCGCAGCCTCCGGCTGGAATCGCGGTGACGCACGCGGTATGGCGGACTGCGGAAGGTAGACGACAAACCGGTAGCTCGGCGTCCGCCGTCGGGCGGAACTGCCGCCATCCTGCGCCTCCGGGGATGGTGTCGCCATGGGCTGCTCCGCCGCGGGCATCACGGTCGCAGCCGTCGGCACTCCGGCGGTGGCCGCGGAATGTGGTTTGGACGTCTCGTGGGACTCCAGCTCGAAGGCCACTTCCACGGCACTGGGGAGCGATTTCTGCGCGCGGCTGTCCCAGGCATCCGTCCAATCCTGGCCATCAAAATAGCGGAACTCCAAGGCGACCACTTCCGGCAGGTGCGTGGTGACGGTCTGCGGCAGCAACGAATCGTCCACGGTCTCCGTCTGCCGGTCAGCCGCCGTGTCAGCCGTCTGGACCCCGGCAAAACTCCCGGCCGACTGGTACTGCAAACCGATCGACTCGCCCAGCGCGGCAGCAAGGCGCATGTCGTCCTCGCTCGAGCGATTGATGCGCAGCTCGCGGCGCGTGAACCCCGGTTTGCCCGCGAGCAGGTCAGTCTCGGTCATGGCGGGGGGCACAAACGTATAGAGCACCGTCACGACCTCGGCCGTTTGACGGGAAACATCGTCCTCGACAGCCGCGAATTCGTTCTGGAGCGGCGTTTCCGGTGCTACAGGCGGGTCCGTCAGCAGGATGTCGAGCCGCAGCGTGTTGTACGTGCCCAGCAGCCCGACGCGTCCCGCACAGGACGGAGTCTCCGCACCGCTGCTGCCGGCCATCTGGTCCGCGATCGGAGGCTGCGCGGCTGTGGCATTCGAATCGGCCGGCGGCGGCACCGCGTTGAGCAAATCGTTGGCAAGCTGTTGGGTGAGTGACCGGACCATGAGTGCCTTCTCCGTCTGCACGAAGCCCGTGTCGTACAGCGCGGCGAATGCCTGGTACAGGGACCAGACACCAACCAGTAGCGTCGCCAGCAGGATGGCCGTAATGAGCACTTCCAGCAGCGTGAATGCCGCGCGCGCTCCGCCTCTGTGTTTGCGGCAGCCACCGCGGGAATGCTCGGCTTGAATCGGTCCGGCCATCACACGC
>Ga0233425_10005738_pt1 | contig 19243 bp, 16 predicted proteins | sample Watercolumn_Towu_2_FD_181712 | JGI IMG/M metagenome (GOLD analysis project Ga0233425, IMG submission 181712) | Freshwater microbial communities from Lake Towuti, South Sulawesi, Indonesia - Watercolumn_Towuti2014_140_MG | ecosystem: Environmental > Aquatic > Freshwater > Lake | place... | reverse complement strand
TTCCAGCTTGGCGACCAAACGAAGGCGATTGAGCTGCTGAAGCGGGCCGTCGAGCACGTCCCGACCAGCGTCGATTACCTGAACGACCTGGGCGGAATGCACATGGCGACCGGCACCCTCGACGAGGCGGAGCGTTGCTTCCGCAGGGCACTCGAGCTGCTTCCCGACCAGCCGCTGATTCGCAACAATCTCGGCCAGGCGCTGTTCCGGCTCGGCAAACTCGATGACGCGATCACCTGCTTCCGGGAGGTCGTTCGCCAGCAGCCTGAGTATGCCGATGCCCATTACAACCTGGGGGTCGCCCTTGATCGCTCCGGCCAGACCGAACTGGCGATCGCGGCCTACGAAGCGGCCGCAAGGATCGCGCCGGGACTGGCGGTTGCCCGATTCAACCTCGGCCATGCGCTGCTCAGGCTGGGCCGCAATGAGGCGGCGGTGAACAGCTTCCGGGCCGCGCTGAACGCCAATCCCGGTTATGTCGAGGCCATGCTGGGCCTTGGCCAGGCATTGAAGGAGGCATGGCGCGCGGACGAGGCCGTATCCATCCTGCGGGGCTTTCTGCACCACCGACCGAAATCCGCGGTCGGTCATATCCATCTGGGCAATGCCCTCGAGATCACCGGCGATCTCGATGGCGCGCAGGCCGAATTCCGGCAGGCGCTGGCCCTGGCACCGGGTGCCGCGGGCGCCTGGCATGGGCTCGCATCGTCCAAGAAATTCAGGAATACCGACGACGCTGACATCGCGGCCATGGAATCGGCGCTGGCGGCAAGTGACACTGACGAAGCGCGTTGCACCCTGCACTTTGCGCTGGGCAAGGCCGGCGACGACGCCCGTGATTTCGATCGCGCCTTTAACCACTACGCGGCCGGCAACTCGCTCAAACGCCGTTCACTGACCAACCCGCATCCGCTTGCGGCCCAGCGTGTCGACCAGATCATCGAGGTCTTCAACCGCTCGTTTCTTGCTGCCCAAGGCGATCTCGGCGATCCGTCGACGCTGCCGATCTTCATCGTCGGCATGCCGCGCTCCGGAACCACGCTGACCGAACAGATAATCGCCAGCCACCCCGCCGTGCATGGCGGCGGTGAACTTTCGTACTTCGGCAGCGTGACCTCGGGACTGCACGTGCTGCTCAAGTCGACCCGCCGTTACCCCTACTGCTGCGAGGCGTTGACCCGGCAGGACGCGGCGATGATTGCCGGGCCGTATCTGCAACTGCTGCGCTGGCATTCGCCGAACGCCGGCCACGTCACCGACAAGATGCCGGGCAATTTTCATCACCTCGGTCTGATCGCCCTGCTTTTTCCGAAGGCAGCCATCATTCATTGCGTCCGTGACCCCGTGGACACGTGCCTGTCGATCTACTTCCAGCACTTCGCACGGGGACACGAGTACTCGTACGACCTGACCGACACCGGCACGACATACGTCCAGTACCAGCGGCTCATGCGCCATTGGGCGGAGGTCCTGCCGGGGCGGATCCACACCAGCGACTACGATCAACTGATCGCCGATCCGGAGCAGAACGCCCGCAAGCTGATTGCCGCCTGCGGCCTCGAGTGGGACGACCGCTGCCTCGCCTTCCACCAGAACCGCCGCGAGGTGCGCACCGCCAGCATCGCCCAGGTCCGGCAACCCATCTACAAGAGCTCTGGCCAACGTTGGCGAAATTACGAGCGCCACCTGCAACCGTTGCTGGCCGCGCTCGAGGTGCCCGGCGGGGTGCCGCCCACGCCGTGAGGTCGCGTTCGGACGACAAGGTGGCCGAGTGCATGAATCTCGGCCTGCGCCGGCAGCAATCCGGGGACTTGACCACGGCGGCGGGCGCGTTTCGCGACGCGTTGCAATTGGCCCCGGCGAATGCCGCGGCCATGCATTATCTCGGTGTCGCCCTGTACCAGCTCGGGCGCCACGACGAGGGCCTGGCCTGGCTGCGCAAGGCCATACGGCGCGAACCCGGGAACGCGATTTTCCACAACAATCTTGGCCACGCCCTGGATCGGCACGGCCAGCACGACGAGGCCGCGGAATGCCATCGTCGGGCCACGCGCATCGACCCCGGATTTGCCGACGCGTGGTTCAACCTGGGCATCGCGTTGCAAGCGCTGGGGGCTTATGGCGACGCGACCAGCGCCTATCGCCAGGCCATCGCCCTGCGTCCCACCCATGCCAAGTCGCACTTCAACCTGGGCCAGGCCTGCCGGGCCGCCGGACTGATCGAAGAGGCCGTCGAGGCTTGCGCCACCGCCCTGCGCATTCACCCCGGCTATGCGCTGTGCCTGCAGTTGCTGGCAGGCATGTTGTGCGAACTCGGCAGGCACGACGAAGCGATTGCGCGCCTGCGGCAGGCGCTGGCTGTATCGCCCGGCGATCCCGTTCTATTGGCAACGCTGGGACGGGCGCTTGACGACAACGGCGATTCGTCGGCCGCAGACGGATGCTATGAGGGGGCATCCGCCAGGGCGACCGGAAACGCTGCCGTACGGACATCGCTCGGACACGCGATGCAGTTGCGCGGTGACCATGAACGGGCAATCGACCACTTTCGCGCGGCCATCGCACTCGATTGCGACAATGCCGATGCCTACCTGGGGTTGGCCGGCTCGAAGCGTTTCGCCGCCGGCGACGACCCGATGATCGGCCAGATCGAAGCGGCACTGGGCCGGACTGGCTCCGCCTCACAGAAGCGGATTGCCTTGCACTTCGCGCTCGGCAAGATTCACGATGACCGCGGCGAGCACGATCTGGCGTTCGCGCACTATCAGCACGGCAACCAGATCAAGTGCCGCACGCTGCCGTACGACCGCGCCGGGCACGAACAGCTCGTTGCCGGGATCATGCGTGTCTTCTCCGGCAGGTTCGTAACCGAACTCGCCGGCCGATCGGGGCATGATTCTCTCCTGCCCGTATTCATCATCGGCATGCCGCGGTCCGGCACCACACTGGTCGAGCAGATACTTGCGGCACACCCGGAGGTTGTCGGCCGCGGCGAGCTCCCCCATATCATGGACATTGCCAGGTCGATGGCGCTGCAAGGTGGCAACCGCACACCCTATCCCGAGTGTGTCGAGGCCCTCGCCGAGGATGTCCTGCATGCGTATGCGGATGAATACCTGCAACGACTGCGCCTTGGCGGAAACCCCGCGGCGCTTCGCGTCACCGACAAGATGCCGGCGAACTTCCTGCACGTGGGGCTGATCGCCGCCCTGTTCAAGAACGCGCGCATCATCCACTGCATGCGGGACCCGATGGATGTTTGCCTTTCCATCTACTTCCAGCTGTTCAGCAACCCCCATCCCTATGCCTATGACCTGGAGGACGTCGCTCACTATCACCGGCAGTATGAGCACCTGATGGCGCACTGGCGACAGGAATTCCCCGGACGCATTCATGAAATCAGATATGCGGACCTCGTGGAAAATCCGGAGCACGCCATTCGCAGCCTGATTGAACATGTTGGCGTACCCTGGAACAACCGATGTCTGGAATTCCACCAAAGCACCCGGCGGGTTGGAACCGCTAGCCAATGGCAGGTGCGGCAGCCGATCTACAAGAGTTCCGTCCACCGCTGGCGAAATTACGAGCGCCACCTGCAACCGTTGCTGGCCGCGCTCGGCCGCACGGCCTGAACCCGAGGGATCGGCGTCAGGTCGCCAGGATTTCCGCCGGGGGTCGGGCGCCGTCGAGGAAGGCCCTGAGCAGCACGTGATCGCCGCGGCCCAGCCACCACACCCGCAGCGGCGACCGGCCGGCAAACTGCTGGAAGCGGGCGTCGATCAGACCATCCACGGCCAATTTCGAGGCCGCGTGCCGTCCCGGATGCGGCATCACCGATTTGATGAGGCCCAGATGTCCGGCGCCTATCAAGGTGGCGAACCAGGCCGCGATGCTGTCGGCGGTCACGTCCCAGCCGGAACCGAGTTCGCCGGCCGTGCTGGCCATGCCGACCGGCAACCAGATCGGTACACCACCAACCTGCAGTATGGCGGTAACCGCCGGCAGTTCCGCTGCCATGCAAAGGCGCGGTTCGATCGCCGTCAGCATGCGGCCATACTGTTCCATGGCCAGCAATGCCATCATGTGGGCCGTGTTGTCGTTGAACCGCCAGCGGCCCTGCGCCGCCCGCACCTGCTCGGCGAACGGCCCGCCGCCGGGCACAATCACCAGCCGGCCGCCGCCGACCGCGGCCAACGTGTCCAGCCAGGTGCGCAGCTCGGCGGCGTCGTAGAGACTGCCGCCAACCTTCACGACCCACAAGGCCTTGCCGCCGTCGGTACCGTCAGGTGCTCGCGTCATCGCTCAGGGCTCCACGAAGCGGTCTTCGGTATGCATGAACAACTTGAGCATGGCCGCGGCCTTGTCGAAACTCTCCTGATATTCGTCAGCCGTCACCGAATCCATGACGATTCCGCCCCCCGCCCAGCAGTGCATGCGGCCCCGGTTGTAAACCAGGGTCCTGATCGCGATGTTGGTATCCATGCCGCCATCGTATCCCAGGTACCCAATGGCCCCACAATAGACGCTGCGCCGGTGTGGTTCCAGTTCCTCGATGATCTCCATGGCGCGGACCTTGGGTGCGCCCGTGATGGAGCCGCCCGGGAAACATCCGCGCAGCAGATCGATCACATGCACGTCCCCGGCGAGGCGGCCGGTAACGGTGCTGACGAGATGATGCACGGTCGCATAACTCTCGACGTCGAACAACATCGGAACCTCGACGCTGCCGACGCGACAGGTCTTGCCCAGGTCATTGCGCAGCAGATCGACGATCATGACATTCTCGGCCCGATCCTTGGGGCTGGCGCGGAGTTCCTCGATCAGCGCCCGGTCGCGCCCGTGGTCCGCGGACCGCGGGCGTGTGCCCTTGATGGGCCTGGTCTCCACCCGGCCTTCCCGCACCCTCAGGAAGCGCTCGGGTGACGAACTCAGCACCGCGCCGTCATCGATGCGCATGTAGGCGGAATAGGGCGCCGGATTGAGCAGACGCAGGTACTTGTAAGCATCCCACGGATCACCTTCGGCCGCCGCCGAAAACCGCTGGGCGAAATTGACCTGATAGACGTCACCGTCGCGCAGGTAGGCCTTGATGCGCGCCAGACGCTCGGCATATTCGTCGCGGGTCATGTTGGCCCGCACGCCGGACAGCACGCGGAAAGACGGACAGAAGGCCACCGGCGTCTCGCTGTGCGCGACCTCGATCAGGTTCGACCACTCGTCGCCCGCCTTCGCATCGCGCCCCCCGCTCACCACCCAGCTTTGTCGCGCCTCGTGGTCAACGACGATGGCCCAGTCATAAAGCCCGATGGCCATGTCCGGCATGGTGATGTCGGCGGTCGCCGCCACCGGCAGCCGTTCGATGCGCCGGCCGAGGTCGTAGGCGAAATAGCCGATCGCGCCACCTGCGAATGGCAGGTCGCCGGCTGGCTCGATCGGCGGGCCGAGTTCGCGCCTGAGAACCGCGAACGGATCTTCGGCAGTCACTTGCCGCCGGTCGCGGCCGCTGATCACCGTCGTCTCGCCGTGCGTCGTCAGGGTGAGATAGGGATCGGCGGTCAGGATGTCGTAACGGCCGCGCGTGCACCCCGGCCATCCCGAATCGAGAAACACGCACCAGGGCAGGCGCGACAGCCGGTCGAACCGCCGGCTGCTGTCGGCCACATACGGCACTTCGATGATGCGGCCCGGCCGGCTCATCGACCGTATCGCAGACGTGCGACCGCGACCGCAGGCGCGCATTGCGCAGTCATGGATCGCAACCGTGCCGGCGCCGGCACCAGAGATGCGAAGTCATGATAATGGCAGCCGAGCCTTGCCGCGATGGACTTCGCCAGGAACCGGCCGACGCCCGCGCCCACCACCGTTGTCGCATGCGCCTGTGCGATGAGGATGCGTTCGATCGCCACGCGGATCGCGTCCTCATGCCGGCGGGCAATGTAGGCCGCCAGCCGGCGCCAGATCGCGATATCCGTTGCGTCGAGGTCGCGGCCAAGCATGCGTGCCAGGCGGCGCGCGCAATCGGCCGGCGCCACTCCCGCACCGTCTGCGGTCTCGAACGAGGCACCGGCCGGCGACCATTGACCGGTCAGGACATGGACATCCGCCATGGTCGCAAAATGCTCGGCGGCCAGGGTCTGCCAGCGCCCGGCGAATGGAACCGTGTTTACCACGGCCATGATCGGGGTCCGGAGCACACCGGCGTAGAGCAGTGTCCCGGCCTCGAGACGCTCCCCGTCGCTCAGCGCCGCGGTAACGATCCGCCCGCCGCGAACAGGAATGATGTCCGTGGTCGTACTGCCGATGTCGATGACGAGCGAGTCGCGCAGCCGGGCTGCCACGAACCGCGCCGTCGCGTGCCAGTTGGCCGATGCCACCGACAGTGGGCGTGCGCGCGCCGGGGCGGGACGCCGGAACCCGCGCACGGAATAGACGTGCAAGGACCGTCCATCCAGGTACCCGACGAGTGTGTCGAGGATGGCGCGGACACCCGCGCACCGGTCCGGAAAGATGTCCGCCAGTTCGCCCGTCATGGTCACCGCATGGTGGTGCTGCGCCAGATCCACCTCGGCGGCGACCCGCCCAACCAGTTGTTCCAGCCGATCGAGGCCGCGCCACAGGGGGCAAGGGTGCTGCGCCACGTCGACGACACGGCCGCGCCCGTCGAGACGCGCCAGCTTGAGATGGGCACCGCCGATGTCCCAGCCGATGATCGGCTGGGTCAAGGGTGGAACTCCACGCGCACCGGCTCCCGGCCGAATCGCCGATGCATGTAACGATCGTCTCCCGTCAGGGCGTCCAGCATCAGGGCCGCGGCATTGGCCTGCAGCGACTGGCTCAGACCCACATAGGCGGTCGTCAGGCGCGGATTGACCTCCAGCACCACCGGCCCGCCCTCCGCATCAATCAGATCTATCCCGACGTAACCCCGAAGTCCCGGGATCGCGGCCACCACGGCCCCCGCCAATGTCGCCATGGCCTCGATCCGTTCGGCCGCGCCATTGACGATCACCCCGATCTGCATGAGCGCCTCATCGTGCCGCGATTGTAACTGTTCGTTGCAGGCCATTACCCTCGCCCCTCCCGCTGCACACAGGACCGTCAGACTCATGGCGCGGCCAGCGACATATGGCTGGATTACCCGCGCGCCTGCGACCGGCCGAACCCCCGCCAGCGCGCGACGGTCGCGCAGATGCACGACGTCCTGACTCCCGACACCGTCGTCGGGCTTGACGATCCAACCGTGTGCCGCCGGTTTCATGCCCGCAGATGCCGTCTCGCTCCACGGCAGCGTCTCGACCACGGGGATGCCTGCCCGGGCCAGGCATTGCGTGGTTGCGAACTTGCTGGCAGTGATCGCCACCGCGTCCGGACCGCAGCCAAGTAACTGTATCGGCCTCTCGATCACGATGCGATTGAGCCGTTCCAGAAACCCGCCGGTCTCCGGCGCGACGATCAGCGCCGCATCGCAGGTCGTGATGCAATCCGACCAGCGTTCCTCGATCCGGTTATCCGCAACCCTGAGGATTTCGATGCCATCCGGCAGCGGCGGCAATCCGTCATCGCGAGCCACGACGATATCGAGATCACCAATCGCCCGCAGATCGGCCACGACCGCCCGCAACATTGCCTCGCCTTCGGCCATGAGCGCATTGGTCATCGCCGCACCGGCGCAGCCGCCACCCGTGATAAACTCGCCGACGAATATCCGCCGCGGTCTTCTCAATCCGGTCACCCCATGCAGATCATCCCCGTGCTCGACATCATGGCGGGCCAGGTCGTCCGTGCGCACCGCGGCCAGCGTGATCGTTACCGGCCCATCACCTCGGCCCTCTGTGCCACCAGCGACCCTGAGTCGATCATCGCCGCGCTGCTGGCCCGGTTTCCTTTCCCGGCGATCTACGTGGCGGACTTGGACGCCATCACCGGCCGGGGCGCGAACGCGGATCTTATCGCGAACCTGAGCCGGCGATTCCCAGGCATACACTGGTGGCTGGACGCGGGGTTCGCGACAGCGGACGACTATCGCCCGTACCGCCCGCTGGCCGCCGTCGTGCCCGTCATCGGGAGCGAAAGCCAGCGGGGAATCGGCAGCTATCTGTCCCTGGTCAGGGAGCTGCCGGCGGCGATCCTGTCTCTGGATTTTTCGGGCGACACCTTTCTGGGCCCGCCCGAACTGGCAACCGACGCCAGCCTGTGGCCGGAGCGGGTCATCGTCATGACGCTCGATCGGATCGGCGGCGGACTCGGTCCCGACCTGGTGCGGCTCGGCGCACTGGCACGCGCCCATCCCGCGATCAGATTTCATGCCGCCGGCGGCGTTCGTGATGGGCGCGACCTCGACGCGGTCGCCGCGACCGGTGCCGCCGGAGTTCTGGTCGCCAGCCTGTTGCACGACCGCGCCGCCGACGTACCCGCCCTCGGCGCCCGATTCACTCGTTAGATTTCCAAAAAAACTTGCCCCGGACGAACCGGGGCAGGCATTTGACCGGGTCCGACCTCGAACCCGTTATTGTTATTGTTGTTGTTTGACGTCGATTACTGCTGAGCGGCACCAAACGGATGCTTGGTGGCCTTCTTGGCGATGACCTCGGCGGCCTTGGGCTCGCGCTTGACGGCGCGCTTGATGGCCAGTTTGGTCGCTTCGTAGTTGAAGTTCTGGATCTTCTGGTCGTCTTCGGCCATCCAGTGGATGAACACGCCAACGCTGATGAAGATGTCGTCAGCCTCGTTCGCCGGAATGGTGCCGTCCTCGACGCACTCGGTGACGGCCATGGCGACCGCACGCTGGGCCGGTCCGAACATCTGGGTCGCCTGCTTGCCACCCTTGATGGTCACCTTGTTGAACAGGATGGTGGCCGGCTTGCAGAGCAGGTTCGGCGAAACGACGGCGAGCAGGGTGCTGAAGCCGTCCTTGTTGTTGGTGAGCGCGTTGCAGAACGCGGTCTCGGCGGCACTGCCGCGTGGTCCCATAAGCAGGTCGATGTGGGAAATTTCGTTGCCATCGCCGACCAGCGCTTCGCCAACCAGTACACGATCAATAACTGCCATGGTTTTGCCTCCTGTGGTAGTAGCTGAAGTAGATGTTGTTTGTGGACAACACAGTGATTTGAAAATAGACATCGCTTGTCACCTTTTTCCCGATGGGGCCATGCCCATCAAATAACGTTACGGCAGCAGTACGTGCCGAGCCCTCTGGATTGCATCGTCGAGGAGGTTTCCCAAACGGACCGCGGCCAGCGTGGCGACCGTCAGATCAGCGCTGGTGCCAGGGTTGAGCCCCCCCCTTTTTAGTTCTTCATCGAAACTCAGCAGCAATGGCACCGCTGTTGAAGGATTCTCGCATGCTTTGAACCGGGTTTCCACTGCCGCGGCGGCAGTCTGGACCGCCCGGGCGACCTCCCGGCCCTGCTTGCGCTCGATATGGCTGTCGGGGATGGCAGACAGGAAGCGCAGGTAGCATTCGGTGGTCGCCCATTCGCCCGTGCCCAGCCGCTGTTGCGCCGCCCGCAGGCTCGGGATACCTGTTTCCCAGATGTCGCTGTAGGCATATGCGTACTGGTAGGCGATGCGATCGCGTCCGGCCGCGATTCGCATCGCCTCGATCAGCGTAATCGCAGGTTCGGCCGCCACGTCTGCTTCCGCGCTTTGTCCGAGACCACCCGGATTGGCCAAGCGGATGGCCTGATAGGCCGCGACCGCGTCGGCCCGGTCCAGGGCTTTCAGGGTTCGGGCGAGGCGATCCCGGAGCGACCCCGGCGCGGTATCCCGGAAGACCGCCTGCGCCAGGGGGGCCAGCAGGAGAACGATCCCCAGATTCGTATTGCAGGCGGCGACCGCCACCGTCGCCTCGACCGCGGCCAGGATGCGCGCACCCACCGTGAGCCCGGGCTCACCCATGATCGGGGCGATGGCATCGGCACTGGCCAGAAAGTCATCGGCGGTCATACCATGACCACCGGCATGGATGCTGACATTACCGGGTTTCAGGGCCATGACTTCGGCGCGGCAGCATTCGCGTACCACCGACGCAACGGCTTCACCATCGAGGCCGATCAAGGCGCGGTCTCGGCAATCTTCGCGAAGAAATGGTCCGCCAGCGCGGCGGCTATATCGATGTCCGCCACCGATTGCAGGCCGTACCAGGCCGGCACGCTATTGACCTCGGTGACCGTCAGACCGCCGCCCGGAAGCGGCATCAGATCGACACCCGCGTAATCGATGTCGACGGCACGCGCCGCCGCCTCGGCCAGGGCCACCAGCCCGGCGTCCGGGCGCAACGCCTCGCAGCGCCCGCCCTGAGCCCGGTTCGTGATCCAGTGGTCGCTGTGCCGGCGCATGGCCGCGCGGGCCCGGCCGGCGATCACGAACACGCGGATATCGCTCCACTGCGCGTCGGTCCGGGCGATGAAGGTCTGCAGATAATAGACGCCGTTCAGGCCTTCGTTCCGTTCCAGATCCGCAACCCCGCGGATCAGGCGCAGACCCTTGCCCTGCGAGCCAAAGAGCGGCTTGGCGACGAGCACCCGCCCGTCTCCGGTCTGCGCCTCGACCACGGCGCGCGCGGTGGCCGCCGATTCGCAGATCCATGTGTCGGGCGTCGGCAGCCCTGCCCGTCGCAGCAGCAAACTGGTCATGGCCTTGTCGACGGTACGCTCGATGGCGCGCCCGTCGTTGTAGACCGCGACGCCCATGGCCTGCAGGGCGTGCAGGATGTCGAGCCTGAGGATGACCTGCTCCAGCGTCCCGCCCGGCACACCGCGGACGAAAACTCCGGCCGGCAGGGCGCCTCCAAAATCCGGGATGCGGACAGTTGCGTCCCCCGCGCCCAGATCGAGATGACACTCCGTCAGCGACACGAAGACGCTATCGCGGCCGCGCGCCGCGAAGGCCTCGATCAATACCCGCCCATGCCAACCTGGATCGTCGGTGAATATGACCAGCCGCGGGTCGCGCATGTCATTCGCCCAACACGCCCGGGCCGGGGTCGTTCAGGCGACGCCGAACGAGCGGTCGAGCAACTGCTCGTGCAAGGTTCCGGACTGGAAGGTCCGCCCGGTCTTGGTCGAGGTGACGATCGCCCGCGCCGGACTGAACAGCATGGCGTCGACCTGATAGAAGTCGTACTTGTAGTCCTTGAAGATCTGCGCAAACGGCCGGCCGAAGTCGCGCGACCCGTTGCTCGGGATCTTGCCGGCCAGTTCCTCGGCCGCCGCATCGTCGCTGTTCACATAAAGATGTACCTGGCCGCCGAAGATGATGGCGTCGTTGGTCCGGCCCATGGCATTGAGGAAATCCGGCGCCGGCGGCGACAGCGGCGCGGTGGCCGAGCCGTCGATGATCTGGTCGAGCGGGAAACCCAGGGCGTGGACCTTGTGCATGGCGACTTCCAGCACCCGACCGACCACCTGGGTGGCGCCCGCGAGGCTGCTCGTTGGCGTCAGGATGAGCGTCAGGCGCTCGGGCTTTATGCCGCATTGATCGGCGATCTTCTGCGCCACCTCGACGGGCGGCATGCGGTCGGTCTCGATGACCATGCACCCGGCATCGCCATGGTCGCGGTACCCCAGTTCCTTGAACAACTCCTCGCGGCTACCCATGGCCCGCGCCGGCCCCGACCCCAGGGCGTTGAATGCCCCCTTGCCCTCGCCATGATTTAGGCTCCAGCCCGCATACTGGCTGGCGAGACAGGCGATCACGGGATTGCTGGACCAGACGTCGAGTTGCCACGGCCAGTTGGCGAATACCTTGGCCGATCGCAGGTTGACGCGACCCAGGCCGCCCATGCAGATCTCGGTGATCCGCCGGCCGGCCTCCAGGCCACCAGGAACCTTGATCCCGGCATCGACGACCACGGTGCCATTGTCCAGCCGGCTGACCCCAAGGCGCAGGGCCCTGGCATCGTTGATCAGGGCCGCCACCAGCGGCGCGGTCAGCGAATTGACTCCCGGAACGTCTCCAAGGTCGACTACAGCGGTCATCTGGATACCCTCTCGAAGATTGTATTGGCTTGTATCAGGCGCGGTCGGCCGGAGTCGGGCTTGCCGCAGGACGCGCAATGCTAATCGCTTTCGCCGCCAGTTTCATCCGCAGCGCGTCAAGGCGTTCGGCGACCTGTCGGCAGGCGCCATCGGGATCGGCACCGGTCCCGAACACGGTGCACAGCGGTTCGTCGCCGGTGATGTGCCGGCCGGCGACCGGCCGATCCGCCACCCACACCGGCCAATGGAACCCCGCCGGAATTTCGCCAGCGGTCTCGGCGTAACAGACCGCGGAAGCGGCAATGCCGTCCGCGCGCAGCCGGGGCGAGGTCAGTCGGCCGGCGCACGCCTCCAGATGGGCGACAAACAGGCTGTCCACTCCCTCGTGCAACTCGAAGGTCGAGGGCGGTCGCGGATTGATTTCCAGGGCCATCGGCGCGCCGGCTCCATCGATCATGAAATCCATTCCGCAGAGGCCACGCAGGCCGAAATGCGCGGCGATGGCCCGCACATGCCGATCGACGGCGGTTCGCCACGGTGCATATACCGCCGGCCACTGCACCGCCCCACTCTGCCGGAACGGCATGCGCGCCGCGGACTGCGCCACCCAGTGCCGGTTGTATCCCAGGATCGCGGTCTCCCGGCCGTCGGTCAGGAACAGCACCGAGTATGACTCCCCCTCCACTCGCCGTTGGAGATACTCGTCAGGGCAGAGGGAGACATCGCCGGGAACCGCACGGATGTGCGCGCCGCCGGTGCCGCCGATGCGCTTGCGCAGCCAGTCGCCCCCGATCGCCGGACTGGTGGTGTGCGTCTCGGGATGCGGAACCGCCAGTCGATCGAGCGCCCCGAAGAAGGCCGCCGGATCCTTGACCGCGGCGGTGACCGCCGGATCGTTGCCGTACAGACAGCGGTCGCGGCCCATCCGGGCAACCACATCGGGATTGGATTCCAGACCGCTCCCCGGCACCAGACCCCGCGGAGAAAGGCGGGCCCAGAGCTGATCAACGGCGGCAGTGAGCGCCGCTGGCGTCAAATCCGGAACAACCGTCACCTCACCTGCGACCTCGCGGGTATCGAGGTCACCGAAGCAATCGACGACCGCGCTCGCGAGCCCGCCGCGGTGCGCCGACTGCGCCAGCGCCCGGCCGGAGATGGCGACGATGAGAAAGGTCAATCGGCGTCGGCGGTGGCGATCTCGCGCGCCACCTCGAAGGCCTCCGGGAAGCTCAGATAGATCGGCTTCTCGGTCTCGAACATCATCTTGAACAAACGGGTGTGGACCTTGTACTTGATGTCGCCGACCGCCAGGGCGCCGATGCCGACCGCCCGGCGCGGCGTTACATCCAGGACCTTGCCCATGTCGTGCACGCCAACCCCCTCGATGCCGAGCGGCGGCACGGCGTTGACGTCGGCCGCGACGATGAGACGATTGGCGTGCCGCAACTGCATGCTGCTCAGCACCTGCACACCGGCCTTGGCGGCGCCGATCACCACGTCGGCGCGCTCGAGCAGCGCCTGGCAGGCCGCATGCGAGCTGCCGTCGGCACCGACCATATCGGTCCCGAAGCGATGGTTGTACTTGTCAGCGAGCGCCTGGGCCACCGCCGCACCCTGATGGCTCACCAGACTGACCTTAGCGCCGGCCCCGCCCGCCAGCAACCCGGCGCAGACACCCACCGGACCGGTACCGCCGAAAATTTGTATGTCCAGGCCTTTGAGCCCGGAGACCCCCTGTCGCCTGACCCAGTGCTCGACGCAGGCCAGCAAGGCCGCCGCGGTGGTGATGGCGCCGCTCGGATCGGCGAACACCGATACCTCGAACGGCGGCACCATCGCCGTGCGGGCGGCATCGAGCATGTCGATGGCAAGGCCGAAATCGCGCCCGCCGATGAAGATACCGGTGCGCTTCACCCCCTTGGGGCCGCGCGAGAAGATGGTGTCCTGGGTCAGCGCCTGGATGTCGTCGACGATCACGTCGCTGTAGGGAATGACGGCGTCGTACTGGGCCTCGTAGGCCATGTTGATGTCGAAGGGACTGACATTCTTGGTCGGGCAGAAGATGTGCAGGAGATAGGGTTCCTTCTTGACCCGCCGGTCCTTGACCTGCCGCCGCTCGTTCGTGGTTTCTTTCATCGCTCGTTCCCGTCTGATTCGCTATCTGGAATTCGAATCCGCGCGCCGAGGCGCAGTGGACCCGCTCACACCTCTGACAACTGCGGCAGTGCCGGCTCCGCCTGCCGACGCTCGCCGATCTGCACGGTAGCGCCCGCATTCGCGGCGCTCGCCACCACCACCCGCAGGGATGAACCCGTCCACCGCCGGCGTACATCGTCCATCACGGCGGTGGCGGCGCGTTCGTCCGCACAAAAGGCAAATCCGGTCGGTCCCCAGGAACTCTGGCCGATGCCCTCCATGCCTTCGCTCCTGAACCAGCCCAGCACCTCACCGACCAGAGGGCTGGTGTAACGACCGCCCTGCGCCGTCGCGAAATGTCCGCTCATCGTGTCCTGAACGTGACCAATCCCGGCACAGAAGGCAGCGAAATCCCGTTCGACGATTGCGGGCAATATCTGCATCAGCAGGCGCCGGCAAAGCATGCCGGATACCGCTTCGGACATGGGCGGAAGCGCCGCGAAGGCGGTGCGCTCACCCGACCCGTGCAGACCGCTGCGTGCCGCGTCGAGGATCAGCACCACCCGCCACTCACAAGGGAACGGGAGGCGGCTGACGACGGGCGGAACCGCGGATCCCGGACCGCGCCCGCCGTCGACGATGAAACCACCATGGGCGAAGGTGCCGATGCCGATGCCGGAACGGCGCCCACGCTCGACGAGGGCGGCCAGTTGCGTCATGCCAATGTCATGTTCGAACAGCCGGGCAATGGCCAGTCCCACTGCCAGTCCCAATTGGGTACCAGAACCAAGCCCGGCGTGCTCCGGTATCGACTCGATGACGTTAACGGCCACGTTCCCCCGCAAATCCAGACCGCGCATGACGGACTCGGCATAGTCGGCGGCGCGATCGCCGTCCGGGCCGGATGCCGTCTGCCGATCCGCGCGGGTCACCGAAATCCGGGTCGCAACCTCGTCGATGGCGAGTCCGAGGCTGCCGAAGATACGCTCCAGCCCACCGTGCAGATCGACGAAACCCAGGTGCAGCCGGGCCGGAGCAACAACCGTAACGACACGTTCCTTCACGGGCAATTCATCAGCGGTGTTTTCGGGCTTCAGTATAACGCACGCCCGATCCGTTCCGAACGTTTCCACGGCCGGATGCGACGCCACCCAATCAGAACCTCCGTCCCTCTCCGGCAGCCCGTCTCGGTAATTGACGCATATGTGCGAGCATGCTAGAAGGAATCAGCAGTCGAATCGACCAATAAAAACCATTCTGATCTTCAGGTTTGGCCCGTGGAGGAGGTTCGAGGTGCATGGCTGAAACCATGATCTTGATTGCCGGCAGGACCAGCAAACAAGGCACGTCCTTGAACGCCGGCAAGCTCAAGGACGAGTATCGCGACGTCACTTCCACGGTGGAAATGAACACGGACGACATGTCGCGGCTGAGTCTCAAGGACGGCGACCCGATCCGGCTCTCCACATCGATCGGCGAAACGATGGTCCGCTGCAAGGGTCGCAAGCCCGTCGATCTGCCGGCCGGTATGCTGTTCATCGCCTACGGTCCGCCCTCGTCCCAACTTCTGGGTAGCGACACGGCCGGCACCGGCATGCCGCCCTCCAAGCATTACGAGGTCACCGTCGAGAAGGTCGCCGCCGGTCCCTAACTGCGCGAGGTTCTGCCCATGTCCGAAAACATCCGCGTCGTCGAGCACGCTACCTGCACCTTCTGTGGCTGCGTCTGCGATGACATGAAGCTGACGGTGGACCTGGACAAGCACTGCATCACCAAGGCCGACAACGCCTGCGTGCTCGGCAAGGCCTGGTTCGCCGAGCATGTGATCGAGGACCGGCCGGCGGCATTGATCGACGGCCACCCGGCCAGCGTCGAGGACGCCGTCGCCGAGGCGGCGCGGATTCTGGTGACGGCACGGTTCCCGATCACCTACGGGCTGAGCGACACGACCTGCGAGGCGCAGCGTGAGGCGCTGGCCATCGTCGACCTGATCCGCGGCACGGTGGACACGACGACGTCGGTCTGCCACGGTCCGACCGGCATCGCCTTCCAGGGCGTGGGCGAGAGCACCATGACACTGGGCGAGGTCAAGAATCGCGCCGACCTGCTGATCTTCTGGGGCGGCAACCCGGGCGAGGCGCATCCCCGCCTGTTCGCCCGCTATGCCGTCACCACCAAGGGCATGTTCATCCCCAACGGCAAGAAAGACCGCACCATCGTCATGGTCGACGTACGCCGGACGCCGAGCACACCGGTGGCCAATATCTTCCTTCAGGTCAAGCCGGGGCGCGATTTCGAACTGCTGTGGGCCCTGCGGGCCATGGTCAAGGGCCGCAAGGTGAACCCCGACGTTGAGCAGGTCACCGGCGTACCCCTGGCGGCGATGCAGGATCTGGTCGAGCGGATGAAGAACTGCCGCTACGGCGTGCTGTTCTTCGGCATGGGCCTGACCATGACCCGCGGCCGGCACTTCAATGCCGGCGCCCTGCTCGCCCTGGCAACCGATCTCAACGAGTTCACGCACTTCGTCGCCAAGCCGGTCCGCGGTCATGGCAATGTCACCGGCGCCGACAACCTCACCTCCTGGACCACGGGTTATCCCTTCGGCGTCAATTTCAGTCGCGGTTACCCGCGTTTCAACCCCGGCGAATTCACCACCGTGGACACCCTGTCGCGCGGCGACGCCGACGCCGCGCTGATCATAGCCAGCGACCCGGGCTCGAACTTCCCGAAGGCGGCGATCGAGCACATGAAACGGATACCGGTCATCGTGCTCGACACCAAGGCGACCGAGACCACCCGGCTCGCCCGCGTCGCCTTTACGACCGCCACCTACGGGATCAACGTGGGCGGGACGGTCTATCGCATGGACGACGTGCCGATTACGCTGCGCCCGGCCTTCGACTCGCCCTACCCGAGCGATCAGACCGTGCTGACGGCCATCAAGAACAAGGTGCGCGAACTGATCGGCGACACCCGGGCGAGCGGCGCTGCCCGCGCCGCGGCCTGAACCCGGGCAATCTCGCGGCCAGCCAATAACAACAACAGGGGAGAGGGAATGGCCGAACTTCGCATCGTCAACGGCCGGGTTTACGACCCGGCCAACGGTATCGACGGTCAAGTCCGCGACCTGTGCCTGCGCGACGGCAAGGTCGTCGCCGACGTCGCCGCCTCGGCCCGGCGAATCGACGCCCAGGGCATGGCCGTGCTGCCCGGCGGCGTCGACATCCACTGCCATATCGCCGGGGCCAAGGTCAATCTCGCCCGCAAGCTGCAGCCGGAGGACCATCGCCTCGACCCGCACCCGGCGACGGCGGTCACCCGTTCCGGCAGCGGCGGCATCGTCCCGTCCACCTTCGCCACCGGCTACCGCTACGCAGCGCTCGGCTATACCACCGCCATGGAGGCGGCGGTCCCGCCGCTCGGCGCCCGCCATGTGCTCGAGGAATTCCACGACACGCCGATCATCGACAAGGGCTTCTACGTCCTGCTCGCCAACAACGTCCTGCTCGGCCAGTTGCTGCAGCAGGGCCGGCACGAGGAATTCCGCAACGCCGTCGCCTGGTGGCTGAACGCGACCAAGGGCTACGCGGTCAAGCTCGTGAATCCCGGAGCCGACGAACTGTGGAAGGGCCGGCGCAACACCAACGTCACTCACATTGATCAGACCGGCGACGGCCTGGCCCTGACGCCGCGCCAGATCATCAGCGGCTTCGTCGATGCCGTCGGCGCCCTGAAGCTGCCGCACCCGGTACACATCCATTGCAACAACCTCGGCCACAGCGGCAACTGGCAGACCACGATGGAAACCATGCGCACGGCCGGCGACCACCGGATGCACATGGCGCACGTCCAGTTCCACAGCTACGGCGGCGAACCGGGGAAGAATCCGACCTCCCGGGGACCGGAGATCGCCGAGTACATCAACAGCCATCCCAACATCACCGCCGACGTCGGCCAGGTGATGTTCGGCAAGGCCACGGCCATGACCGCCGATGCCCCGCTCGGCTACCTGCTGCGCAACATCAGCCACAACAAGTGGATCAACGCCGACACCGAATGTGAAAGCGGCTGCGGCATCGTCCCGTTCAGCTACCAGGAGCGCGTCTACATGCACGCCCTGCAGTGGGCGATCGGACTGGAGCTCTTTCTGCTGTCGAAGGACCCCTGGCGGATCATGCTGTCGACCGATCATCCGAACGGCGGTTCGTTCATGAAATACCCGCGCCTGATCCGGCTGCTGATGGACCGCAATTTCCGCAACGAACAGATCAAGCTGGTCAACCAGAAGGCCATCGTCAAGACGGTCCTGCGCGACAACATCGATCGTGAGTACACGCTCAACGAGATCGTCATCATCACCCGGGCGGCGCCGGCCCGCGCCCTCGGCCTCAAGGACAAGGGGCACCTGGGGATCGGCGCCGACGCCGATGTCACCATCTACGAGGAGCACGCGGACAAGGAGCGGATGTTCAATGCACCCCGTCACGTCATCAAGGACGGCGAGGTCATCATCGAGGACCACGAATTCCGCACCGACAGCAGCGGCCGCGTCCTGCACGTGGCGCCGGCCCACGACCCGGCCATCGAGGGAACCCTGCGCCCGTTCTTCGATCAGTACTACACCATCGAATTCGACAACTACCCGGTGGCCGATCACTACCTGCACCGCCACCAGGTCATCGCGACCGGCGGCTGAAGCGCATGCGCCTGCACGACACCGAAATTACCGACACCTACGCCGAGGCCTTCGCGATGTGGGCGGCGCGGGTGATCATCACCGCCGAGACCCCGGCCTGGGCCATGGCCGCCGCCCGCGCCATGACCGGATTCGCGACCTCGGTCATCGGCTGCAAGTGCGAGGCCGGCATCGAACGCGAGCTGCCGGCCGCCGAGACCCCGGATCGCCGGCCGGGCGTCGCCGTCCTGCTGTTCGCGATGAATGCCGAGGGTGTCGGCAAGCGCCTGCTCGAACGTATCGGCCAGTGCGTCCTCACCTGTCCGACCACCGCCTGCTACAACGGCCTCGACGCCGCGGAGTCCGTGACCGTGGGCGGTCTGCTGCGTTACTTCGGCGACGGCCACCAGATCGCCAAACGCCTTGGCGATCGACGCCTGTGGCGGGTTCC
>Ga0233425_10005737_pt1 | contig 19247 bp, 17 predicted proteins | sample Watercolumn_Towu_2_FD_181712 | JGI IMG/M metagenome (GOLD analysis project Ga0233425, IMG submission 181712) | Freshwater microbial communities from Lake Towuti, South Sulawesi, Indonesia - Watercolumn_Towuti2014_140_MG | ecosystem: Environmental > Aquatic > Freshwater > Lake | place... | reverse complement strand
GCGATTTCGTCGGACGCTCTGGCGCAGCGTGGCTCCGGCAAGTCGGGACCGCAGACAAGCGGAAAGACCACAGCGTCGCCGAACAAGACGACTGCCCCGCCAGCGCCCGCTGCACCTGCCGCGACACCAAAGGCTCCGCCCGCTGCGCCAGCGCCCGCGCCAGCTGCTACGCCAAAGCCAGCACCCGCTGCGCCGGCAGTTGCTCCGCCAGCACCCGCTGCAACACCGAAGGCTCCGCCCGCTGCGCCAGCGCCCGCGCCAGCTGCTACGCCAAAGCCAGCACCCGCTGCGCCGGCAGTTGCTCCGCCAGCACCCGCTGCACCGGCAGTTGCTCCGCCGGCACCCGCTGCAACACCGAAGGCTCCGCCCGCTGCGCCAGCGCCCGCGCCAGCTGCTACGACAAAGCCAGCACCCGCTGCACCGGCACCTGCGTCAGCTGCCGCGCCAACGACGGCCACTGCCCCAAAGCCGGCGACAACCGCAGTGACTGCGGCTCCCCCCTCAAGCAAGCCAGGCGAAGCTAAGCGCGTGGTTGGCGAGACAACGGGCGGGAAGTCAACCGCGTCCGCAGCAGGCAGCATTCCCCGCCCAACGAACGCCTCGTCCGCGAGCGATGCCAAGGCAGTTGCGACTACTGGCCCAGGTGCCCAAACGCCGCCAAAGCCGGCAGCACCGCCCGCGGTGGTGGTCCAGCAGCCCGCGCCCGAGCCACCTCCCGCCCCGCCTTCGGATGCAACTCTCAACAAGGCAATCACCGACTTTGCTGCCGGTCGCATCACGAGCAGCGATCTCGAGTCAGTGCTCGCCGGAGAACCGATCGCGCCTGCTGCGGGCAACGGCCAGCAGCAGCCGGGCACCCCGCCAGGTACTCCACCCGTCGTCCCAGAGGTCACGCGCCTGACCATCGAGGCCGCAAACGCGGCGCTCGCACAGATTCCGGGTGGCCCGAAGACCGCCCCCTATCAGGGAACGCTCCGCTATGTCGGCACCGACTGGAACGCGCTCTTCCAGCGCGCGGCGAGCAACGACATGATGTCGCGAATGCTCGCTCAAATCGTTGACATCGCCGGTCGCGCGGACTTCAACGACCCGATTAATTTCCGTCACCTTTCTTCGCTTGATGACCTGCCGCTGAATAAACGCGACATAAGGGCTGAGGGACTACCACCGGACAGGAAGGCGTTGTTCGCACTTGCCACGAGTGACTGCACTCAGACGAGTTGGCTGATGAACAACGGAACCATGGCGGCGATCGCGGCCAAGCGATCCGGTGATGCTGCGCGCATTCAGAGTTGCGTCAGGATGTTGGAAGAGTTGAATACGTTCCAACCGCTGCAGCGTTCCGGCTTCACCGCTTGGGATGTCAATGTTGCGATTCCACCAGACGGTGATGGCGTGTGGCTTGCAACAAGTTGGGGGCTCACTGCAATCACAGAGATGTGCACGATTCTTGGCGACAGCGTTCCCCCAGACTTGCGGAGCCGCTTGGAAGCGCAGACCCGCGAGGAAATCAAGCGAATCTGCGTTGATTGGCGCGATCGCCGCCCGTGGTTCGTCAAATCGAACTATGTTGTTTCCAACCAGTGGATTGAGCCGAATCTTGGACTGATCCGCGCGTGTCTGTTCCTCGGTGATCCTGCCCTACTCCCTGCGTACAACCTTGGAGTCGAAAACCTGTTGGCGAGTATCAACGCACACGGCGCCAAGGGAGAGTTTCTTGAGGGCGTCTCGTACGCAGCTCAGTCACTGAAGTGCATGCATGAAGTTTTAGAGCTCGTGAATCTGACTGGTGATCCGAGGGCTTCATCTTCTGGATTTTGTGCCAACAATTGGAGTTGGTTTTCGCACATGCACCTGCCGGGCAACCTGCTGGTGAATTGTTGCGATTCGATGATGTCGGTGCTACCCGAGTACTGCCTTAATGTCCCCTTCAGCAGTTTCTCGGCCGGGGCGCTCGCCCGAGGTAATGACACGGCGAGCTCGATGCGATTCCTTTACCCAGCCCCCACTCCCATCGGCGATCTATCCTCACTGAAGTACGCCGATTTTCTTGCCGCAAGCAGCCAGCCAGCTCGGATGGATTTGCCGCCGTTTGCGCACTTCCCCGGTCAAGAGATGGTGGTGTGGAGAACGCGTTTCGAGCCGATCGCAGCACAACAAACTGCGTATGCGCTGTGGCTCAAGGGTGGGTCTCTCCGTGAGAATCACATCCATCGTGAGCAGGGCCATGTCACGATCGTTGTCGGAAGTCGGATCGTGATTTCGAACTGCGGGACACCGGCGTACAACGCTCCGGATTACGAATCGGGTTACGCAGGCCCTGGCGGATCAAGCATGATGCAGATCGCTGGGTTAAGCCCGTGTCATCAACCTGTCAGTGCTCCGATCTTCGTCAACTCGCTTGGCACGGCAGGTGGCAATGTCGACATGAACACATCCGCAGCCCATCCAGGGACCACCTGCACCCGCAATGTTTCATGGGATTCTGCAGGCAATGTGCGAATCATCGACAATGTGTCTCTGCCGTCAACCGCCGCAAGCGGGACTGAGATCTATCGTTTCCACACTGGCAGCGCAGCACCGCTGAACATCTCCGGCAGCGACAAGGAGTGGGATGTGACTTGGAACGGCACAACTTTGCACCTATCTGCTGACAGCCCAATCGTGGTCGATCAGGTGACGAGCCCGAACAAAATCAAGGCGCCTTTCCAGCACCAAACGATCCGCATCAAGACTCAGCAAGGCACCGCGAGCCTGCAACTCGTGAGTGACTTCGTGATCGATTTGTCAGTAACGCAATAACTGTTTCACACCGCGATGAACCGGGCTTTCGCGCAGTGCGTCCGGCAGTAAGTCCCTCGACGGCAGTGCCTTGAGTCACGCCAAAAATCGACTGGAACTTCAGGGGCTTGTGCGTCTCCACTCAAAATGGTGGTGGGAACACCACTCTGTCGGGTGTGACGAATACAGTCCAGTATGAGAAAAGTTTCTACTGCCATGGGCCTTGCCCTTGCAATGGCCCTCATCGTTCCAGTTGGGGCGGATTCCACGGTTGATGTTGTCACTATGTCCGCAGGAAAAAAGGTCGTTACGACAATCGATACCGAGACTCTTGAGGCCGAAACCACGAAGGTTCTGTGCAAGGAGGGCGCTTCATGGGTCGAAGACGAGGTCGCAACGGAGGACGCACGCGAAAAGTTGGAAGAAGAGCGAGAGGCTGAAGCCCAGTCCCAGCAGTCTGTCGTGAACGACTGCGACGGCAACGGGGTGGACGATCTCGTCGACATCAGCGCGGGTGCCGCCGATTACGACGGAGACGGGCGTCTCGATGCTTGCGAGTATGCCTTCGGTGACTTGAACCTCAATGGCGTCATCAACCAGCAGGATGTGAACATTCTGCTTGGTTGGTGGGGCATCCCAAGCCCCCTGTACGGCGACCTTGACGGCGATGGAACCTGCGGACCTCAGGATCTCGGTGTGCTCCTCGCGAGGTGGGGTCTCGTCCCCTGAGTGCCTGATCGCTCCGCACCCAGCCCCTCCACATTACGACTCTCACTCTGCGCCCTTGGCCGTGTGCCGAGGGCGCATTTCATGAAACGGGACTCTATTCCCGTGGAGCGTTTCGTCTCAGAATCCCATCGCTCGCGCGAGCAAAATCCCGAGAAAGAGACCGAACGCAGCGACAAGAATCTGCTGCACTTTGCTGACGGAGTGTCCCTTTTCCATACATGATGATCTTGCGATCCGCCGTGCGCCCGCGCAAGTGAAACTCGCAAGTTCTCGCATGTTGGACACTCACCGCCGAGCTGCCATATAGTTGGGGGCTTCGCAAGGTTCCACGGAGCAAGGATTCCACGACCGTATGAGCCAAACACCGTTTCCGCTCCCTCAGGCCAGAGCATTTCTGAAAACCCAGCGAACGGACAACTGGTGGCTGACCCCCGCCCTTGTGCTCGCTGGTCTGGGCGCATTCGTTATTTACAGCACCTGGGCCGCGTTTCAGGGACAGAACTTCTTCATCGGAGGCAAAGACCAGCCCGGCGTTCAAGTGCTGCTGTCACCCTTCTACTCGCCGGTTCTGTGGGACCCACCGGGCATCGTCTCTGGGCACGCATGGTTTGGAGCGCTTCCCCAGTGGTGGCCGGCGTGGCTGCTCTTCTCCCCGGCGCTCCTGATCCTCCCCTTCCCCGCGGGCTTCCGATTCACTTGTTACTACTACCGAGGCGCCTACTACAAGGCCTTCTGGGGCGACCCAGCGAGCTGCGCAGTTGGAGAGCCCGCGTTTCGCGGAACGAACTACCGCGGCGAGCAGAAGTTCCCACTGATCTTCCAGAACATCCATCGTTACTTTCTGTATGTCGCCATCCTGTTTATCGGATTGTTGGCATGGGATGCATGGCAAGCGCTTTGGCACTTCAACGAGGACGGCACGCGAAGTCTCGGCCTCAGCGTTGGCACGATCGTGCTGATACTCAACCCCACATTCCTTGGCGCGTACACATTCGGCTGCCACTGTCTGCGTCATCTTGTGGGCGGCAAGCATGACTGTCTCTCCTGCAGTCAGGCGCGCGTCTCGCGCTATCGCGCGGTCACATGGCTCAATGAACGGCATCAGCTCTTCGCATGGATCAGCCTCTTCGGCGTCGCGTTTGCCGACATCTATGTTCGGCTGTGTGCGAGCGGCGTGTGGACAGACTGGAGAATCCTGTGAGCCTCCCCGACTCATTCATCGTGCACGAGCATGATGTGCTTGTGATTGGCGCGGGCGGTGCGGGCCTGCGGGCGGCAATTGAAGCGTCGGCGGCGGGCGTGAAAGTGGGCGTGATCTGCAAGTCGCTGCTTGGGAAGGCGCACACCGTCATGGCGGAGGGTGGCATGGCCGCGGCGATGGGCAATGTCGATGACCGCGATGGTTGGGAGGTGCACTTCGCCGACACGATGCGGGGCGGGCAATATCTCAACAACCCCGTCATGGCGGAGCATCATGCGAAGGAAGCGCCAGAGCGCGTACGCGAACTTGAGGCGTGGGGCGCAGTGTTCGATCGCACGAAGGATGGTCGGATCTTGCAGCGCAACTTCGGTGGTCACCGCTACCCCCGCTTGGCGCATGTGGGCGATCGCACCGGCCTCGAACTGATTCGCACGCTGCAGGATCACGGCATTCATCAGGGGATGGAAGTCTTCATGGAGATGACGGTCGTGTCGCTGCTGAAGAGCGGCGGCCGCGTGAACGGCGCGCTCGGCTACGACCGTGAGCGCGGTCGAATGCATGTGTGGAAGGCGAAGGCCGTGGTGCTTGCGACCGGCGGCATTGGCAAAGCTTTCCGCATCACGAGTAACAGTTGGGAGGGAACCGGCGACGGACATTCGCTTGCGTACCACGCAGGCGCTGAGCTGATGGACATGGAGTTCGTGCAGTTCCACCCAACGGGCATGGTCTGGCCGCCGAGCGTGCGCGGCCTGCTCGTGACCGAGGGCGTGCGCGGCGAGGGCGGCGTGCTTCGCAACAGCGAGGGACGCCGCTTCATGTTCGATGATGTCCCGGAGGCCTATCAGAATCAGGTTGCGAAGGACGAAGAGGAGGGCTGGCGATATGTCTGCGGTGACAAGAACGCCAATCGACCTCCGGAACTGCTGACGCGCGACCATGTGTCGCGCTGCATCAACCGCGAAATCAAGGCGGGGCGCGGCTCCCCCCATGGCGGCGTGTTCCTCGATATCGCCTGGATTAAGGAGAAGCTTCCCAATTCCGCGGCGCACATCCAACGCAAACTGCCGAGCATGTACCACCAGTTCAAGCAGCTCGCGGGCGTCGACATCACCAGCGAGCGCATGGAGGTCGGCCCGACCACTCACTATGTGATGGGCGGCGTGCTTGTCGACGGCGACACGCAAGAGTCAAGCGTGCCCGGACTCTTTGCGGCCGGCGAGGTTGCGGCGGGACTTCACGGTGCGAATCGCCTCGGTGGGAACTCGCTCTCCGACCTGATTGTGTTCGGCAAACTCGCTGGCGAGCACGCTGCGAAGTATGCGAAGGCCAATCGTCCCGTCGATGTCGACGCGGCCGAAGTTGCAGCCAAGACGGCAGCGCTCGAAGAACCATTCGCGCGCCGCACAGGCGAGAATCCGTATGCGATTCAATCGCAGCTGCAAGATGCCATGCAGGATCTTGTCGGCATCGTGCGGACGCACGATGAGATGGAACGCGCCATCGGCATCATCGAGGATCTCAAGAAGCGCGCCAAGAATGTCGCCGTGAGTGGTCACCGCGAATACAACCCCGGCTGGCACACCGCCATCGATCTCGGCTGTCTGCTGACTGTGTCCGAATCGATCGCCCGCTCGGCGATCGATCGCAAGGAGAGCCGCGGCGCTCAGTTCCGAGATGATTTCCCGAAGAAGGACGAAGCCTGCAGCACTTTCAATATGGTCTGCCGAAAGGCGGCAGATGGATCCATGGAAGTCTCGCGCCGACCGCTTCCGCCGATGCGGACCGAACTGAAGGCCATCATCGAGAAGATGAAGTGATCGATTCGAAGGAGAACAGCATGTCATCCCCCGCCTCTCGCAATGGAACTCATGAAAGCACTCGCACGGTCGAGTTCCGCGTGTGGCGCGGCGACCGCTCGGGCGGTGCGTTCGCGACATACTCCGTGCAAGTCACGCAAGGGATGGTGGTCCTCGACTGCATCCATCGCATTCAGGCGGAGCAGGCGAACGACCTCGCCGTGCGCTGGAACTGCAAGGCAGGAAAGTGCGGCTCGTGCTCCGCGGAAATCAACGGGCATCCGAAGCTCATGTGCATGACGCGCATGGACACGCTTCCCTCCGACCGTCCGGTCACCGTTGAACCGATGCGTTCGTTCCCCTCCATCCGCGATCTCGTAACCGATGTCAGTTGGAACTTCCGAATGAAGCGGCGCATCAAGCCTTTCAAGCCGCGCAAGCCCGATCATCCCGACGGCTCATGGACCATGATGCAGGAGGATGTGGACCGCGTGCAGGAGTTCCGAAAGTGCATTGAGTGCTTCCTCTGTCAGGATGTGTGCCATGTGCTGCGCGATCATCACAAGCACGACGAGTTCATCGGTCCGCGTTTCCTGATGTACACGGCTGCGCTTGAGATGCACCCGCTCGACACCGAGGACCGCATCGCCGATCTCAAGCAGGAGAACGGAATTGGCTATTGCAACATCACTAAGTGTTGCACGAAGGTCTGCCCGGAGCACATCGGGATCACCGACAACGCCATTATTCCATTGAAGGAGCGTGTAGTCGATGAGTTTTACGATCCACTCACGCGCTTGTTCCGCATCTTCCAACCTCGCTGAAGTTCGACAGCACCGAGTTGCCTCTGTAGCCTCTCGTTGGAGTGGTGCACCAACAGGTCATCCCATTGAAGCGACATCTGACGCCTGTCCGTGCGATCGGGACGGCGCTCTGCGCTCTGCTCTCGCTGGAGGGGTGCAAGGTTGGGCCGAACTATGAAACGCCACAAGTGCTGCCGTCGGAGACCTGGTCGCGCCGCAGTGACGCCCCGCTGAGCGATGACACGCCTCAGCTGCGCGAGTGGTGGCGGAACTTCAATGACCCAGTCCTCGACCAACTCATCGGACAGGCGGAGCAGTCGAATGCCACCCTTGAGCAGGCACTTGCCAATGTGCGAGTTTCACTCGGCGCACTCGGAGTGAGCGAAAGCCAGTTTTGGCCGCAGATTTCGCTCGCTGCAATGTACGAACGGAACAAGACAAACATTTCGTTGCTCGCGGCACAGGGGGTCGAAACTTCGCCCTACGACGTGTGGGGGGCGGGCGCAGTGATGGCGAGCTGGGAGGTTGATGTGTGGGGGCGCGTGGCCCGCATGGTGGAGTCAGCCAAGGCAGAACTTGAATCCAACATCGAGGAATTGCGTGCGGCGCTCATCACCATCCGTGCGGAGGTTGGCACTGGCTACATGACCGTCCGCACGCTGCAGCGGCAGATTCAACTGCTGAAGGCTGGCATTGCGAATGTTCAAACAACGCTCGATGTGGCGCAGCGTCGACTCACGGCAGGCACCAACACTGCGCTCGATGTCGCCCAGATTCAAGCGGAACTCGATTCCCTTGAAGCGATGCTGCCAAGTGTCACCGCCGATCTTGACGCCGCGATCTTCGCCATTGCCGAACTGTGCGGCAGCGCGCCCGGGCCGATCAAAGCGCTTCTTGAGAATCCGACTCCCATTCCGACGATGGACGATCGCATCGGCATGGGCATTCCCGCTGACCTGCTGCGCCGTCGCCCGGATGTGCGAGCGAGCGAGCGGACAGCTGCGGCGGCAGTCGCCATGATCGGCGCAAACGAGGCCCTCAACCTCCCGGTTTTCGCGATCAACGGCAACATCTATGTCGCTGGAAGTCAGTTCTCGGGTCTCGGCAACTCGAACAACATTGCTTATGGATTTGGTCCCACGGTCAGTTGGCTGGTCTTTTCGGGGGGCTATGTGACATCCATGATCACGCAGAGCCGCGCGCAGGCACAAGTGGCGTTGGCGGCGTATCGGGGCACGGTGCTCGATGCGGTGCGTGATGTCGAGACGACCGCGAGCATGCTGGTCTACTCCAAACAGGCAGCTGAACGAGCGACCGATGCGGTCAAGAGCTATCAGATTGCCTACGACCTGGCCAACAAGCAATTCAGTGCGGGCACGATTGACATTGACCGCCTCGTCAACTTGCAGAACCAATTGCTCAGAGCCCAGCAGATGCAAGCGGATGCCGACGGCTCTGTTGCACAGAACATCGTCGCGCTCTACCGCGCGCTCGGCGGAGGGTGGGACGAGGGTGCGGTCAACGAGTCCGCGCTGCGCTCCGCCGACATGGCATCCACGACTCCATCAGCGAAGTGATCACATTCACCATGCGAAGTTTCCCACTCCCCCGCCTGTTTGCCTCTCTGCTTCCTAGGATCCTTCTCTGTATCGGCGTGGCTGCATGCACCAAGAAGGCTGACACGACCCCAGTGCGTCCCGCAGCGGTGCCAGTGACAACCACCACGATCACGCGACAGTCCATCCCGATTCAGACCACCTATCCGGGCATCGTCTACTCGCCTCGCAACATCCAACTGAACGCGCGCGTCGAGGGCTTTCTCCTCCCGCAGGTTGTGGCCGATGGCTCTGCCGTCAAGTTGAACGATGTCATTTATCGAATCGACCCGCGCCAGTACGAAGCAGCAGTGCTCGCTGCTCAGGGCAAGCTGGCTCAGGCAGTCGCTGAGCGCGACTACGCCGCGATCGATCAAAAGCGAAACGAGCCGCTGGTTGCCGTCAACGCCATCAGCCAGCTCTCGTACGACCAGATCGTTGCCAAACTGGCCGCAGCGGAGGGCATGGTGCTCACTGCCAGAGCCGACCTTGCGCAGGCAGAACTCAACCTTTCCTTCTGCACCATTTCCGCTCCATTCGCAGGCCTCATCGGTGCAAGCGAGCAGTTCGAGGGCGATGTCGTCGGCGAAACCAGCACCCAAAGACTGAACTCGCTGGTGCAGATTGATCCACTCTGGGTGCAATTCAGCCCATCGTCCATAGAGTGGCCGAAGTACCGCGAACTCATGCAACAGGGTCCCGTGTCCGTCGACATCACCTTCGACGGCGTGGATTCCCTGACGACCACCGGCACCATCATTATGGCCGACAACCAAGTCGTGACCTCCACAAGCACGCTGATGCTTCGCGCACAGTTTGTCAATAAAGACCTGCTGTTTCGCCCAGGTACCTACGCACAAGTCAGTGTGGTGCTCGGCACACTCGAGAACTCGCTCGTGGTACCCGATCGCGCTGTGTTCGCACGCGAGACAGACATCTACCTGTGGCGGGTCAAGAGCGACAGCACGGTTGAATCGGTCCGCATCGAACTGCAGAGAGGATTACACGGGATGCTGGCCATCACGGGTTCCATCGCTGAGGGCGACCGCATCGTGCTTGATGGCATTCAGCGGATGAAGCCCGGCGTCCTCATTCGCGATACGGGTGCAACCCCAGCCGCAGCTCCATCGGCCGAGGCCTCGGCTTCTCCAAGACCCTGAATCCACGGTAGAGCACGATGGTTCGGTTCTTCATCCACCGTCCGATCTTCGCCAGTGTGATCGCCATCATCACGGCGCTCGCTGGTGCCGTTGCCATGGTCGCGCTGCCCATCGCCCAGTTGCCAACTGTGGTTCCTCCAACGGTCTACATTGAAGCCACCTACAACGGCGCGGATGCGCTGACCGTTGCCTCAACGGTCACCATGCCGATCGAAAATCAAGTGAATGGGGCCGAGGCGATGATCTACATCTCCTCGAACAGCACCAACCTCGGAAACTGCAATATCACGGCAACTTTCGAGGTGGGGTACGACCTCAACATGGCCGCGGTAGATGTGCTGAATCGCGTTCAGTCGGCCATACCCCAGCTGCCGCAGCAGGTGCAGCAACTTGGCGTCACTATTACAAAGCAGTCCACAAACCTGACCGTTGTCGTATCGCTTGAGTCGCCTGACGGGTCATACGACAGCGTCTTCCTCTCTAACTACGCGAGCAACCTGATTCAGCCGGTGCTCAATCGAATTGACGGCGTGGGTTCCATCACAATCTTCGGCCTGCTTCAGTATTCGATGCGAGTGTGGCTCGATCCAGACCGCATGACGGCCATGCAAATTTCGCCGCAAGATGTTGTTCGGGCGGTTCAAGACCAGAATCAGCAGGCCGCGATTGGGAGCATCGGCGCAGCGCCCGTTGTTGGCGCGCCATCCTTCCAACTCACGATGACGACAACAGGCCGACTGACGACCGCCGAGGAGTTCGAAGAGATCATCGTGCGCTCCGGCCCAAGTGGAGCAGTCGTACGACTGAAGGACATTGCTCGAGCCGAACTTGGAGCGTTTCAGTACAGCAGTACTTCGAAGTTGAATGGACAGGCAACGGGAACCATCGGCATCTATCAACTCCCAAGTGCCAACGCATACGATGTAGTCGAAAATGTAAAGAAGCAAATGGCGCGAATAGCCCCGCTGTTCCCGCCTGGCATGAAGTGGCAGGTCACCTACGACAGCACGGCCTTCGTTTCGGCCTCCATCCACGATCTCGTCAAGACTCTGATGGAGGCGGGCATCCTTGTGCTCGCGGTCATTTTCATCTTCCTGCAAAGTTGGCGAGCCACACTCATCCCGATGATCGCGATTCCCGTCTCGATCATCGGCACATTCGCCGTGATGCTTGCTGCGGGATTCTCGATCAACACGCTGACTCTTCTCGGTCTTGTGTTAGCCATCGGCCTCGTTGTCGACGACTCCATCATTGTCGTCGAAAATGTCTATCGCCAACTCGAACTCGGCGCGCCCAGTGGAGTGGTTGCAGCAGAGCGTGCGATGGATGAAGTCGCGGCGCCGATCGTCGCAACGAGTTCAGTGCTTCTCGCTGTCTTCATCCCGGCAGCGCTGATGCCGGGAATCACGGGGCAGCTGTACAACCAGTTTGCGCTCACCATCGCTTTCAGCATCGCTCTAAGCATGGTCAACTCGCTGACCCTCTCCCCCGCGCTGTGTGCCGTGCTCCTGCACAAGCCGCACAAGACCACTTTTAAACCCTTCGTGCTCTTCAACCGTGGCTTCGACTGGTCGACCCACCTGTACTCCAGATTCGTCCGCTTCCTCGCGCACCGATGGTCCATCATCATCATCACTTTCATTCTTGGCGCGATCAGCGCTGTTGCGCTGCTGGAACGCACTTCCACTGCATTCATTCCCAACGAGGACCAGGGCTATTTCTATGTCGGGGTGCAACTCCCTTCTGGCGCAAGCCTGTCTCGCACTGAGGCGGCAAGCGCCAAGGTGCTGTCGATCGTCCGGCAAGAGTCTGCGGTTGTCGATGTCATCGAGATCAATGGGTACAACTTCCTCACGAGCGTTCCATCGACCAATGTCGGATTCGTCATCGTGGTGCTGAAGCCCTGGGATGAACGCAACCCCGAGACGGAGAACGCACGAGCAATCCTGACACGGCTCTTTCCCAAACTCAGGGAAATCCCGGAGGCAACAGCGACTCCCTTCCCGCCACCTCCTATCCCCGGGCTCGGCTCCGTTGCAGGGTGGCAACTCCAACTGGAAGATATCAACGGAGAGGGTTTTAACTCACTATCCACTGCCGCATTCAACTTCATCGATGAACTCTCGAAGCGACCAGAGGTCGCCAACATCAACACCCCATTCCAAGCGCAGGTGCCGATGGTGAAGATCGATATTGATCGCACGAAGGCCTTGCAACTCGGCGTCGACATGAGCGATGTGTTCAACGCGATGGGGCAAACCCTCGGCCAGTCGTTCATCAACAACTTCAATGAGTTCAATCAGGTCTACAATGTGATGGTGCAGGCGGATGCACCGAATCGCATGCGTCTCGCGCAGGTCTTCAATCTGTTTGTGCGGAACAAGCAGGGCGAGATGGTGCCACTGAAGAGTTTGATGACATCGTCATTCATCGTTGGCACGGATAACGCCACTCGGTACAACCTCTACAACACGATCCAAATCAACGGGGCAACCGGGGCGGGCTATGGATCTGGTGATGCCATCAAGGCAGTCACGGAGGTCGCTGCAGCGGTGCTGCCCGATGGCATCACATTCGAGTGGACGGGAACTACCTTTCAGGAGATCGAAGCGGGCAGTTACGCCCCCTATATCTTTGCTGCCGCAATTGTCGCCGTGTTCCTGTTGCTCGCAGCTCTGTATGAGAGTTGGGTGCTTCCATTCAATGTGCTGCTCGCCGTCACCTTTGCCGTACTCGGTGCGCTGATTTTCATGCATCTGCGCGGACGGACACTCGATATCTACGCGCAGATTGGCATGGTCATGCTCGTCGGGCTGGCTGCAAAGAACGGCATCTTGATCGTCGAGTTTGCCAAGATGCGCTACGACCGGGGGGAGGACATCATCGATGCTGCCGTGAATGCATCGCATCAGCGACTCCGGCCAATCATGATGACCGCCATCGCCTTCATCCTCGGTGTGGTTCCGCTTGTTCTTGCAACCGGAGCCGGCGCCAACAGTCGCCAGTCCATCGGCACGACTGTCATCGGTGGCATGATTGGATCTGCATCGATGGATCAGCTGGTGGTTCCGGTGTTCTTCGTCATCCTGTTGACGCTGTCCACACGGCTCGGCATCGGGGGGCGCCGTCCGCATGGCAGCAGCGGAGCCACCAAGGGTGATCCGCCCTCATCGAGCGAGCCACTAGCTGGCGAGTCTGGGCCAAGCGCACCGCACGCAGCATCCTGATCGGCGCGTTGCCGCTTGCATGTCCTATGCGCCGGTGTGCGCTGACTGTGTGGATCGTTCCGCAGCGAGTCCATCGACGATCGCGCCCCATTTGCCTTGCGCCTTCAGAACCGTTTCGATGAATTCGCGTACCGCACCGAATCCACCGCGGGCGCGCGTCACCACATGCGCTGCGGCACACACCTCCGCTGCAGCATCAGCCGGAGCGCACGCGACCGCAGCACACTGCATCGCCGCGAGATCTGGGAGGTCATCACCCATGAACGCACACGACTGCATCGGCACGCTCAGTTGCGCTGCGGCATCTGCAAATCCGCGCGCCTTGTCCATCACCGATTGAAGTGCAACGGTGATCTTCAACTCGCGCAGCCGGTGGTCCAGCGCCAACCCGCGGCGACCTGTCACGACTGCCGCGGAGTAACCCGCCCGCCTCCAAAGTTCAAGGCCCAACCCGTCGCGGACATCAAATCGCTTGGTCTCATGACCGAGGTCGTCGATCAGGATCGAACCGTCTGTGAGCGTTCCATCAACATCGAGGACCAATGCGCGCACGCGCCGCAGTCGATCATGGAGGTCACTTCCCGTCATAGTCGTCGGAGTGCACACCGCATGTGCCTGGTGCAGAGTGTAGGGGCTGCGGCGGGAGCAACCCGATCAGCCAAAGGGAATGCCAAGGCAAAACACGCTCGCCCGAACTCCGCGCACCATGTGCTCGAGCGGCATCGAAGGTCCGCCGCGCACGCGCGCCTGCTCGGGCAACTGCGGCACATGAATGAAGCCTGCGGCACGCACGAAATCCCATCGGCGGTTCGCGGCACCATCGAGCAGTGCGTACAGCACCTCGTTGCAGAGAAAGGTGCCCGCCGATGTAGACAGCACCGCTGGAACGCCCTCACTCTCGCATGCGTTCGCCATGCGCCGTACCGGCAGCGTCGCAAAGTGCGCCGCCGGACCACCCTCGTCGACCGCCATATCAACGCAGCGCACACCGGCGTTATCCGTCGGTCCATCGCGCAGATTGACCGCCACTCGCTCAAAAGTCACATGCGCTGCACGGGCTGACTCGCCGAAACAGATCACCACTTCCGGCCTCACTTCGGCAATCGCGCCCGCGAGCACGGTACGCGCAGAACCGGATTCGGTGCCCGTCACAACCGGCAGCAGCCGAAACACAACGCTCATGCCGGGCCACTGCTCCTGTGCAAGCTGCGACGCGACCAGCGCACTGGGGTTCACATCGCTGCCGCCAAAGGGCTCAAATCCAGTCAACAGCACTTGCATCGCGCAGAACGCTACCTGCGATCGTGCGGATGCGTTCACCACATGCATGCGGTATACCCCTGCTCGTGCACACCCTCTTCGTCATCATGCCCGTCTTCAATGAGGCGGCAACGCTGATGGAATGCGTGGAGCGTGTGCTCGCAGTGCAACTGCCGCAGCCGTGGTCGACGCACATCGTGCTGATTGACGATGGATCAGATGCACCGACGAAGACTGCCGCGCAGACCATCGCCGCACGGCATGGCGATCGTGTGCGCTTGATCCATCATTCTTGCAACAAAGGCAAGGGCGCTGCGCTCCAGACCGGCATGGCGGATGCCCTGCGAAGGTCGAACAACGAAATGGATGCCGTCATCATTCAGGACTCGGACCTTGAATACGACCCACACGACTACATCCCGCTGCTTGGCGCTCTCGATGCGGCGACACAGCGAACCGCGGTGTTTGGAAATCGATGGCATGCGAGTCACGCCCCTGCAAGCCTCTACGGGAGACTGCACCGCTGCGCCAACCGAATCTTGACGCTCGCCAGCAACGCCCTCACGGGTCTGCGCATCAGCGACATGGAGTGCTGCTACAAACTGATGCGCTGCTCCGACCTACGGCGCATTCTGCCGCATCTCACCGAACAGCGATTTGGGATCGAACCGCAGATCGCCGCTGCGTTGGCGGCGGAAGGCGTGTCAGTCATTGAAGTGCCTGTGACCTATGCGCCGCGGAGCCGACACGCGGGCAAGAAAATCGGACCTGCCGATGGAATTCGAGCGCTCTATGTCATTCTGCGGTCACGAGTCAGTGCTTTGCGCAAATCATCAGCGAATGATTTGCCCACGGCCTAGTTGGAGCTACCTTCTGCGATATGGACTTCAACCTCCCCAACCGATTGCTGTGCCTCGCCTCGACTGTCGCAACGACTTTCGCAGTCGCCTCCTCACACACAGTGTTCGCACAGACATTCGACTTCACGGCGCTCCCGTCGAGCACCGTACAGCAGAACCTCACGGTGAACACGCCGCTCGCTGGAACGCTGATCGGCAACTACGACGCAACGACAAATCCAACCGGCACACGAACGCTGCCTGGTCTCTTCGGCGGATCGGGCAACCAGCCCATCCCCTACACCAGCACGGTGCGTACCACGCAGTCGATCTCCTCGCACCCAGCGGGTACTTTCTCCCTGTCGCTTCTCGGCGGAGGTGCCTGCACCATCAGCGGGCTCACATCGGATCTTCTCAATGGAACGCCGGGCACCATCGACCTGGAGCAAGTGCTCACCTATTCCACCTTCCGCACGGTGAACCCTAACTCGCTCTTTCCCTCTGTGGGCCAGATCACAATCCCGCTTGGAAGCGGATCGCTCACCACCGCGACCGCCGTTCAATCGGGACCCGCCGTTGGTACTGCACAGGAGACATCCCCGGGGACCTTCTCAATCAATGTGCCCGTGCCTGTTGTGTTCACGATGGTTGGAAGTGTTGCCGGTCAGGCCATTGATCCTGGACCGCTGCCAAGCGTTTTTGCGCTCTTTGGAACGCTGACCGTCAGCGGATCCAACGCATCCCTCACCGTGTCGGCAAGCGAAAACTCTGTCGTCGGCCCCGTGCCGCCACTGCCGCCGCTGGAGAACCAGCCTGTTGCACTGCCGACAGTTATCCCAACTGGAGGAACAGCAAACTTGCTGTTTTCAGGCACTTTCGGCGAAACAACCGGAACGAGTTTGCTGACCCTCTCACTCGCAGCGAGCGGCGCAGGGCAGACCGATCCCGCCGACACCAATGGCGACGGCGTTGTCGACGGTGCCGACCTCACAATCGTGTTGTCTGCGTGGGGCTCCGATCTGCTCGCAGCGGATGTGAACCACGACGGCATCGTGAACGGCGCAGATATAGCGATCGTCCTCGGTGCTTGGTGTCCTAAGTGCTAAGTTCTCAAGCAACCGGTTTGGTGCAATCCTTCAGGTCGGTGTAGCGTTCTCCAGTGTGATGACCGGCGCGAACGCGATACGGACCCTCAGCGGCCTCGCATGTGCAATCATGCTGCTTGCCAATGGACTCTCCGCCTGCAAGTCCAAGGAGTCAACGGGCAGCAAAATCACCCAAACGAAGTTCCAACCTCTACCCGCGTCCACCGCAGTACAGGTCGGGCAGTCGTTGGTGCTTGTTCTTCCCATTCAGCCGCGAACGGGTCGCAGTTGGCGGCTCGCTGCTCAACTCCCGCCGTTCATCGGCCTCATCGGTGACGCCGTCGAGGAGTCGCCACTCGAGCAAGAGTTCGACACGCAGATTCTCACCTTTGAGATTTCCGCTCCGGGCGAGATCGACCTTGTGCTCTATCTCGCCGAACGCGGAGGGCGCGCCGCAGAGCCGCTCCAGACGCGGCAGACCAAGGTGATCGCCAAGGCCGCATCTGCTGCGAACTCCGCGGCGCAGACCCGCGCGCGCTGAGGTCGGGGCATTACTCCCGACGACGACCGCCGCCCAATGCGAGCACTCCGCTCGCCACCCCGAGCCCGGCAGCTGCCGGTGCAGGCACGGGCGTTCCCGAAAACGCCACCAAATCGAAGCGGATTGTGCCCGCCGCGGAGTAGTTCCCACCCGCCGCCGTTGCCGCATACCCGTTCGTTCCAGGCGCAAAGACGCTCACAATCCGCACCGCAAACTTTGCGTTGTCAGCCGCACTAGTGATGGAGGAGAGATCAACGGTCCGCTGTGGCTGCCATACCTCGCCCCCGAGCGATGCCTCAAAGATGCCATCGTTTGCAAGCCCAGTGCTTGTGAAGGTTGTGCCATCAAGCGAGTACTGGAACTGCACGAATCGGCTTGCGGAGTTGCTGTGCCGTTCACGCCATGACACAGCGATCGAGCTCCGCCCCAAGGTCGACACATCAAAGCGAACGCCGCGTTCGCCGCTGCCACTTCCCTGCGCTGCAAACGACGCGATGTTCCACGCCTTGTTCTCCGCGGGCTTCGCGCTCCCATCGTCGGTCGGATCCCCCAAAGCGAATGTCCCCGAAGTTCCACCGATCGTCATCGCGGTGCCCTGACCTGTGGATGCCTCGAGCGTTCCCTGCGGACCGTTGAAGTTCCACGCCGTAATCTGCACGGCACCAGACGCCTCCACGCTGCTTGCCCCGAGCGCGGCCACAGCCCCAACGAGCGCTCGCGCCATCGATCGAGCCAACATCCCCGAATTGCAACGAATCATCTCTGAATTCTCCCCCCCGCCGTGTTGGCGGGCAAATGCCGAGCGCGTCCACCCTGTTCCCCTCGACACCGCAAGCACCGCGCCCGAAACGCGCCCGCGCACCAGCGCAGGAAACGCCCCCGCACCGACAGCGCAAACCTATCCCGCCGCACCGCCGAATCGGTCAATCACACCAAATTTCTTTGCGGCTGAACTTGTGCGCGCTTGCGCCTCTGCCACACGAATGCCGCCACCGCCAGCAAGGCGACCACAATCACGAACGCAATGATCACCGCCACAATCGGCAGCACAACGGCCAACGCGGACAACACCAACGACGACACGGTCTCCGCCAGCGCGAAGAAGGGATTGAGCAGGCCACCGCTCACCGTGGTTGACCCAGCCCGCAGCGTGCCCGTCGCTGCATGCACACCCGTCGCGACGCCACCACCCACGACCGCCGCAAGCGCCCAGGTCACCCATGCTGGAACGAGCGAAGTATCCACGCCCGCTGCACTCGCCAGTTGCGTGACCATGACCAGCGTTCCAGCAATGGCCGCCACGGGCGCGCCCGCAATGTCGAGCAGATGATCCACCCACGGAATCATCATCCCGAGCGCCTCGATCACACACGCAATCGAGAAGCACACCAACGCCGGCGTCGAACCGATCCACGCCAGTTTGTCGCCGGGGCTGAGCCACCCAAAGTGCACCGCCGCCGACAGAATCGCTAGTGGCGCAAAGATCCGCATGCCACACGCCGCAGCGAGTGAAAATCCAACGAGTCCTGCGAAGACATATCCAAGCACGTCGCTCGCAACCATGTTCATGGCTGCCCCTCCTTCCGCTCATACAAACCAATCAACTTTGCTTCGGCAAGCACATGACCCTTGATCGCCTTGCGAAACTCCTTCGCGTTCGCGCCGGGCGCAAGATCAAGCGCAACATCAAGCGCATACAGCGTGAATGTGTAGTGGTGAACGCCGCTGCCGGGAGGCGGCGCTGAACCCCAGTAGCCGCGCCGCTCGCGCCCCCACGAAGTCACTCCCTGCCGCGCGCCAGCCGGCTCCTTCAGTTCAAGATCGCGCGGCATCGCCTCGGGCAGGCTCCGTGCTTCAGCTGGAATGCCCCACAGAATCCAGTGCACAAACCCGCGAGCGTCGGGATCGTCCATCAGCACCGCGAAGGACTTCACTCCCTCGGGAGCAGTCTCCCATCGCAGCGCCGGCGATGTGCCGGCACCGTCCGCAGTGAACTTGACCGGGAACGCCTCGCCACTCTTGAACGCATCACTCTCCAGTTTCATCGCCGCCGGAGCAGTCGGCGCCGCTGGAGCGGTCGGCGCCGCCGGAGCAGTCGGCGCAGATCCCGCGGGCTCCCCCGCGCCCTGCTCAGACTGGCGCGCCGCCGCAAGACCACATGCGAGCGCAGCCGCACACAACACAATCGCACACAGTTGTCGGTTCAATTGCATCCGCGCATGCTAAGCGC
>Ga0233425_10005736_pt1 | contig 19252 bp, 15 predicted proteins | sample Watercolumn_Towu_2_FD_181712 | JGI IMG/M metagenome (GOLD analysis project Ga0233425, IMG submission 181712) | Freshwater microbial communities from Lake Towuti, South Sulawesi, Indonesia - Watercolumn_Towuti2014_140_MG | ecosystem: Environmental > Aquatic > Freshwater > Lake | place... | reverse complement strand
CGTTGCCGTACGACACCGACGGCGCCGTGATCAAGGTCGATCGCTACGAGCAGCAGCGGGCGCTCGGCGCGACCTCGAAGTACCCGCGCTGGGCCGTGGCCTACAAGTTCGAGACCGAGCAGGCGCAGACGGTGTTGCGCGAGATCGAGCTCAACGTCGGCCGCACCGGCGCCGTGACGCCCGTGGCAATCCTCGAGCCGGTCCACCTCGCGGGCACGACCGTCTCGCGCGCCTCGCTCCACAACTTCGACCAGGTCCGCCGGCTCGACCTCCGGGTGGGCGACACCGTGGTCATCGAGAAGGCCGGCGAGATCATCCCGCAGGTGGTGGAAGTCGTCCCCGACGAGGAGCACGGGACGCGGCCGGCGTCCGAGGCGCCGCGGACCTGTCCCGCCTGCGGCGCCGGGCTGGTGCGGCTCGAGGACGAGGTGGCGCTCCGGTGCCCGGCCCGGGCGAGCTGCCCGGCGCAGCTCGCGGCGGCGATCCGGCACTTCGCTTCGCGCGGCGCCATGGACATCGACCACCTGGGGCCGAAGCTCATCGAGCAGCTCATCACGGCCGGACTCGTGAGCAACGTCGCCGACCTGTTCGCGCTCACGGCGGACGACCTGATCCCGCTGGAGCGCATGGAACGGAAGAGCGCCGACAACGTCGTCAACGCGATCCAGGCCGCGCGCCAGGGAAGGACGCTGGCCCGGGTGATCACGGGGCTCGGAATCGACCTCCTCGGAGCCGTGGCGGCGGAGCCGGCGGCCGGGTACTTCGGCTCGCTCCGGGCCATGCTGGACCGGAGCCCGGACCAGGTGGCTGCCGAGATGGCGCTGGTCCCGGGGATCGGCCCGAAGACGGCGCAGAGCGTGGCCGAGTTCCTGCGCCGCGAGGCGCACCGCGCGGTCCTCTCCAGGTTGCTCGACCTCGGCCTCGGCGAGCTGCCCGCGGGCGAGCGGGCCGACGATGCACCGCAGGGCGGGCTCCCACTCTCGGGCAAGAGCTTCTGCGTCACCGGCACGCTGAGCCGCCCGCGCGAGGAGGTGCACGACCGGATCAGGGCCGCGGGCGGAACGGTCCACACCTCGGTCAAGAAGGGCACCAATTACCTCGTGGCGGGCGACAAGGTCGGCGCGGCCAAGATCGCCAAGGCCCGGAGCCTGGGCGTCGCGGTCATCGACGAGGCCGGCCTCGACGCGCTCCTCGGCGGCTCGGCGCCGGATCGGTCTGACGCACCCGCCGGGACCGGCGAGACGCTGCCGCTGTTCGAGGACGAGGGATGAGCGCCAAGCCAGGTGGCACCTGCGGCCACCGCACGGCTGTTTGGTTCCAGGTCATGCGGGGCCGGGGGGGGTAGCGACCAACGGGAGCGTAGGGGGCAAAGCCCCCCGAAGGCACCCGGCACTGCCGGGTCAGGGCTCGATCCCGGGCATGAAGATCCCGTTGGCCTCGAGGAGCTCGGCGATCATGCGCTGCTCGTCCTGGATGATGCGGAGGTACCTGCGGAAGGCGACCCTGTCCCCCGCGGCCGCGGCCGCGAGCATCCGCTCGGTGTTCTCCATCACGAGCAGGAAATGCGGGTGCATGGCCACGAACTCGGGTGGCGGGGTCATCCTCCGCGCCTCTTCCACATGTCGCTGGGCGATGGAGTGCGCCATGCGGCAGAGGCCGGCGTCCTCGAAGTGGACCCGGACCCATGCCTCCGTGCGGTTCACCGAATCGATGAGCAGGACGTACTTGTTCACGTATTCGCGGCGGTTCTCGGCGCGCGCCACGGCCGGCAGGGCCATGACCGTCACCGCGACGAGCGCCACGGCGTGGATGAGCTTCATCACGACTCCTCCTCACGGCTCAGGTGCTCCAGGGCCTCGATGGCCGCGGCCTTCTCTGCGCTCTTCTTGCTCTGGCCCTCCCCGCGACCGAGGACCTGGTCTCCGAGCGTGACCTCGACCTCGAAGCGCCTGGCGTGATCGGGTCCGGTCGTCCGCACGAGGCGATACACCGGGCCCTCGGGACACACGGACTGGATCTTCTCCTGGACCTTCGACTTGGGGTCCTGCCGGGCGATCCGGGCGATCCTCTCGATCCGCTCGCCCATCACGGTCGACACGATGCTCCGTACCGCGTCGAGCCCGCCGTCGAGGAACGCGGCGCCGACCACGGCCTCGAACGTGTCCGACAGCAGGCTCGGCCGGTCCCGACCTCCGCCGGCGTCCTCCCCGCGTCCGAGCGAAATGCTGGGACCGAGGCCGACCTCCCGTGCACGGCGCGACAGTGGGCCTTCGCTGACGAGCGCCGCCCGCCAGCGTGTGAGGTCGCCTTCCCGAGCGTCGGGGTAGGCCAGCACGAGCTTCTCGGCGACCACGAGCCCGAGCGCCGCGTCTCCGAGGAACTCGAGCCGCTGGTTGCTCGGGCCCCGTCCCGGGTGCTCGTGCGAGTACGACGTGTGCCGCAGCGCCTGCTCGAGCAATGCGAGGTCACGGAACCGGTATCCGAGCCGCGTGCAGAGCGCGATGAGAGCGTCCGTGTCGTCCACTGTCGGGTCCACCTCCAACCCCCGGCCAATAGTAATACACCGAAGTCACCACGGCGCGTCGCGCACGAGGGGCGTGTCGCTGCCGGGGCGCACCGTCGGTGAGCCCGGCACGATGAGGGAGTCGGGCTCTTCGTCCTGCGTTCCGGTCGCGGCCGGCTCGCTCGCTGCGACGGATCGCGGCGCGCGTGGGCGCCTTGTCCGAGTACGGGGCGGGCGTTGCCTCTCGGCTCCAGCTCCGTCGGCGGCCGGCGCGACCGCGGGTGGAGCGGCGCCTCCCGTCACGAGCGGCTCGGGCGCGTCCCTGCCCGCGTCCGGGGACGCGGGCGGTCCGATCGGGCTCTCAGCGGCGCGCGGGATCTCGGCAGCCGTGCCTCGGTCGGCCCCGGCATCCGGCGCCGTGGACGACCCGCTCGCCGGCGCCGGCGCGATGTCGGTCTCGCGCGCTCCCCCGACGGCGAACCCGAGCCAGACGGCCACGACCACAGCAGATGCGAGCCCGGCGAGGACGGCGGCGGCGCGCCAGCGGCTCCGAGATCGCGGTGCCGCCGCGCCGCCGTCGGCGTCGCGACCGGCCACTCGCGCCTCGTCCGCACTGCCAACGGCGCCGTCTTCGGCGCTCGGGGCATCGCCGTCCGGCGTCGTGGGGGCTGGTCGGATGCTGGTCGGAGCCTCGTCGGACCGGCTCGAGAACGAGGAGTCCGGGGGCGCGGTCATCACGAGCGTCGGAGCGTCGGCGAGGTCGACCCTGACCGTGTCGTCGCTCCGGTAGACGTCGGGAGCGTGGATCCACGTAGTGTCTCCGCCCGTCGTGCTCTCCGCGCAGGTGCTCGCCGAGCCCCGCGGCGCGACTCCGGCGTCCAGGCTCCGAGCCGCGGGCGCGTGAAGCAGAGGTCGGAGCGCCTCGATGAACCTCAGCGCGTCGGGGAAGCGGGCATTCGGCTCGAAGGCCATGGCCCGCGCGAGCACGTCCGACAGGGAACGCGGCAACCCCGGGACGACCTCGTGCGCCGGTACGATGGTCTGGCCGAGCGCGCGGCGCATGACTGCCTGCGCATCGTCGCTGCCGAACGGGCTGACGCCGGTCACGCATTCGTAGAGGATGACCCCGACGGCGAAGAGGTCGGCTCGGCCATCGACCTCCACCGAATCGTCGAGCTGCTCCGGCGCCATGTACTGGAGCGTTCCGAGGATGGAACCCTCGCCCGTCAGCTCGCGCCCTGCCGCGGCGAACCGCAGGAACCGCGAGACCCCGAAGTCCAGCAGCTTGACCGTGACGGTCGAGTCCACGGGGTCCCGATCGGCCTCGAGGTCGCGGAAGCTCGCCGCCTCGCGCCGGGCGAGGAAGATGTTCCCGGGCTTGAGGTCGCGGTGGACGACGCCGGCCCGGTGGGCCGCGGCGAGCGCGAAGAGCACCTGTCCGGCGATATCGACGGCGCGTTCGACGGGCAGGCGGCCCTGCGCGCGCAGCTCCCGGCGCAGGTCGTGTCCGTCGAGCGCCTCCATCACGATGTACGGCACTCCGCCCGTCGTCTCTCCGACCTCGTACACCTGCACGATGTTCGGGTGCCCGATGGCCGCGGCGGCGCGCGCCTCGCGCCAGAAGCGCTCGACGTACTGCTTCTCGCCGGCGAAGTCCTCCCGGATGACCTTGATCGCTACCGCGCGGCCGAGCTTGGCGTCGTGGGCCAGGAGGATGCGACCCATGCCACCAACGCCGATCTGTCGGATCAACCGGTACCTCGTGTCGAGGCCCTCGACCGCTCTCGGTGCCCGGGACGGCGACGGGGGTGTGGACGACATCCCGCCTCAGTCCGTGGCCGCGCCGGGCTCCGGCGTGGCCGGACTCCGACCGAAGTCCGTGAAGAGGCCGAGGACGAGCGTCGCGATCGCCTCGGCGGCCATCGTATAGAGCAGGACGTCCGTGACGGTGCGTAAGGTGAGCCCGGCGTCGCGGGCTCCCTGATCGGCCTCCTCGATCCACCGGTCCCGCAGGACCATCGTGGTCACGCCCGTTGCCGCGGCCGCGGCGCCAGTCGCGAGCGAGAGGCCGAAAAAGGTCCAGAACCACGCGCGGTGGAGCCTGCGGCGGGACCGACGAGGGGCGTCTTCGGCCGCGGCGTCGGGCTCCTGTGCCGCGACCTCGGGCGCCGCGGTCTCGGGCTCCTCCGGTAGGGGCGTGATGCTCGATACGAGGCGGCCCCGCTCCGCCCGCGCCGCGACCTGCCGCTCGCCGTCGGTGTCGCCGGCCTCGAGGTATGCGTCGAACGTCGCGACGGCCTCGTCGGTGCGGCCGAGCCGCGACTGGCACCAGGCGATGTTGTAGAGGACCACCGGATGCGGCCGATCGAGCTGGATCTCCTCGAAGATGGTCAGCGCCTCGTCGTACCGGCCCTGGTCCGCGAGGTCGACGGCCTCGCCGAACCGGGCCCGGGCCCGCTCCACGCCGCCGTCGGCCTCCTGGGCGGTCGCGAGGGTCGGGGCGCCGACGCACGCCGCCAGCGCCAGAACGATGGACAGCGACGCCTTCGACGGACCACTGCTCGCCATGGCTGGACAGACATCATACCACCGGCGGGCGAGGCTCAGGTGCAGGGGGGCGCACCCAGGCAGTCCTGCGCCGCATCGGGGCAGCGCGTGACCACGCAGGCCCAGCACTCGGTGTCGATACCTTCGAGGCACACCGAGCACCCGAAGGCACAGCTCATGACCTCCTGCCAGATCTCGGCGTCGCGCTCGCAGACCCGGGCCATGCACCCGTTGATGCAGTCCATCGCCAGAGAGCAGTCGAGGACGCACGACGCGGTCTCGTGGCAATTCAACTGCGACTGGCTGTCGGCATCGACCACGACGTCCGGGTCGGCGTCTGGGTCCGGGTCGCCGTCGGCATCTCCGTCTGCGTCTCCGTCCGGCTCGACGTCGGCATCGACGTCGCCGTCCGGAGCCCCATCGACGCCCGTGTCGGTCGGGGTCGCGTCCGGAAAGTCAGCGATCCACGTGCACGCCGTGGCGACGACCACGGCGGGCGTCGCCAGCCACCTCATACGGCGCGTCGGAGACCACATGGGCCAATGGTATCACTACCGGCCGTGCTTCTTCAGGAGACGGCGGAGGTAAGCCCGGTCGAGGCCGGACGCGCGCGCCGCCGGGGCCACCTTGCCGTCGTGCGCCCGGAGCAACGACGCGAGGTAGATCTTCTCGAACCGCTCGACGATCTCGGTCCGCTGTTCGACCATCTGCCGGGTCGGGTCCACCGTGATCTCCAGCGTCTCCCCGGCCGCCGCCGCCTCGCGAACCCGCGGGCGGCGCGCCGCCGTCTGGGCGACCACGGCGATGTCGGCGACAGGGTCGGCCAGCGCCAGCGACCGCTCGACGAGGTTGCGCAGCTCGCGCACGTTTCCGGGCCACGGGTGGGGGTCGAGGGCACCGAGCGTGCGAGGGTTCAACCTGCAGAGGACCAGGCTCGCGCGATCCGGGTCGTCCCTGAGCGCTCGCCGCACGAGGTGCTCCACGAGCAACGGGATGTCGTCGCGCCGCTCTCGGAGCGGCGGGACCTCTACCCTGATCACGGAGATCCGGTAGAAGAGGTCCTCGCGGAAGGTCCCACGGTTCACCTCGCGGGCGAGGTCGCGGTTGGTCGCGGCGACCACCCGGATATCGACCCTCGCCGGCCGGTCGCCGCCCAGCCGGCGCACCTCGCGGCTCTCGAGAAGCCTGAGCAGGTTGGGCTGGAGCTCGAAGGGAAGCTCGCCGATCTCGTCCAGGAAGAGCGTCCCGCCGTGGGCGAGCTCCGCCTGGCCCGTGCGGCGTGCGACGGCTCCGGTGAAGGCGCCGCGCTCGTGTCCGAAGAGCTCGCTGTGGAGCGTGGTCGGCGGCATCGATGCGCAGTCCACGACCACGAACGGCCCACCTCTTCGCCGGCTGCGCTCGTGGATCGCGCGAGCGGCGAGCTCCTTGCCTGTCCCGGTCTCGCCCTCGACGAGGACCGTCGCGTCCGACTGCGCGACGCGGTCGAGAACGGCGAAGAGCCGCCGCATGGCCACGCTCCGGCCGACGAGCGGGCCGAACCGGTCGTCATGGAACAGCGGTTCGTCCACCTCGCGTCCGCCGTCGCGGAGCTCGAGCTGAGCCCGGCCCGCGAGGATCACGGCGCCGGGAGTCAGGTAGAGGTCCAGGACGCGGAAGCCGTCGACGAACGTCCCGTTGGTGCTGTCGAGGTCACGCAGCCGCGGGCCGATGTCGTCCCAGGTGATGGAGAAGTGATAGCGGCTGACCGTGGGATCGGCGATCACGACGTCGTTCCCCGCCTCGGCGGAGCCGACCCGCACGAGGGTGCCGGTGGTCTCCACGTCGCGCGCCGTGCCGTCAGGCGTCGTGACCCGGAGCCGCGTCACCGGGACGCGGCGGGCAACGGCGCGGTTGTCGTCGTGGATGATCCGGGTGGCGAAGGTGGCGGTGTCACGGGTCATGGTGTCCGGGGACAACTGTGGCACGGCCCGATCCGTGGATCAACACGGACTCAGAGCGAGAGACAGGCGGCCCGGAGCATGCCGCACACGCCGTCGTCGTGGCCCGAGGCGAGGCAGACCTCGAAGGCCCGGTCGCAGTCGTCGGGCTCTGGCCAGGTCGCCGGGTCCGACGCGAGGCAGTCCGCCCGGACGAAGTCGCAGAAGTCGGGCGCGAAGCCATACCCGGTGCAGAGATCCGCGATCTCGTCGCAGCGAGCCGGATCGCCGGGCGGCTCCGGCGGCGCCTCGACGAGCCCGGAACAGGTGGCGCGGACGATCCCGCACTCCGCGTCGCCGACCCCGCTGGCGAGGCAGAGGTCGTAGGCCGTCTCGCAGTCCTCCGGCGTCGGCCAGGGCTCGTCACCGGCCGCGAGGCAGTCCACCCGGTAGGCGTCGCAGAGGCCTTCGGGGAGGCCGGCGTCACGGCACACGGCGAAGACCTCGTCGCACCGCGGATCGGCGGGAGGAACGGGCGGAGCGCCGCCGGCCCATGCCTCGCAGGTCTCCCGGATCGTGCGGCACTCGTCCTCGCCGCGACCGAGGCCGCGACAGAGGTCGTCGGCGCGTCGGCAATCGTCGAGGTCGGGCCACACCGCGTCACCCGCGGCCACGCAGTCGTCGCGCACGAGCCGGCAGACCGGCTCCTCGAAGCCGGCGCCGCGGCACAGGTCATACGCGGCATCACAGCGTCCAGGCCCTGGGGCCGGCTCCTCGTCGTCACCGGGCACAATGCCGAGGCCCGCGCATAGCTCGAGCACGACATCGCACTCGTCGGGGGTGTGTCCATGGGCGAGGCAGAGATCCACCCCGTCGGCGCAATCGTCGGCCGTGGGCCAGGGCTCGCCGTCCGCGGCCGCGCAATCGTCGCGGACGACATCGCAGAGCTCGGGCTCGAAGCCTCGACCGATGCAGACGTCGTACACCGTCCGGCACATCGCCGGGTCGGAAACAACGGGCTCGTCGTCGTCGCCGAGGATGCACACGGCGAGCTCGGACACGCACGTCTCCGGCTCGACACCGCCTTCCAGGCAGGCCTCGCACACGTCGAGGCATTCCGAGATCTCCTCGGCAGTGCCGATTCCGGTGCGCTGCGACTGCGAGCTCGGTTCCTCTCCGGCTGCACAGCTCACGACCAGGACCGCGACCACGATGGCAAGACTCCGCATGTTGTCCTCCTCGACCATGCCTCAACTCAAGGCTCGTGCCACCGGAACCGAGCAGCGCCGGGCCCGCGAAGGCAGCGAGGGATCGCCGTACTCTCGCGGTCCTATGCTCGTGAGCCGGGGTCTGCTGCCGCTCGCGTTCGGGGGGACCAGCCGTCCCATGGGACGGGCCGGTGAGGTCGAAAGCTCCCGACTCGACCAAGCCGCCCGAGGCCGAAACGCCTCCGTCCCCTCAACCTGTCCCCTCAACCTCGGGTCACGCCAGCTCGACCCCCCGCCTCCGGCCCTCGCACGGGTTGCCTTCGTAGAGCGCGAACGTGCCCGCGCGGACGTCGAAGACCGCGGTGGCCAGGGTCCTGCCGGTCGTGCCGCTCGTCGGATGACGGCACGGCGAGTACGGCGGCTGGCGCGACTCGTGGCTCGCCAGGAGCCGCACCAGCACCGCCTCGTCCACTGCCCCGAGGATCCCTTCCACGCCGCGCACCGCGTCGGTCAGCACCGCGTAACGCGACGAGGTCGAGTCGCCGACGTCTTGCGGCACGTCGCGGGTGCCCGGGAGCACGAGGTGGTTGGTGTGGACGAAGATCCCATGCGTCTCGACGATGTCGTGGACCCGTGGCGCGACCTCGAGGCACGCGAGCCGCCGCTCCCGCGTCGAGCCCACGTGGAGGGTGAAGGCGAACGCGCGGTCCCGGTTCGTCGCCACGGTCACGGCCTGGTCGATCGACGCGGCCTGGAGCACGGCGCGGCCCAGCACGTACCGGGGCACGCCGTGCCGCACCTCGCGCGTGGCGATGTAGTTGGTCGAGACCATCAGGCCCGCCTCGTTGACGGCCGGAACCTGCCCCGGCACGAGCCCGGGATAGGCCAGGCACGTGACGGCCGGCTTCCCTTCGGGATGCAGGCGGAGCACGACCATGTGCTCTCGATAGGACGCGTGCCCGTCCTCGTTGTGCGCCAGGAGCATCCGGTCGCCGGCGTTCAGGTGGATGGTCGAGCAGCCCGTGGAGAGCCCGCCGGCCATCATGGCCGACAGCTCGGGCTGGAGGTTCCAGACCACCAGGTCCCGCTCGGCGACCCCTGCCCCGCGCGCCATCCCGCGCAGCTCGGCCATGACCTCGGGGTGGTGCCGCTCGATGGCCGCCACGAAGGGATCGAAGCGGCTCGCCGGGTCGGCCTGGACGTATGCGACGAGCTGGTCGAACCACTCGCGCTGCCCGCCGAAGCACAGCCGGATGCGCTCGGCCGTGGCCCGTCCCACCGCGACCCCGATGTCCTCCGGGCTCCCGGTCGCCTCGATGGTCGAGAAGACCGCCGGGACGCCGGAGGAGCGCGGCGCGACTGGCTCCGGTAGCGAGAGCGGCGGCGAGCCGGCCACAGTGTCCGGAGGCGGGGGCTCGACCTGCCGCCGCCGGCAGCCAACCGCTCCGAGGCCCGCGACCAGCCCGATCCCGGAGAGACCGGAGGTCGTGAGGAACCGGCGTCGTGTGAGCTCCATGCGATCACCCCCTGGATCACGCGATCGAGAGCCGGGACACGGTCTGCGATGCGTTGAAGAGCACGTGCATGACCAGCGGCGCAGCGAGCGTGCCGGTCCGTTCGTATGCGTACGCTGCCATCAGCCCGCCGGCGCCGATCTCGAGCCAGAAGACGACCGTGGCCAGGCTCCAGCCGGCGACGGGGCCGTGTGCCAGCACGAACACGAGGGTGCTCGCCCCGGCCGCGGCCCAGAAGGGCCACCTCCGCCGCAGCGAGCCGAAGAGCAGCCCGCGGAAGAAGACCTCCTCGCACAGCGGGCCGATCAGCAGGGCCACGATGACGATCCACAGACGGTCGGGCGACGCCGCCCGTCGTCGGGAAGCGCGCTCGATCACCTCGCCGACCGTCGCTCGGATCCGCGCCGTGGCGGTCGGCTCGGCGTTCTGTACGGCCGCCGGGGCCGCGGTGCGCGCCTCGACCGCCTCGGCGGCCCTCAGGACCCAGCGTCCGCCGAAGAGGAGCACCGTCAGCACGAGGAAGAGCCTCGCCCCGGTCCAGGCCGCGCGCTTCCAGCCGTGACCCGCGGTGATCCCGAGCCCGCGAAGCGCGCCTCCATCGAGGACAGCGAGCGCGATCGCGATGACCACCATGAGCCCGTACACGCCCAGCCTGGCGGCCCGGGCCCAGCCGTCGGTCCCCCGGGGCACGAGGCCGAACGCGATGTCGTGATCGGGATAGCGGAGCCGATGGTACACGGCCACCCCGCCGAGGATGAGCACGACGAACAGCGCCACCCCGGCGAGCGCGAGCGCGAGACCGGACCTTTCGGAGCGCAAGCCCACGGGCCGGGCCTCGGTCGCGGGATCCGACGAGAAGGCCAGGAGCACGCGGCGCACGCCCGGCGTCCAGTCGAGCGCCACGCCGCGAGGCCGGCGCGCGACGAGGACTGCGGTGGCGACCAGGTTGAGCACGGCCCAGAGCATCAGCGACGCGTTGGCCGAGACGACGAGCGGCGCCAGCATCCAGGCGAAGCACGCGGCGGTCACGAGGGTCGCGAGGGTCCACCCCCACGGACGCCGGCGGAGCAAGCCGAATGTCGCCAGTCCGATCGCGCCGACGAGGATCAGCACGCCGGTCCAGCTCGCGTTCATGACGTTCATCTCCGCCGCGGTGACCAGCCACACGGAGTCCACGAACAGCAGCATCACGGGCCAGGTCCACTCGAGGACGTGCCGCAGCTCCCACGGCTCGGGCGGGGGCTCGTCGGGGTCGAGGGCGTCCTCCAGGTCGGTCCTGGCCCGACGGTCGATCGAGATCATCGTGCCCAGGTCGAGCCAGGGGCCGTCCTCGCCGCGGCGGACCCGGTCGGTCGGCCGGACACGCGCAGTCCGGAGCTCCGCCGTGGTCATCGGACCGGACTGCTTGTCTCCCCGTGCGACGTAGAATGGTTCCATCCGCTCGCGCCGCGACCCTGGTGTGGTAAGTGTAGCGGGTCGACACTCCCCTGGCACTGGTCTCGGCCTTTGGCCTACCATCAAGAGACCGGGAGGCACATGATCCGAGTCGGCCTGACGGGCGGGATCGCCTGCGGCAAGAGCGTGGTGGCGGACGAGCTCCGGCGCCTCGGTGCCGCCGTGATCGACGCCGACCAGCTCGCCCGACGCGTGGTGGAGCCAGGAAATCCCGCGTTCGAGGAGGTCGTCGCACGCTTCGGCCCGTCCGTCGTCGCGGCCGACGGCAGGATCGACCGGGCGGCGCTCGCCCGGATCGTGTTCTCCGATCCCGGGGCCAGGGCCGCGCTCGAGGCGATCACCCACCCGAGGATCGTGGCCGAGGCCGAGCGAGAGGCCGGTCGCCTCGCCGCCCGGGGGGAGCGTATCGTCGTGTTCGAAGCCGCGCTGCTCATCGAGTCCGGGCTGGCGCGCGATTTCGACGCGCTCGTCGTGGTGACGGCGAGCCCCGAGACGCAGGTCGCCCGGCTCGGCGCGCGTGAAGGGCTCGATGTGACGGCGGCGCGCCACCGGCTCGCGGCCCAGATGCCGACCGAGGAGAAGGTCCGTCACGCGGACCACGTGATCAGGAACGACGGGACGATCGCCGACTTGCGCGGGGCCGTGCGCGCCTTGTACGAGACGCTTGCGGAGCGCGCGGGACAGTAGGGAGATCCGATGGCGAGGAAGAGCAGACGGACGGCCTCCGGATCACGCGGGGTGACCCTCGTGACGGGGCTCCCACAGTTCACGACGCGGCGACTGGTGGCCGAGCTGGCCGGCGCCGATCCCGCGGCCAGGCTGGCGCTCCTGGTCCCCGAGCGCGCGATGCCCGCGGCGCAGCGCCTCGTCGCGTCGCTCCCAGGAGACCCGGACAGGTTCCAGGTCCTCGAGGGCGACGTGCGAAAGATGGACCTCGGCCTCAGCGGCCCGGAGCTCAACGCCCTGGCCCGGGAGGTCCGGATCATCCATCACATGGCGTCGGTGTTCCACCTCGGGGTCGACCGCTCCGTGGCCGAGGACGTCAACGTCGGGGGCACGATGGAGGTGCTGGAGCTCGCGCGGATCGCCGGGGGCCTCGAACGGCTCGTGTACTACAGCACCGTCGGCGTCTCGGGCGACTACCGGGGGGTCTGGACCGAGGACGACCTGGACCGGGGACAGCGGTTCGCCAACCACTACGAAGAGACGAAGCTCCGCATGGAGAAGCTCCTTCGCGGCGTGCCGGGGCTCCCTCTGACCGTGATCCGGAGCCCGGTGATCGTCGGCGACTCGGCGACCGGGGAGATCGACCGCTTCGACGGCCCGTACCAGCTCATGCTGCTGTTCATCGCGTTGCCGGTGGACCTCGGCCTCCCCCTCCCCGGGAGGGCGTCGCGGTACATCAACCTCGTCCCGGTGGACCACTTCGCGCGGGCCGCGCGCGTGCTCTCGTCACATCCCGACGCCACGGGACACACGTACCACGTCGTGGACCCCGACCCGTTGACCATGGCCAGGGTCTTCGAGCTCGTGGCCACGGCGTCGGAGAAGAAGGTGCCCCGCGGGTACATCCCGGCTCCCCTCACCCGAGCCGTGATGCGGACTCCGGGGCTCGAGCGCTTCGCGGACTCGCCCGTGGCTGCACTCGACCTGTTCACCGCCGACGTGGTCTACGCGTCGTCCGGGGCGCAGGCATTGCTCCGCGAGGCCGGAGTCCGATGCCCCAGGTTCCCGGACTACGTGGACAACCTCGTGGCGTTCCTCCGACAGAAGATCAAGAAGGAGACCGGCGGCCGCGGCGAGGAGGAGGTCTACGACCCGCTGTGGTGAGACGCCGGCGAGGAGAGGTCGGACAGGTGCCTGTGCCCAGGGTGCTCGTGCTGGGGCTCGACGGAGTGGGGCCGGAGCTCGTCGAGCGATTCGGCGGCGAGGGGGGGATGCTCCCGAACCTGACGAGCCTGCGCGACCGGGGCGCGTACGGGTCGCTGCGATCGACCACGCCGCCCACCACGCTGCCGGCGTGGACGAGCTTCATGACCGGCGCCGCGCCGTCGAGCCACGGCGTGCCGGACTTCACCGTGCGCGAGGGATACCGCGTGCGGTTCGTCGGGGGCGGGCTCCGGCGCCTCCCCACGCTGTTCCGACACCTCGAGGATCAGGGATTGACGGCCGGCGCGGCCTGGTTCCCCGCCACCTATCCCCCCGAGCCGCTCCAGGGCTACCAGGTCTCGGGCTGGGACTCGCCGGTCACGGCCCGTGGCGACCCGTCCTTCGTGCACCCCGCGGAGCTGCATGACCAGCTCCGCAGGCGGTTCGGGGGCGACCACCTCGACTTCGACGTGATCGACGAGTTCAGCGGCGACTCCGACTGGTACGACCGCACCGCGCTGGCCCTCCCGGCCCGGGTCCGCAGGCGCGCGGAGATGGCGGAGTGGCTGCTCCGGTCCCGCCCCGTGGACGTGGCGGCCTTCTACTTCGGCGAGGCGGACACGGCCGCGCATCACTTCTGGGCGTTCCACGACCCGGCGTCGCCGCGCCGGCCGCGCGAGGTCGCCCCACACCTCGCCGACGCCCTGCGACTGGTCTACCAGGCCATCGACGACGCGGTCGGCCTGCTCGTCCGAGCCGTCGGGCCCCGGACCTCCGTGGTCGTGCTCTCCGACCACGGCTCGGGCGGCGCCTCGGACGTGGCGATCCACATCAACCGCGTGCTCGAGCGGGCCGGGCTCCTGCGGTTCCGCGAGGCCGGGCGGCGCGGGCGTCTCACTGGTGGGGTCGCAACCCGGCTCCGGGGCGCCGTGCCAGCCCTGATCCCGGCCGGCCTGCGGCGGAGTGTGTTCCGGTTCGCCGGCGGGCTTGCACCGTCGCTGGTCGAATCGCGGCTCCGCTTCGGAGGAATCGACTGGGACCGCACGCTCGCCTTCTCGGAGGAGCTGACCTACGCGCCGTCCGTCTGGCTCAACCTCCGCGGACGCGAGCCGCGGGGCCAGGTGAGCCCACGAGAGGCTGCACGGGTCGCAGCGGAGGTCGAACAGGCGGCACTCGACCTCCGCGAAGCGGATGTGGAAGCGTCAAGTGGAGGTGGGGAAGAAATCCGTGAAAAGTCTTTGAAGGTGGGGTCCGGGGAGGGAACTTTCTTCAGAAAGTTCCCTCCCCGTGAACGCCTCGTCGCGCGAGTGATCCGGCGCGACGAGATCCACGCGGGGCCGTTCGCGCACCTGTTCCCCGACCTCGTCCTCGAGCTCGGATCGGTGGCCGGGTACCGGCCGGTGTGCTTGCCGTCCCGCGGATGTCCGGGAGAGGTCGTGACGAAACTCTCGGGCGCCGATCTCCTCGGGCGCAAGGGGCGCTCGCTCCCCGGGTGCCACTCGCCGGACGGCGTGCTGTTCGTTGCCGGTGACGGCGTGCCCGCGGGTCTGGGCATCCGCGCGCGGCTGGAGGACGTGGCGCCGGTCGTGGCGGCGCTCGCCGGCGTGCCGGGAGCCCCGTGGTTCGAGGGCACGCCGCCTCGGGGGCTCCCGGCCGGACCGGTCGGACCTGCTGGGTCCGCCGCTCATGACCGGCGCGTCCCGGCGTCGTACACTCAGTCGGAGGAGCGCGCCGTCGCCGAGCGGTTGCGGCTCCTTGGCTACCTCGAGTGAGCACATGGAGCGCGAGCTGATCTCGATCGTGGTCCCCGCGCACGACGAGGAGCAATGTCTCCCCGATCTGCACCGCGAGATCCGCCGCGTGCTCGAGACGGAGGCCGAGCGGTACGACTGGGAGCTGATCATCGTCGATGACGGCTCGACCGACCGGACTTCGGTAGTCATCGAGGAGCTCGCGGCGAGCGACCCGCGGGTCCGGGGCGTGCACCTGACCAGATGCTTCGGGCAGCAGGCGGCCCTGCTCGCGGGGTTGGAGGCGTCACGCGGGACCGTGGTCACCATGGACGCCGACCTGCAACAGCCGCCCGCGGCCATCCCCGGGATGCTCCGCCTCCACGAGGAGGGGTTCCAGATCGTCCACGGCGTCCGGAGGGACCACCCGGATACGGGGTGGTACAAGCGGACGACCTCGCGCTGGTTCTACCGGGTGTTCGGCTTCCTGTCGCGCATCCCCATGGAGCCGGGGATGCTCGATTTCAAGCTCATGAGCCGCGAGGTCGTGGAGACCGTCATGGAGATGCCGGAGGCGGATTTCTTCCTCCGCGGCGTGGCGGCGTGGGTCGGCTTCAAGCAGGCCAGGCTGCCCTTCCTGTCGGACCTGCGCCGCGCCGGGACGACCAAGTACTCCACGCGGGCGATGGTGGCCTTCGCCATCCGCGGGATCACGTCGTTCAGCACGTTCCCGTTGCACCTGGCGACGGTCCTCGGGGTCGTGATGACCTTCCTCTCGCTCGGGTACGGCGGATACGTGTCGGTACGGCATTTCTTCTGGGCGCACCCGCAACCCGGCTACGCCTCCACGGTCGTGCTGATCGCATTCCTCATGGGGGTGCAGTTCCTGCTGATCGGCGTGCTCGGCGAGTACGTGGGACGGATCCACGTCGAGGTCAAGCGGCGACCGCGATACGTCGTGGCCAGGACCACAGAATGCTCGAAGGGCGCTCAGAACCTGCCGAAGAGTGAGAAGCCGCCGCCGTTGTCCGAGGCGGTCGGCGTGAGCCCGAGGTTGAGGGAGTAGCCGGGCTGGCTGCTGCTGCGACGGCGGTGCGCGTAGTCCACGAAGAACAGGACGATCCCGGTGATGGCCGCCGCGGCGGCCAGGCCGAACGAGATGTCGGCCACCAGCGCCTTGGTCTCGCCCGCGTCGGCGAGGTCCTCGAGCTCGAGACGGGACATCCCGTTGTCGATCCCGTCGTCGAACTCACCCTGGTCGGACAGCGCCAGCCCGCCGCAGACGATGCCCGTCAGGAGCGCCGCGCCGGTCACGCCGATCATCACCCAGACCGGTGTGGTGATCCGCGCGCCCTGCTCCTGCACCGGTGGTGTGCCCGGGATCACCGGGGTCGGGGTCGGAGAAGGAGTGGCATAGACCGGCGGAGGAGCGCCAACCGGGACCAGGGCGAGCTGCACGGTCTGGGACGCGCCGCCCGTCACGGCGACGTTCTGCAGCACCGCCTGGTATCCCTCCATCTCGACGGCGATGGTGTGCGCGCCGGCCGCGACCTCCACGTTCGCCGGCGTCCGATCCGGCAGACGGTTCCGATCCAGCGTGATCGCCGCGCCAGGTGGGTTGGAGACGATGTACAGCCTCCCCGGTCTGTTCTGGAGCTCCGCGATCCTGCGCCTGACGTCCTCGGCGTCGCTCGGCGCCGGGTTCCAGTCCACGTACTGCTGGAACAGCCGGATCGCCTCCGGGATGTTGTTGAGCCGGACCAGGCACTCGGCCTGGCTCTTGAGCGACACCGGGTGAGGCTCGTTGCGGTAGGCCGACTGGAACTGCGCGAGCGCTTGCTCGTACTGCCCCGCCTGGAACAGCCGCTGGCCCTCCTGGTAGTGTCTCCGTGCGGCGTCGCGGTTTCCGCTCTGTGCCAGCACCGGAGACGCCGAAAGCAAGGTCGCCAGGATCGCGAACAGCACCGATCGTCTCAGCATCGCATGCCCCTGAATCCTGTTGGTTGACACGTGAATCGGATGTTACGGGCTCCCGCGCCCCGCGTCAACGAAGAGGATCACTGCGTCGGTTCACCTCCCGGCGCAGGGGCTCGCCGCCGGGATGAAGACCGCCGCGGTCAGCGCCGGGACCGGGAGCCGGACGGTCCGGCCCTCTTCGAGCGTGACATCCTCGCCGCCGAGCGCGTCCTGCAACGCGGCGCTCTCGTCGAGCACGAGCCCGGCCGGCAGGACGACCTCCGCAACTCGCGACTCGGCCGCGCGGTTCAGCACGACGATCGCCGGCGCCCCGTCCCCCGCGTCTCTGAGGTATACATAGACGTCGTCGTCCACTACGAGCGTCGCCCGGCGCCCACGGCGAAGCGCCGGGAGGCAGGCACGCAGGCGTCCGAGGCGCCCCACCGCCTCGAGCGTCCACGCTTCACGAGGCGCGAGGTCGGCGTCGAAGCGCATCGGCCGCCGGTTGTCCGGATCGGAGGCGCCCGGGAGGCCGATCTCGTCGCCGTAGTAGATGACCGGCGCGCCCGGGAGCGTCAGGACCAGGGCGTGCGCGAGCAGGAGCCGCTGGTAGGGCTCGTCCCCGTCCGGCGCCGGCGGCGGGCGCGCGAACCCGTCGCTCAGGTCGCTCCCGGCCGCTTCGGAGACGAAGCGCGTGACGTCGTGGCTCCCCAGGAACACGGACATCACGGCCTCGCCGTCGGCGCCTCCACCCGCCCGGGCCCATGCTTCCTCGCTCCGCCGCACGGCCTGGTCGAGAGCCGTCATGCTCGACTCGCCGCGCGCAAGCACGCGACGCATCTCCCACAACAACGGGAAGTCGAACTGCCCGTCGAGGCCGTGCGGGCCGAGCGCCTCGGCGATCGTGTCCCACCCCGACCTGCCGGTGTAGGTCTCGCCGAGGAGGTGGACACGCGTCGGCCCCCGCTCCAGCCGGCGCCGGACGGCCCAGACGATCTCACGCGTGGCCAGGAGCGGCATCATGGGGACCGCGTCGATGCGAAGCCCGTCGAGCTCGAACTCGTCGAGCCAGAACACCGTGTCATCGACGACCTGCGCCGCGACGATCGGGTTGCGCCAGTCGAGGTCCGGCAGGTAGTCCGAGAACCAGCAGCGCTCCAGGTCGGTTTCCCACGAGCACGTGCTGCCGCACACGCACTCGCCTGCGCCGTTGAACCAGCCCTCGCCGGCGTGCTCGGAATAGAGCGGGTGCTCGATGTGGACGTGGTTCGGTACCACGTCGGCGATGATCCGGAGCCCGCGCGAGTGGGCCTCGTGCACCAGGTCACGCAACGCGTCGGCGCCACCGAACAGGGGCTCCACATCCCGCGACGAGACCGGCCAGTAGCCGTGGTACGCAGAGGACTCGCGGTCCAGGTACCAGGGCCACGCGTCGTCGGGGTTGTCGTAGAGCGGCGAGATCCAGATCGCCCGCACGCCGAAGTCCTCGAAGTACCCGCTGCGAACCACCTCGGTCAGGCCGACCAGGTCCCCTCCGTGTCGCTGGAGGATGGCCTCCTCGTGCGGCAGGCCCGCGTCCCACGGCTCGCCCGAGGGCGCGAACCGGTCCGTCACGACCTGGTACACGACCGCGTCCCGCCAGTCGAACGCCTCCCGCTCCACCCACAGCGGCAGGACCAGCTCCGGCGCCTCGCGCCCGGCCCGGTCCGCGCCGCGGAGCCGCACCGTGGTCCGGCCGGACGCGAGCCCGGCCGCGCTGATCCGCACGTCCGCCGGATCGTCCCGCGAGACGGCCACCGAGAGCTCCACGCCGGCCGAGGCCGAGACCGTGGCACGGTCCAGCCCCACTCCGTTGCGACCCGGGACGAACCGCGCCTCGACGACCAGCTCCCCCGCCGGGCTCGCCCCGGCGTGACGCACCTCCCACGACGGAAGCGAGCAGTCATCGACCCGGAGCAGCGACGACTCGCGATCGCCGCCCGCGCCGAAGGTCCTGAGCGGTGCCTCGGGATCGAGCCTGGCCTCGTCGTCAACGACCAGTCTGTACGCGTAGTCACCCGGCGCGAGGTCCAGCGTGACCGCGAAGCTGCCGTCCGGCTGGCGCGACAGCAGTGTGCGGTCGGGGTCCCAGCCGTTCCAGTCCCCCATGGCAAACACCTCCGAGACCTGCTCCGACACACCGGGCAAGAAACGGATCTCGACCGGGCACGTGCCCTCTCCCTCGCCACCGCACCCGACTGCGATCGCGGCCACCAGGCCTGCCAGGCTCCTGACGCCGTGAGCTCGCGCCATGGGATACGTCCAAAGCGAGTATATATGGTCCGGTCGTGGTAATGTCTTTCCCTGGATCGACGACAGAGGAGGACACGGTGCAAGGGTCGAAATGGCTTGTGATGATTCTCGCTCTGATGCTTGGCGGCGGGCTCGCCACGGTCACGAGCTGCGGCGGCGACGGCGATGGCGACGCTGACACCGACGTTGACGGCGACGGTGATGGCGACACGGACACCGACACCGATACCGACATCGACGCCTCCAGCGGCGACGCCGATGG
>Ga0233425_10005735_pt1 | contig 19252 bp, 16 predicted proteins | sample Watercolumn_Towu_2_FD_181712 | JGI IMG/M metagenome (GOLD analysis project Ga0233425, IMG submission 181712) | Freshwater microbial communities from Lake Towuti, South Sulawesi, Indonesia - Watercolumn_Towuti2014_140_MG | ecosystem: Environmental > Aquatic > Freshwater > Lake | place... | reverse complement strand
TTGTGATCGAGCCCGTGCGGGGAATCGAGCCACGTCCAGAGCAGGAGCAGGACGATGGTGGAGCACGCGGCGAGGGAGAGCGCCTCCTCAGGCGGGCGACTGTGGCAGGTCGAGGTGGTCCCCACCTTTCGCCAGCGGTGCTTGCGGAGCCTGACGGACACGGGGGTCGTGCCGCGCAGGACCCAGATGGACCTGCCGCAGTAGCCGTGCCCGTGCCAGTGACCCTCGCCAGGGCGGCTGCCCGTGAAGAGGTACGAGCCGTCCGGCCGCTTGATGAAGAGGCCGGACGAGATGAAGAGCGCCGATGTGACGAGCCCCCTGAAGATGAGCGCCTGTACGCATATGGTCTCCACGGCGACAGCAACGTCGCCGATTATCACGCCGAAGTGAAATCCGTCGCACCCCTGGTTCCCGATACCCGTTGCCGGGATGCGATCACCGACCGAGAGATGAGAGCCCCTTCAGCAGGGAGCCGCTCGCGGGATGGGACATCAAGCTCCCCGTCGAGGTCCAGGTCGAGGTTCTGCCCCGGGTACAGGGCGCAACGAGAGACAAGACACGGGCCATCGTCGCCGAGGGGAGATCGAAGCCTCGGGCCTCATCTCGCGGCGGCAACGGCACCGACGAGAAAGCGGTCGAGCGCCTTGCCCGGCTGCTCGGGGAGCTTGGGCCGCTGCTCGAACGGACCAACAAGCTCATGTTCAACATTCTGACGACGGCCGGGCGAGCCGGAGTCACCGAGATCGGCGGGGTGGGCTCGCTGCGGACCGGGATGGAGTTGAACGACCTGCGAGCTAACTTGAAGAAGTTCGACGAGACGTTCGGATAACGGATGGAGGTGTGTGATGACCATCGAGGAGTTTCTAGCCCCGCCCCCGCCGGGCTCCCGGCTGCTTTCGGAGCTGTCGCCGGAGGAGTTGGCCGATGACGATGTATTCCAGTCCGCGACCTTCAGGTTGGACTTCACAGACTTCGACTTCCACCTGACCGAGAAGTTTCTCACCGCTGAGGAGCAGGAGGCCCTCGCCCGGGCCGACTGGCTGTTCCAGTGTGCCCACTTGGACAACTCTCTCTCCCAGAACGAGGCTGCCACCATGGAGCGCCAGGGCGAGGCCGAGATGGACCGGCTCGTTGGCTTGGCCTACGAGCGCCGTGACCAGCAACGTGTCCGGGAACGCCGCGCCGCACAAGGCGGGCAGGTCGTCCCGCTCCCGGGGCCGGCCCGGACGCGGAGCCGGGCGCGGGCGCCCCGGACGTCGGCCGGGAGTCGGGCTCGGCGGTCGGCGTCGGCGGCACGGGCGGGGCCGGCAGACGGCGCGGGTGACGGGGACGGTGATGGGGAACCAGACCCATGTGAGCCAGTATTTACTGGCGCCAGAAAAAGCAGGATGGTAGCTGCACTGGCCGAGCTGGTACTGAGCGATCTACTCCGCTACCCTGTGGTAGAGACGGGAGACTGACTCATAATGCGAGCAGCCATCTATGCCAGACGGAGCACCGACGAGCATCAAGCCGCATCCCTCGACGTGCAGGTCTCCGAGGCGACGAGGTATGTAGTAGGCAAGGGGTGGTCCTTGGACCCCGCCCATGTCTTCATTGACGACGCGGTCTCCCGAGCTGAGTTCAAGAAACGAAGGGGCCTCCCTGCGCTCTTACTCGCGGTCGAGGCTGGGCTGGTTGACGTGGTGGTCATGCGGGACGAGACCAGGCTGGGCGGTGACATGATCCGCACGGGCCTTGTCATCCAGCAGGTCATCGAGGCCGGGGCCAGCCTCCGCTACTACTTCACCGACGAGGTTGTCCACCTCGATGGTGCGACCGACAGGTTCCTCGTCGCCGCGCGGAACTTCGCGGCCGAGCTGGAGCGCGAGAAGATCAGCCAGCGGACCCACGAACACCACATGGTCAAGGCGCGCCGAGGGCTGGTCGTCGGCGGGCGCTGCTTCGGGTACGACAACGTCGAGGCCAAGGACGACCAAGGCCGGCGGGTTCGCGTGGAGTACGTCATCAACGAGTCGCAGGCCGAGGTGATCCGCGAGGTGTTCCGGCGGTACGCGAACGGAGAGGGGCTCCGGGGGATCGCCAAGTCGCTGAACGAGCGTGGTGTGCCATCACCGAGCGCGGGCAAGCGGGGGACCGGCTCCTGGAGCGGCGGCGCTATCTACGAGATCCTACACCGCGAGCGCTATCGCGGGGTGATCGTGTGGAACCGCTACGAGAAGACCTACCGGGGCGGGACCAAGGTCAGGATAGAGCGGCCGGAGGCAGAGTGGTTGCGCATGGAGGCCCCTCACCTTCGGATCGTGGAGGACGACGTCTGGGACAACGTCCAGGCACGGTTTCATGGACGTTCCGAGGAGGCCCGGCGACGTCGCCGACCGGGCCGACCGCCCCGCTACCTTCTCACCTCGCTCGCTCGGTGCAGTGTCTGCGGCGGCCCCATCGGAGTCGCGAACGGGAGGCAGGGGAAGGCTCCGATCAAGGTGTACGGTTGCACTTACCACAGAGAGCGCGGATCAACCGTGTGCGCGAACTCGCTCCGACGACCGATGGAGGCCGTGGACGAAGTGGTCGTCGCCTGGATTCGGCGCCACGTTCTCACCGAGGACGTTGTCGTGGCTGTGCTCAGGGAGGTCCGTCTGCGGCTACGCGAACGTGCCCGGGAGGGTGAGTCCGAACTCCCGCAGCTCGCAGCAGAGGTCAGGAAACGCGAGCAGGAGATCAAGCGCCTGGTGGACATCCTCGCGTCAGCGGACACGCAGCCCGAGGCGGTTCTTGAGCGCATCTCGGAGCGCGAGAACGAAGTGCGGTCGCTCAAGACCCGCCTCGAAGTCTTGCGCACCGCACCGTCGGTCATCGATATGGAGGTCCAGCGAATCGAAGCCGAGGCCCGGCGACGGCTGGCCAACCTGCGCTCGCTGCTGGAGCGGAACCCGGACCAGGCACGCGAGGTCATGTCAACCATTCTCGACGGGCCGCTGAGCTTCACGCCGATCCGGACGGACGACGGCCCCCGCTACGAGGTCCGCGGCTCAATTGGCCTGGGAAAACTCGTAGTTACGGACAGGTTCAGTAATTCAGCGTCCCCAGCGGGATTCGAACCCCATTTCCGGGATTAGGAAAACCCTTTGCGAAACGTGACCTTAGCCCTCATCATCCCGGATTCATTGGATAAGGTTCGTGCCGTCTCGTACCCTCTCGTACCCTCTCGTTCCGTCTCGTGGTGCAGAGTCGCGGCAACATAGCGGCAACGGAAAACGATGACGCCCGACGGCGACGGCGTCGCCCCATGACGAGCCACGCACACCCGCCGGACCGGTATACGACGTAAGGGGCGGGCTACTCGGCAACGAGCCTCTCTCGCTTCTGGCGGGCGCGGACGCGGCTCTGATGGTGTGCTCAGTACGGCGTGCAGGGCGCGTCCCCGGGGCACGGTCTGGGATCGAAGATGAGCGTGTCGAGGTCGATGCCGGGGAAGATCGTCGCGGCGGCGTGTGCGGCGATCGCCGGGGCTGCCCCGGGAGAGAGCTCCTGACCGGGCCTCGGTCGGACTCGCACCTCGCCGGCGATGACGTTCCAGAAGACCTGACCGTTCTGATCCGATCCGGAGATGAAGTAGTCGTTGATCCAGCCGGCGCCGTCGGGGTGGAACTCGGAGGTCCGCGGCGGGTCCCAGCCGTTCCATGTGACCCTGTACTCGCATATCGTCGCCTCGAGCACGACGCGCATCGGCTCCGGCGCCCAACGCTGCTGGTCGATCGGGCGTGCCTCGCCCATGCGCGTCGGCGAGACCTGCTCCTGCCCCGGCACGGCACCGTGCTCGATCGGGTCTCGATCCGGCACGACTGGTGCTCTGTCCCGGGTGCTCATCTCGGCGGGTCCGACCACCAGCCACACGTCGGTGCTGTACGCCTCGCCACCGTAGTCGAGCGCGGTGACGCGAAGGAGAAACGGCGTCCCGACCTCGGGAAAAAGCGCCGTCACGTCGGTGGGACCCGGCCGGAAGGAGGCGGCACCGAGCATCTGGACCGGCTCTCCATCGAGCACCATGGTCTCGGTGTTCCCGACGAGCGCCGCGGCGAGCCGATGCGACTCGATGTCGAGGACCTCGACGAGGACGGCGTTGTCGATGAGCCAGCCTTGGGAACCCGAGGGATCGCCTGCCAGGGTAACCCGTGCGTCATGCGACATCACCCAGGGACCGCTCGCCGTCGAGTCGATGATCGTCGGCACGGGCTCCCAGGTGTTCGTCCGGACGTGGATGTCCTCGCATCGCACATCGGAGCGGCCATTGCGTCCGTGCACGACCTGGACGGTGCGGAACTCCGGCACATCGGCTCGGATCGCCACGGCCGTCGAGACGGGCGCAGCGTCGCGGGCACATGCTGCGAGGACCAGCATCGCGTGACATCGAGGAGCATCCGGACCATGACCGTCGGCTGGGGCGACATCCTACCGAGAGGCTACACCCCTCCCCCGGCACCCGTTGGTCTGGTTCCAGCTCACGACCAGTCTGTCCGGACCGGGGCCCTCGAGCTGCCAGTGGGCGTCTACCGAGTCGCTCAGCGAGGTCTGGACGCGGGTCGTCGGGGCGTGGTTCCCACGGGATGCGGATCAATGGGACATGCTGTAATCGTTGGAGATTCGTGATACTCTCTATCAACGACGATGAGGTAGGTCTGTCGGAATCGACCAATTCCGACTTGGGACAGGAGAGGGAACATGGACACGGACAGGATCGGAAGGCACATCCATGCTCGATGCCGCATGTGCGACACGACGGAGGATGCGCGATGAGATTCCTCATGATCCCGACGGATGCCGTTCAGGTCTCATCGGTCGCGTCGCGACGCGGCGTCGACCCCAAGAACGTCTCCGAACTCGCCGCGTCCATCCGCGAGTTCGGCCAGCTCCAGCCCATCATCGTCCGGAAGATGGGTGATGGTGATCAGTACGAGCTTCTCGCCGGGGAACACCGCCTCCGAGCGGCGAAGAAGGCGAAGCTCCGCACCGTCGAGGCGAAGGTCGTGGACGTCGACGACATCGATGCGGGGCTGATCAGCATCGAGGAGAACATCCAGCGCTACCCGCTCGGCGACTTCGAGTTCATGGACGCGACGGTCCGCTGGAAAGAGCTCCACGAACAGAAACACGGGAAGCCGAAGAGGGGCGGGGATCGGCGGTCAGCGGCGGCGAAGAAAGATGGAAAAAACAAAACCGAGCGGCTCGGTTTTGAAACAGAGGCCGCCGAACGTCTCGGCGTGAGTGAGGATACCGTGCGCAACGTCCTCGCGCGTGCCGGCAAAGCCGCTCCGGAGGTCAAGGAGGCGTGGAAGTCCGGAGAGATCAACGCCTCTCAAGTCGATGAGATCGTGAAGCTGCCCAAGGCACAACAGGTTGAAGTACTCCGGGAAGTCGTCGGAGAGTCCCGCGATGAGACACGAACCATCGTTGCTGCAAAAAAGCGGGGCATCAAGGAGAGTGCCAACGACAAGGCTCTCCGGCGTCTCACACGTCTCCTGAAGGAGGCCACACCCCTTGCGGAACGTCTCAGCAACGTCCTGACCAACGCAGTGATCATCATCGAACGTGAGGGTATCACCGGCATCGGCGGTATCGGCACGATCCGGATCGGGTTCGAGCTGAACGTACTGCACGACATGTTGGACAAGCTGGAGAGGTTGTTGTGAGGAAGTGGCCGATGAACCTTGGGGCTGTTCCCGACACCGCCCCCCGATACATGACGTCTCGCTGATCTGACGCCAGAGGAGCTGGACGATCCCGAGATTCTCCGGGACGCGGTCCTCGAGATGGACAATGACCGACTTCGACTGTCCCATCTCGCGGATCGCAACCAGTGTGGAAATGAAATCCCCGTGCCCCTCGTCATGATGTCGGACGATGTCCTTCCCGGCCCCGCATTGTCCCCCATCGCCCAACTTTCGATCGCCCCTCTACAGCCATGGGGCAGCATTCACCGGTCCGCAGGGCCGAGACCGTCACCTTCGAGCCGTCCAGGTCGCCCCACATGGCGAAGGGAGTCGTCATGCCCTGGAGGCCATGGGCGCGCGCGAACGACGACCAGACCTCGTAATGCGGCGCGAGCGATGACGCGATGGGGACCTGCTCTCGCGCGGCCGTGATCAGCGCGGCGCCGTGGGCCATCATCGACAAGGTGCTCTCGATCCATACCGGGTTGGTGACGGCACCCCTGGTCTGGACCATCACGCCCAGGTCGCTGAGTTGGATGTCGAACTGCTGTTGCCGCGCGTGCATCAGGTACAGGCGCAGGTCCGGCCGCAGGAGAGTCGCAACGCGGGGCGGCTCGTCACCCTTGATGACGAACGCGCGATCGAAGCCCGGGTCGTCGATCTCGATGTCCTGCGCTCCGAACAGCGCGGCCAGCGCGTCGATGGCCGCGGGGATCAGCATCGTGATCCCGATCGTGAGGAGCGCGATGATCGCTTCCATGAAAGGCGAACATACCACCCTGGTTGATAGTCAGCTGGAGCTTGTCGCCACTGGGCTGCCATCGGACTCGGTGGCCTCACCGGAGGGGACCCGGATCGCCTGGCCCCGGTGACGGTGCGTGTGCTTCGGCGGCCGTGCGGGAAGATCCGCCTCCTGCCTCGTCCCGCTCGAGTAGGTATCCTCGGGGGGAGGTTGCGTCCTCCCCCCGCCGATCTGCCCCACGGCTGTGGGCCGTACAGAGGTCGGGCGAGGGGGGATGACGTGGGGCTGGAGCACTCGTCCGACGTCGGAGTGAGGGAGAGAGGACGTTGTCGGGATTATCGTGATTGACGCATGCGGGGAAGCGGCGTTTCCTCTGGCCATGGCACAGACCGGGCACCGCTCAGGCCGGAACTGGACGACGGTCCACATCTTCATCAGCAGCACGTTCAACGACATGCACGCGGAGCGGGACTACTTGGTCAAGCAGGTGTTCCCGCGGCTGGTCGAATGGGGCGAACAGCGCAAGCTCCGCATCGTGGACGTGGACCTGCGCTGGGGCGTGACGGAGGCCGACGCGCAGAACCGACGGGTCGTCGAGACCTGCCTGCGGCGGATCGACGAATGTCGGCCGTTCTTCGTGTGCCTGCTGGGCCAGCGGTATGGCTGGTCGCCGGGACTCGGGGACGTCCCCGAGGAGACTCTGAGGCGCTTCCCAGGACTCGATCGCGATGTGGCGGCGGGAGCCTCGGTGACCGAGCTCGAGATCCTGCACGCGCTGGTGCGGCCCTTCCAGGGTGCGGAGCCATCGGAAACATGCCGACCGGTCGAGCACGCGTTCTTCTACCTGCGTGACGATGCATATCTCTCCGACATCCCCGCCGACCCGCCACAGCGGCGACGAACATACTCCGATGAAGCCGAGCCGGACGCGTCGCTCCGCATGGCGTTGATCGAGAAACGACATCGCCTGCTGGGCATCACGCTTCCCGCCGCGCAGCGGCCGATGCGGGTGTACACGGCCATGTGGTCGCCCACGCTCAGGACGCCGGAGTTGGCGCTGCCGCTCCAGTGCCCGGCGTCGTCACCTGAGAACCAGGAACGCTGGCGTCGGCAGTGGCGAGATGCCGGAATCCAGGTCGCCGGCTTGGACGTAGACGAGGATTCGACCGAGGCGGCCAGGGCACGGCCTTACAACGAGCTCCTGACAGCAGGGCGTCTGGTGGATTTCTCGTGCGAAGGTGTACCGCTGGGCGATGTGATACTGGCAGACCTGATGGCCGCGATCACCGCGCGGCATCCGGACCACGTTCAGCAAGCCGGCCCCGAGGATCCGCTCCAACGCGAGCTCGAACAGCAGGATGCCTTTGTCAGCGCCGCGAGAGAAGGCTTCGTCGGCCGCCCCGGTGACTTCGACGAACTCGATCGCTATGTGGATGGTGACGACCGACGTTTTTTCGCTCTCACCGCACAGGCCGGGATGGGCAAGTCGACGTTGCTCGCGGACTGGGTAGAGCAGATGCGAGGGCGCCTTCTGCCCAGCGGTACGCTGTGCTTCCGGTTCGTCGGGGCAAGCGACGAGTCCACCACGGTAGCGACCCTCGTGCGCAGCATCCTCGTGGAGGTCAAGGCCAGGACAGGGAAGCTCGAGGACGCCGTTCCCGACGATCCCCAGCGGCTGCGGAATGTCTGGATTGATCTGCTCGGCAAGGCTGGAGCGCACGGGAAGGTCGTGATCGTGCTGGACGCCCTCAACCAGCTCGAGTCCGGCCTGCAGGATGTCGACTGGCTGCCGTGGGAGCTGCCGCCGGGGGTGAAGCTGGTGGTCAGCTTCAAGCACGACGACACGCCAGGGCGCGAGCTCCGCGACCGCCTCGGAGCGTCTGGAAAGGTCAAGGTGGCGGAAGTCAGGCCCTTCGCACCGACGGATCGGCTCCAGGTCGCCCGGGGCTATCTCGCCCGCTACTTGAAAGAGCTAGACTCACGACACCTCCAAGCGCTTGTGGCCTGCCCGGGTGCCGAGAACCCACTGTACTTGAAAGTGGTGCTGTCGGAGCTCCGAGTGTTCGGAGCCTTCAACCAGCTTGGCGAGAGGATTCGCAACGACTTCGGCGAGACTCCGGTATCCGCGTTCGCCGCCGTTCTCAAGCGCATGGAGACCGACCCGATCGCTGGCGCCGTGGCCCCAGAGAGCGCCGTGCCCTATATCTTCGGGCTCCTCGCACACGCCCGATGCGGCCTGGCCGTCGCGGAGCTCGCGGAGATGCTTCGCCACAACTTCGGCCTCGCCGAAGAACACACCCTTGAAATCCGTGAGGTCGTCGAGCTCCTGCTGAGGCAGGTGCGGCCATTTCTCTCGCGGCGAGGAGGGCGGTGGGACTTCTTCTATGACAGCTTCACGACGGCCTCTCGCGACCGGTACTGCACGGAGGCCCACAACCGCCAGTACTGGCACTCGGCGCTCGCCGACCACTTCGAGCGCGGCGTGGCCGGCTCTGTGGAGAATGCACGGAGGCGGGGGCTATCTGAGCTACCATTCCATCTTGCTCACTCCAGACAGCACGAGAGCCTGATTCAAACGCTCACCGCTCATCGCTTCGTCCGGGGCAAGGTGGCGACCCTCGGAGTGCGCCAAGCTCTGGACGACTACGAGCTTGCTTGCAGCCCTGAGGTCGGGCTGCTCGAGGCCCCTCTGGGCGTGCTGTCCACCCTCCGCCAGTTCCTCTGGTTGTCAACCGCGCAGCTCGATGCCGATCCCGGGCAGCTTGCGTCCCAGCTCTGGGGTCGTCTCGCTCACGCCGGACCTGCGGAAGTGGTGCAACTGCTGGCCGATGCAGCAGCGGATGCAAGTGGTCCGTGGCTCCGCCCCCTGCACCCCAGCTTGGCCACCGCCGGGGGAGCCTTGACCCGTACTCTGGATGGACCGGATGCCGCCGTCACCTCGCTGGCATCGTCGTCGGACGGTGCCCGCGTGCTGTCCGGGGCGGTCGATCACACCGTGAGGCTGTGGGAGGTTGAGCGGGGGTTCGCCCGGTTCATCCTTCATGGCCACGAAGCGCCGGTCACGGCAGTGGCCATGACACCCGACGGCCGCCGCGGGCTCTCCGGCGACCTTCGCGGAATCATGAGCCTGTGGGACCTTGGCAACGGCTTGTTGGTCCACTCGGTCGAGGCTGACCGCGGCGCGCTGGTCGGCGTGGCACTCGACGCTCCGGGGACGATGGCGATATCCGTCGATACGTGCAGTGTGAGAGCCTGGCGTATCCTCGAAGGCCGACTGGTTCCCGTCGCTGGACCGGTCGCGCTGTTCGCTCCGACCGATCTGGTCTCGAGGGTTGTCTGCGCAGCGTTCGACCGGGACTGCCGCCACGTGCTCGTGGGCTGCTACGGACCCCAAGCCAGAGCCGGTGGCGAGCACCACTCGAGCATGCGGCTCTATCGGCTCCGCGATGAGGGCGAGGAAGCCCAGGCACAAGCACCCTTCAGCGGTCTCTTCGGGGCGCTGCGCGAGCTATTGCACCTCCGTATACCTCCGGCCTTGAGGCTGTCCTGGCGACTGCGTCTCGGAACGGAGCAGATAATGGGGGTCGCACTTTCGTCGGACGCCCGGTTCGGCGCGGCCTACTCTTCCCGGGACCTGACGGCCTACGACGTGGCGAAGAAGCGACCGCTCCGCCGTTTCACCGCCTACTTGCCCGGACTGACCACGGTCGTCCTGGGTGCGAGCTCTACGCCCCTGACTGGGTCCACTGAGAGCACGGTTGACCTCTGGGATCCGACGGCCGAGACCGACGGCAGAAGTACGCGCAGGAAGGTAGGCGCGCACGGACACGAGATCACGTCGCTCGCAATCTCAGACGATGGACGTTACGTCTTCAGCGGGTCAAAGGTCGGCGGCCTCAAGCGCTGGCGCCTGGACCGTGTCAGCGAGGCGGCGGAACGACGGGCTCATTCCGCTGCCGTCGACGGTCTCGCACTGTCCGATGATGGACAGCATGCGGTCAGCGTCGGCGCCGATGGGGCCGTGAAACGATGGGACATCGATCGGAATGCCTGCCTGAATGCCTGGGACCTGACACACTTCCGCGGCTTTGGCCCGGGTGGCTACTCCCTGATGCCACTTCCCTGTGAAGCCGAGACGGAACAGACGAGTTGTAGCTCGCTCACCTTCGGTGGCCTGGCTTGTTCGACTGACGGTGCACGAGCGTGCGTCGCCACGCGAGGGAATGACGTGCCCGTGGCGTTGATCGACCTGGCCAGTGGCGAAGCCGTGCGCACCTTCACGCCGCCGCCAGCCCCCCACGTTCCTTCCAGGGACCGTGTCGGCGTGCGCGGAGTGGCCGTCGTGGCTGATGGGGAGTCGGTCGTGGCTCTGTCGCTCGCGGACGGGATCGCGCGGAAGTGGGACGTCCGGTCCGGCCGCGAACTGTCCTCGCTTCGCATCCCGGCGCTGTTCATCGTTGCCGCCGCTGTCTCCCGCGACGGCAGCACCATGGCTGTCGGCAACCGCGACACGGTGTTCGTCGGCGACCTCAACGGAGGTGAGGCGAGCGTCACCATACAGATCGGGTGTGACCAGGGTCCAGGTGAGCGGCCAGACCCCGCCGGGCCGGGGTACATGCTGGCACCGTCCTTGGTAACGTCGGTGAATGGGGCAAGGCGCCTCGGGCACACGCTGAGCTGTCTGGCCATGACCACCGACGGGAGCCAGTTGGCAATCGGCACCCGCGAAGGGCCCGTGCTGCTGGTCGACGCGGCCAGCGGACGCATGCGTTCCATTTTCGAGGGACACCGGGCCCGCGTGAGCGCTGCGGCGTTCCTGTCCAACGGGACGGCCTTGGTGACGGGATCAGATGACCGGGACGTGCTGCTGTGGACCCTGGGGTCCGTGACTGTGGCGGCGAGGTTCGGCGCAGATGCGGAGATCACGTGCTGCGCGTCGGCACGCTCAGCTCCGGTGATCGCTGCCGGTGAAGCCTCGGGCCGGGTCCACTTTCTGCGTCTGGAAGGTGGCTAAGCCTGGATTTCCACGCCCCCCATTTCTGCTAACGATCGGCCCCTTCTGCGGTGAACAATAGCCCGTAAAAAGCAGGCCGAGCGATCGATGGCGTTGTCTATTTCTGTGACCCACAGCCTGTTTTTCGAAACCCCTAACGTGCCCCCCTCGATTTACGACATCAGGCAAAACATTGGTCCTCACGAATCGGGTAGGTCGAGGTAGCACCTCCCAGCCGCCCCGAGTCGCGATCGGTTATGTAAACGGCTCGGCGACCGAACTTGGATCATTTCGATAACTTGGAACTCCGGTGCGTTAGCGACAAAGCCGGCGTGGAAATCCAGGCTAGTCAGTCGCTCCGCGCGCGGCCCATCAGCCGCATCGCACGAACGAGCACTGCCAGCTCCGTAGGCAAGTAGGACGAGAGGTCCCCGAGGCACTCCGCGTAGGCGAAATCGTGGTGCATCTCGAATTCCATCTCATCGATTGGAGCATCCTGGGTGCCATCCGGCTTGAACCGGCGGATTGCGCTGGAGTTGGCGTGGGCATGAGCCGTGCGGGACACCGACACCTGCGCCAGGCCGGTCATGCCGGGCTTGACTCCACACAGACGCTCCGTGAACGACGGTATTTCGGCTGCCAAGCGCTCGATGAGTTCCGGCCGCCTCGGTCGTGGGCCAACCAGGCTCAGATGCCCTTGCAGAACGGCTAGAAGGTACGGCAGCGCGTCGAGCCTTGTGCGGCGAAGCAGTCGACCGACTCGCGTGACGCGGGGGGCCGCGTCTGCCTCTCGTTGGCCCCGTATGGTACGGAACCTCAGAAGGTGGAACTCGGCGACCGCTTGGCCAGGGCCGTGCCCTTTGTTCATGAAGTGTCCGATCCGGTGGCCGCGGTCGAATGGCGGCCCAGGCGAGTCAAGGTAAATTAATGCGATGATGATCGGGTATAGGGGCAGCGTGACTGCCAAGCCGGCGAAGGCGACCAGCAAATCAATGGCGCGCTTGATGATCCGCACCGACGGGGCCATCGAGTTGCAGGGAACGCGATTCTCGGAGAAAGCCAACGTGTTCCCTCACTCGCCTGTCACCACCGGCCTGCGCCAGCGCCAATGAGCGTGGGCATGGGCAGAAACCGGTGCGACGCATCCAGGAGGAACGTATCAACCCCGGCACCGTTTGGAAACGCTGTCCGCATGGGGCCGTTGCAGGGTTGGTCATCCGTGATCGGTTAGCCCCGTTGCCTGAGGATCTTCGGCTCGAGAGCCCTGTCCCGGCGGTGGATGTTCGGGTCGGGCGTGTTGCGTAACGGCAGCCGGTACGTCTCGGCGATCGTCTCGGCATCCACCTCGTCGGCGCTCACGTTCGTCAGGAAGCAGTGATACCGCCCTGTCTCCTGGTTGCGGAGCGCCACGAGACGAAAGGTCCTGGTTGCCCGCCGACTCACGCCACGCCAGGCCCGGTGCTGGAGCCGGACTTCCACCTGGACGTCGAGCACAGTGCGTTCGAGAGCACCGAGCACGTCCTTCAGTTGATAGGTATCGTAGGTCGGTGGCGTCCATCAACACCCGCAAGCGTACCACGTCGCGGCCCCTCGGAGGGTTCTTCGTTTCGGCCCTGAGCATCGGGGCATGTTCGGGCAGTGGCGACGAGTCATCCTGCCCCGCAGAAGGGGGAGGCGGCCTTGGGACCCTTCGATTGAAGTTCAACATCAGGCCGCCTGCTGTGCCGCAAGAACAGCACCAAGCAACGCTATAAGAACATTGACGCCGCGGGGTCACTCCTCGGCATCATCTCCACCCTCACCCAGGAGTCCGTCATGACGCAGAAGTTCACTGCCGGTGCCTTCGTCTTCACCCGAACCAGGGGTCTGGAGCCCCGCGATCCCGCCGACCTCGAGCCCGCTGCCGTCCAGCACGACATCGACGCCGCCTTCATCCCCGAGTACCCCGGCGACAGGGTCGCCATCTCCCGCGCCCTCACCCATGCCTCACGGGGTCTCCAGAACGAGGGCTTCCTCCTCCGCCCCGTCCGCCGTACCTCGTCCGAGGTCGTCTACGGCATCGTCCGCGAGCAGAAGGACGAGTCCCTCCAGCGACTGGACCACGACTTCGAGGCCACCATCTCGTGGTCCGCAGAGCCCGACCCCTCCATCGTCACCGGAAACCACGACGTCGCCGGCCGCGTCCGCGACGCGTTCAACGCGCTACGCGGCAAGATCGTCGCCGACGACTGGTCCTCCTCCATCACGTCCTACCTCGAGTCCCACGACGCCGCCCGCATGCGTGGCGACGGCCGCGTCTACTGGGTCCCGCCGCAGCGCATCGCCGAGGTCCACAAGCTCAGCACCTTCCTCGCAACGGTCGGCATCGACATCATCCTGTGCGAGATCGAGCCCGAGGTGCAAACCGTCGTCGCCGACGTCGCCCAGGTCAGCATCGACGAGGAGCTCGACCGTCTCCAGGCCGAGGCCGCCGAGTTCGACGGGAAACAGAAGCCGTCCACCTACAGCCGCCGTCTCGAGGAGTACCAGCGCCTGCGAAACCGTGCCGTCCTGTACAAGGACGCCCTCGGCGTTGGCGTCGACCGTGCCAAGCGGGTCCTCGACGAGCTGGAGCAGAAGGTCTCCGCCATGCTCGATCTCCGCCGGCAGACCACGATCCACCGCGACGGAACCGTCTCCGCTCCCACCGAGGGAGTGACCTCCGGACCCGAGGAGCCCACTACGGAGCAGACCGTCGCCGCCGACATCATCAAGAGCCCCATCGAGCACGCGACGGACGACACCCCGACAGCGCCGGTGATCGAGGGGGAGCTCTCACGCGCGCCCGCGAGCATCCGGTTCGCAGGGGCGCTGTTTACGCTCCGTGACGCCTCCGACGACGTCCTGACCTACACGAGCGACGAGGCCGCCGCGAAGTCCTCGGCCGCTGCCCTTGAGTCCATGGGCCTCGCCGGGAAGTGGCAGCAGGCCGGGCCCTTCAAGATCAACATCCAGAACTCCGGCCCCGAGGGCGCCGCCGTGTCGCTGCGGTTCCAGGTGCCCGCCTCCCAGACCCTCCACGGTTCGGCGACCGCGCTCTCCACCTGGGGCATCCAGCTCGTCCTCTGAACGACGACCTGATGGGACATCGATGTCCCCTGACCCGACACACAACCAAGGAGGTGCTCGATGAGCACGATGCTGAAGAAGCTCCGCGCCCTGCGCCAGGAGCTCTGCACGATCCTGCTGGAGCGCGACGTCGCCATCGAGGCGGCGCTCCTCGCCCTCCTCACCGGGGAGCACCTGCTCCTGCTGGGTCCCCCGGGAACGGCGAAGTCCCTGATGGTCCGCTCCCTGTGCGAGCGCATCCAGGGTGCTGTCTACTTCGAGCGGCTCCTGACGAAGTTCAGCACACCCGAAGAGATCTTCGGGCCACTGTCGCTGTCCGCGCTGGAGCACGACCAGTACCGGAGGGTCACCGCAGGCACCTTGGTCGAGGCTCAGATCGCTTTCCTCGACGAGGTCTGGAAGGCGAACAGCTCCATCCTCAACGCCCTGCTGGGGATCATGAACGAGCGTGTCTACCACGAGGCCGGGCAGGCCATCCCGGTCCCGCTGCTCTCCCTGTTCGGGGCCAGCAACGAGACGCCGGAGGACGAGAGCCTGGCCGCGCTCCACGACCGCTTCCTGCTCCGCGTTGTGGTCCCCTACCTCGCCGACGACGACTCCCTCCGTGCCCTCCTCGTGCTGGGGACGCAGAAGCCCACGGCCACGATCACCCTCGACGATCTGCGCGGTGCCCAGGCCGAGGTCGCATCCGTTCCGCTGACCGACGACACCCGCGAGGCCATCATCGCCATCAAGCACGCGCTGGAGGAGGACGGCATCGCGGCCTCGGACCGGCGCTGGAAGGCCACAGCCAATCTGGTCCGCGCGAAGTCCTGGCTCGAGGGTGACGCCATGACCTGCGCCGATCACTGCGAGGTCCTCGTCCACGCCCTGTGGTCCGAGCCCGGCCAGCAGAGGGTTGTGGAGCGCGCCGTCTCGAGGATCTGCAACCCCCTCAACCTGGAGGCCGTGGAGCTCGAGGACGCGGCCAGGGACCTCTTCGACCAGAAGCCGGCACCGGACGTCGCCAACCTGACGCAAGCCCTGGAGCCCCTCCTCAAGCAGCTCGGTGACATCCACACGCGACTCGAACAGCGGATCAACAGCTCACCGTCGCACAAGACGTTCCGTGCCCGACAGGCCCTGACCAGGGTGGAGGGCTGGCACCGTGACCTGTCCCAGCTCGCGCTGAAGTCGCTGTCGCGGCTCCACATGGCACCGGGGGCGTAGCCATGGGACTCATCTTCACCACCTCCCGCTGGCTCGACAGGCTCTGGGCCGAGCACCTCGAGATGTCCTCGCCTGCCCGTGACCTGGTGGAGGCCGGCATCAGGAAGCAGGGCAACGCCTTCGCCGGCTTCCCCGCCGACCTTCATGCCCGGTTGTACCTCCCCCGCGACCCCGAGCAGAAGGAGGGTCCGGAATGGGCCGTCCAGCTCCACACCCTGGCCTCCGAGTTGGGGGAGTGGAACCGTCTCCGGCAGATGTGTGCCCGCAACGGGTTCGCCGCCGGCATCGCAGCCGAGGCCATGCTGGGCAGCCTCCTCCCCCTTGTCCCCGAACAGCAGAAAACGGCCAATATTGGCAGCCAGGAAGGCCGCAAGTCCGGGGGTGGGGTGGACCACGGGGGTGGCGGAAACGTCGGTTCTGGCCCTCGAGAAGGCTTTCCTCACAGCTCCTCGCCGATTTCTGAGGCCGACCTCCGAGCCGCCCTCCGCCGGGCCACCCGGGAGGCGCGTGACGCGGTGCGTCAGGCCGAGGCCGAGCTGGAGGGCATGGCCACGCCCCTCGGCCTCTCCTCCCCGGGTAGTGCCGTCGTCTCGAACGCCGGCCCCGCGAACATGAGGGCCATCCGGGACGCCCACTCCCGCATCAGGGACTCCGCCCGCCTCCGTCGCATCGCGGAGCTCGCCGGCAGGCTCGAGCGTATGGCCGCCGCCAAGGCCCGGTCCAGGGTCAAGCCCGGCGTCGGTGAGGTGCACGGCATCGACCTCGGCGCCGATATCTCCCGCCTGTTGCCCTCCGAGCTCGTGGCTCTGCGACATCCCCGCCTCCGCCTCGCCCTCCTGTCTCGTCTCCTCCAGCGCCGGGCCCTCTGCTACGGCATGAAGGGGAAGGAACCCCAGGCCCGTGGTCCCATCGTGGTCCTGCTCGACGAGTCCTCGTCCATGCGGGAGGGCAGCAAGGACATCTGGTCCAAGGCCGTGTGCCTCGCCCTCCTCTCCACGGCCACCCGACAGAAGCGGGCCTGGCACCTCGTCGCGTTCAACGGAGCGATCCGCCGCGAGGTGGAGGTTCCGGCGGGCAAGGCAACACCCGAGATCATCCAGCAGGCACTCGACAGCGGATGTGCCGGCGGCACTGACTTCGACGCTCCCGTCCTGAAGGCCGTCGAGATCATCCGGAAGTCGAAGACAATGAAGCAGGCCGACGTCGTGCTGATCACCGACGGTGAGGACGACCTGGAGCCGGAGACCGTCGAGGCTGCGACAGCACTGACCCGGACCGAGGGCGTGAGCTGGTTCGTGATAGGTGTGGGCCGAGAGGCCCAGACCTATCTCCGCTCCCTTGAGCCCATCGCCACGAACATGGTCGCCGTCAGGGACATGACCGACTCCGATCCCGTCGTCCCTGTCATCAACCTGGACAGCGAGGTGGCGGCATGAGCACCACCCGACCCGAGGACCTGCTCCTCTCCGGCGACGCCGCACAGGTCTCCACCCTCGATCTCCTCGCCGTCCTCGTCGGCGCCGACGCTGCCCGGGCCCTCCTCTCCCGCTACTCCACGCTCACCGAGATCGACGACGCCTCGGTAGAGGAGCTCGCCGCGATCCCCGAACTCGATACAAGTCGTGTCACCACTCTCCTCGCCGCGAGGGAGCTCTCCCGGCGTCGTGCCGCAGAGGTCGCACGTCGCGGAGCACCTGTGCTCGACTCCAGGGCCGTCGTGGACATCGTGGAGCCCCTGCTCCGCTCGGAGAGCCGCGAGGTCGTCATGGTCCTGGCCCTGGACACGAAGCGTCGCCTCCTGTGCTCGCCCATCACCGTGGCCGTGGGCACCATCGACAGCGTCCCTGTTCATGCGCGAGAGCTCTTCCGGCCGCTGATCAGGGTCGCCGCCTCCGCCGCCGTCCTCGTCCACCTCCACCCCTCGAGCGGTGAGCCGGTGCCGTCCCCCGAGGACATCATGCTGACGGCCAGGCTCAAGGAGGCCGGCGAGCTGCTCGGCATCCCGATCCTGGACCACGTCGTCATCGGCCGCGGCTGCTCCGTGTCCATGTCGGACCGCGGCCTCATGTGACCACATCACGGAGGACACCATGAACCGAGAGCTTCTCGAGCGGCCCTTCGAGGCGTCGCTCATCAAGACCCGCAAGGGCGCCTTCGGACAGAAGCTGAGCTACGTCGAGGGCGCCGAGTACATCCGACGGCTCAACGCCGCCTTCGACGGCCGGTGGTCGTTCGAGATCACGGACCACCAGGTCGGCAAGAACCACGTCGTCGTGGTCGGCAGGCTGACCGCCGGCGACATCGTCAAGATGGCCTTCGGCGGCTCCACGATCACCACGAACAGCACGACCGGTGATGTCGTGAGCATCGCCGACGACCTCAAGGCCGCGGCCACCGACGCCCTCAAGAAAGCCGCGTCAATGCTCGGTGTCGGCCTCCACCTCTACCAGGACAATGGCGACAAGCACGAGGACCATCCGGCCCCCGCCGAGACCTCCAGGCCACGCACCGGCAACGGCCGCGGCAACGGCACCCGCCAGCAGCCCCCACCCCCGGACACCGCTCTGCCACAGGATCGACCCCGGCCGAGCTCCGGCAACGGCAGCCGGCAGCACGTCCCGCTCACGTCCTCCCAGCTCAACGCGATCATGGCCATCGCGCGCAGCCGCGGTCTCTCCGCCGACGATCTGCGGCAGCGATCCATCGACGCCTTCGGTGTCGTGCCCGATGCGCTGTCCAAGGCCGACGCCTCGGCCCTCATCACCGAGCTCAAGAGGCTCCCGCCCGGGGACGAACGGAGGGCGTCATGATCGCCCTCGCCGAGCAGCCCGTGCCCGATCACACTTCGGTCACGGCGCTGACGACGTTCCTCCGGTGTGGACGTCTCTACGAAAACCGCTATGTGCTGAAGACGCCTCCCGCCTTCCGCCCCGGCAACCTCGCCTTCGGGACCGCCGTCCACTCGGCCCTGGGTCTGTTCTACGGCCGCCGCATGGCCGGCATGGACGAGCCCTTGGCCGAGGAGCTCGCCGCGGACTTCTCCGATGCGTGGACCCGCGAGCTTCGTGCAGGTGACGTCCCGGTCCTGCTCGACGACGGCGACACCGAGGACGGACTGCGGGACAGGGGCGTCGCCATGCTCGGTGTGTTCCACGAGAAGGCGGAGCGGCCCGTCACGGTGCTCGGCGTGGAACAGTCCTTCACCGTCGAGGTCCACGACCCCGAGAACGGGGAAGTCCTGCCACCCCTCGTCGGCCGGCTCGACGCCATCGTGGAGGATCGGGGTGGAAACTTCGTGGTGCTCGAGCACAAGACCGCGGCGAAGCGCTACTCCCACATGAAGCTCCGGTGGGACCTCCAGGCCACGGCGTACTCCTGGGCCGTGCAGTCGATGGGGCTCGAGGCGCGGGTCGCGTTCCAGGTCCTGCTCAAGACGAAGACCCCCGCCATCGAGCTCTACCCCGTGGAGCGGTCCGAGCTCGACCACCG
>Ga0233425_10005734_pt1 | contig 19252 bp, 19 predicted proteins | sample Watercolumn_Towu_2_FD_181712 | JGI IMG/M metagenome (GOLD analysis project Ga0233425, IMG submission 181712) | Freshwater microbial communities from Lake Towuti, South Sulawesi, Indonesia - Watercolumn_Towuti2014_140_MG | ecosystem: Environmental > Aquatic > Freshwater > Lake | place... | reverse complement strand
GCGCTCGACTTCGATCGAGAGCACCACAGTCTCCACCTCGTCGCCCTTCTTGAATTTCTTGACCGTCTCCTCGCCCGCCTGGCTCCACGACAGGTCCGAGAGGTGCACCAGGCCGTCGATGCCGCCCGAGAGGCCGACGAACACGCCGAAATCGGTGATCGACTTGATCTGGCCCTTGACGCGGTCGCCCTTCTTGAACTCGCGCGCGAAGTCTTCCCACGGGTTCGGCATGCACTGCTTCATGCCCAGCGAGATGCGGCGGCGCTCCTCGTCGATCTCGAGGATCATCACTTCGACCTCGTCGCCGACTTGCACCACCTTCGACGGATGGACGTTCTTGTTGGTCCAGTCCATCTCGGACACGTGCACCAGGCCTTCGATGCCGGCCTCGACTTCGACGAATGCGCCGTAATCGGTGAAGTTGGTGACCTTGCCGAAGAGGCGCGTGCTCTGCGGGTAGCGGCGCGAGATGCCGACCCAGGGATCCTCGCCCAGCTGCTTGAGTCCCAGCGAGACGCGGTTCTTCTCGGCGTCGAACTTGAGCACCTTGGTGGTGACTTCGTCGCCGACGTTCACGACTTCCGACGGGTGCTTCACGCGCCGCCAGGCGAGGTCGGTGATGTGCAGCAGGCCGTCGATGCCGCCCAGGTCGACGAACGCGCCGTAGTCGGTGATGTTCTTGACGATGCCTTTCACCACCGCACCCTCCGACAGCGTCGCGAGCAGCACGTCGCGCTCGGCGCCGGCGGTTTCCTCGAGCACGGCGCGGCGCGACACGACCACATTGTTGCGCTTGCGGTCGAGCTTGATGACCTTGAACTCCATCCGCTTGCCTTCGTACGGCGTGGTGTCCTTCACCGGCCGCAGGTCGACCAGCGACCCGGGCAGGAAGGCGCGGATGCCCTTCGCCATCACGGTGAGGCCGCCCTTCACCTTGCCGGTGATCACGCCCTGCACCTTTTCGCCCGATTCGAGCGCCTTCTCCAGCTCGAGCCACGCGGCTATGCGCTTGGCTTTTTCGCGCGACAGGCGCGTCTCGCCGTAGCCGTCTTCCAGCGCCTCGATCGAGACGGAAACGAAATCGCCGGCCTTCACCTCGATCTCGCCGGCGTCGTTGCGGAATTCCTCGAGCGCGATGACGCTTTCGGATTTCAGGCCGGCGTTGACCACGACGAAGTTCTGGTCCACGCGCACGACTTCGGCGGTGATGACCTCGCCGACGCGCATTTCCTTGCGCGTCAGGCTTTCTTCGAATAGGGCTGCGAAAGACTCGGGAGCTGCGGAACTAGCGGACTTCGAGACTGCGGACGACACACTGACCATGGAGTGGAGTGAAAATTACCTTCATATCCGCAGACTTGCGCGCTGCGGGTTCGTTGAAAAAAGGGAAAACCTTCAGGCCTTCCCACCTGTTCTTTCCCGATACTGCTTCACTATCAAATCAACCACTTGGTCGATCGCTAGCGTCGAGGAATCGATCTGAACGGCATCTGCTGCCGGCTTGAGCGGGGCCACCGCTCGGGTGACATCGCGTCTGTCCCGCTCCTCTAACTCACGGAAAAGAACCGCGAGATTAGCATGGATTCCTTTGTCTATCAACTGCTTATACCTCCGTTGGGCCCGTACCTGGACAGTCGCTGTCAAGTAGATCTTGAGGGCCGCGTCGGGGAACACGACCGTCCCCATATCGCGCCCGTCGGCAACCAGGCCGGGAGCCTTTCGGAAGCCCCGCTGGCGCTCAAGGAGCCCCGAGCGCACCGCCGCCATGGGGGCGATCTCCGAGGCGCGATTGCCCACCGCCTCCTCTCGCATCCTATCCGTAACATCGTGTTCTTTAAGGAATACCCTTCCACCCCGAAACGCGACCTGGAGCCCCTTAGCGGCAGCCACCGGCTCCCCGCCCGCAAGCGCGACCAGCCGGTAGAGCGCGCCGCTCTCGAGGTAGTGGAACCCGAGCTTGGCCGCGACCCGGCTCGCGATCGTGCCCTTGCCCGAGGCGGTCGGGCCGTCGATTGCGATCACGGGAACTATGCCTGGTGATTTGTCCACGGAAGCGGAGTGTGGCAGCACAGTGCCGCGCGTGCACCCGGCGGCGTATCGATGTGGGCGGGCGCGGCGGAGTACGCGGATCGAATCATGAAGGGCGCGAAACCGGCGGAGATGCCCGTGGAACAGCCGACCAAATTCGAGCTGATCGTCAACCTGAAGACCGCCAAAGCGCTCGGCATCACGATCCCGCCGTCGGTGCTCTTGCGTGCCGACCGGGTGATTCACTAAGGTAGGGTAATGGTAGTATTACCCATTACCTTACGAGGCCACCGATGCGAACCGCGACCAGCAAGCTGACGCGCAAATACCAGGCCACGATTCCAGAGGGGGTGCGCAAGGCGCTCGGCCTGCGTGCCGGCGACAGCATCGCCTTCGACCTGGAAGGCGAGAAGGTGCGCCTGCGCAAGGCGCGCCCCGTCGATCTTGCCTTCGCCCAGGCGCTGGAAGGCACACTGCAGGAATGGGGTAGCGCCGCTGACGAGAAGGCGTTCCGTGATCTATAGGACGTTCGATGTCGTGGTGGTGCCCTTTCCCTTTACCGACCGCGCCGCGTCCAAGCGCCGCCCGGCGCTGGTGCTTTCGGATGCCGAAGCCTTCGGCGCCCGGATCGCCCAATCGGTCCTTGCCATGATCACCAGCGCGGCCCACTCGGATTGGCCGCTCGACGCTGCGATCACCGACCTGAAGTCCGCCGGGCTGCCCTCGCCCTCGATCGTGCGCATGAAGCTTTTCACGCTCGATCACCAGCTCGTCCTTCGCAGGGCCGGGGCCCTCTCGGCCAGGGATCGCGAGACCGTCGCCCGCTCCCTGCGCCGGCTCTTCAAGGCGGCGCTTTGATGGTTGTCCACGACAGGAGAAAGACTTGAGCCAGGACATCAGCATCCAGTTCACGCGCTTTTCCGCGTTCTACTCGCCGCTCATCGCCACGATCGCGTGCGGCTACCTAGACGAGGAGGGCCTGAAGCCGAAGCACTCGGTGTCGCCGCCGGGCAAGTCGGCGATCGAGGGCCTGGTGGACGGCAGCGTGCACGTCGCGCAGTCGGCGCCCTCGCAGGCGATCACCGCGCTCGAGCAGGGCAAGACGCCGCCCGCGCTTCACTTCGCACAGATCAACGAGATGGACGGCTTCTTCCTCGTCGGCCGCAGGCCTGAGCCGAATTTCCTCTGGGAGGGCCTGAAGGGCCGCGAGGTGCTGGTCGACCACGGCGGCCAGCCGACGGTGATGTTCCAGTACGCCTGCCACAAGAGCGGGCTCGACTACGCGTCGATCAAGGCGATCGATGCCGGCTCGAGCGAAAAGATGATCGAGGCCTTCAAGAGAGGCACCGGCGAATACCTGCACCTGCAGGGACCGGCGCCTCAGCAGATCGAGCACGAAGGCGGCGGCCACATCGTCGCCGCCGTCGGCAAGCCGATCGGGCCGTGCGCGTTCTCGAGCCTCGCGGCGACGCGGGAGTGGCTCGCCTCGGACATGGCGAAGAAATTCATGCGCGCCTACCGCAAGGCGCGCGCCTGGCTCATCAGGACGCCCGCTGCGGAGGTGGCGAAGAAGGAAGCCTCCTTCTTCCCGGGCATCGATCTCAAGGTCCTTGAGACGACGATCGCCGCCTACCAGAAACTCGGCAACTGGACGCCGCACGTCGAGATCACGCGGCCGGCGTACGAGGCGACGCTCGACATCTTCCAGCATGCCGGCAAGATCAAGCGGCGCCACAAGTACGAGGACGCGATCGCCGAGCCGCCGGGCTGACCCGGCCCGGGGAGCCCTACTTCGAGTCGGACTCCTGCAGCGTCAGCTTCTTTTTCTCTTCCTAGGGCAGCTTCGCCCACTCGCGCAGCGCGTCAGCCTTCTTCTGGTTGACGCTCTGGCGGTTGCCGTTCAGCCAGCCCTGCGCGAAGTCGGTTGGCTCGTAGAAATCAGTGCGGCCGAGCCAGAGGGCGAGATCGGGAGAATCGAGGCGGAATTCGGATTTCGGGTCGTTGCGCATCGGCATCAGCGTGAAGCTCGGCGACATGCCCCAATTCGGCTTGACCAGCACGAAATAGGTGCGCCCCGCCTGCAGATTCGCCTTCAGAACGAGCGCCGCGCCGCCGCCGCTCGGCATCGACATGAAGGTGTGCTCGCCGGGCTCGGCCTGGTAGGCGACCTTGGAATAGCTCGACAGGATGCCGACCACGCGGTCGTCGAGCGCGGCCTGGCCCGGCTTGGGTTCCGGGTTCTTCACGTCGACGTCGATCACCGGCGCGGAATAGGCGCCGACCACCATGCTCGAGCGCACGAAGATCACCAGCGCCTTGCCCGGCTCCGGCGAAGCCTCCTTGCGGTTCGACTTGACCATCGCATCCTGCGCGTTCGCGGAGCCAAACCCGAGCGCGACAACGAGCGCGAAGGCAATCTTGAGAAATCGGATCATGGCTTCTCTCCCTGGCGAGGCCAAACGCCTATTTTAGAACTTTCGCCAGCTCGGCGAAGTACTCCGGAAACGTCTTGGCCACACAATCCGGGTCGTTGATGGTCACCGGCACGCCGGCCACCGACACCAGCGAGAAGCACATCGCCATGCGGTGATCGTTGTAGGTGTCGATCGTGACGCTGGGGTTGACTTTCTTTGGCGGGGTTATTTTCAAGCTGTCTTTCCCCTCCTCCACCGCCGCACCCAGCTTCCTGAGCTCCTTCGCCATGGCCGCGATCCGGTCCGTCTCCTTGACGCGCCAGTTGCCGATATTTCGAATCGTTGTTGGACCTTCAGCAAAAAGAGCCAGCACGGCTCCGGTCATCGCCGCGTCCGGAATGTGGTTCAAATCAAGGTCAAAGCCTTTTAATCTGGATTGCGAAGAGATCTCTATCCAGTCTGGCCCGAACGAAACCCTGGCACCCATTTTCTCCAGAACTTCCGTGAACCGCACATCCCCCTGAATGCTGTCCTTGCCCACGCCCTCGACGCGTACCTGGCCGCCGGAGAGCGCGCCGGCGGCGAGGAAGTAGGACGCGGACGAGGCGTCGCCCTCGACGTGGATCTCGCCGGGACTGAGGTACTTCGCGTTCGAGACGCGGAACTTGCGCCAGTCGTGCCGCGCGACGTCGACGCCGAAGCGGAGCATGAGATTCATGGTGATCTCGACGTAGGGCTTGGAGACGAGCTCGCCCTCGATCTCGATCGTGCCGCCGCCGGCGAGCGGCAGCGCCATGAGCAGCGCGCTGACGAACTGCGAGGACACGTCGCCGCGCACCTTCACGGGCTTGCGCGTGTCGATCTGGCCGCGCTTGATGACGAGCGGCGGGTAGCCCGCCTCGCCGACGTAGTCGACGTGCGCGCCCAGGGCGTGCAGCGCCTTGACCAGGTCGCCGATCGGCCGCTCGTGCATGCGCGGCACGCCCATCAGGCGGTACTCGCCGCGCGCCGCGAGGGCGAGCGCGGCGGTGAGCGAGCGGAACGCGGTGCCGGCGTTGCCCAGGAAGAGGTCCTTCTTGCGGCTGAACTTGCCGGCGCGCCCGGGCACGACGATCTCGCCGAAGCTGCGGTCGTCCAGCGGCACGCCGAGCTTCTGCAGCGCCGCGATCATGACGCGCGTGTCCTCGGCGTCGAGCGCGCAGCGCACCACGGTCTTGCCGGTGCCCGAGAGCGCCGCGAGCAGCAGTACGCGGTTGGTGATGCTCTTCGAGCCCGGCAGCCTGACCGTGCCGCGCGCTCCTTTCGCCGCGGCGAGCTGCAGCGCTTTCACGCGAGCCCCTTCAGCCAGCGATCACGGGCAGACCGGGCAGCGGCAAAGGTTCTCTCGAGAGATTTTGATTTCCTGCCTTTCAGCATCGAACGAATTGTCTTCATTTTTCGTTCGAACAAAGACAATTCACGCAAAAGGCGGTCCGCATTCGCGATACAGATATCCCGCCACATCTCCGGGTGGCTCGAGGCGATGCGGGTGAAGTCGCGGAAGCCGCCCGCGGCGTAGCCGAAGAGAACTTTGGACTTGCGCCGGCCGGCGATGTCGCTCACCAGCCCGTAGGCGAGCAAGTGCGGCAGGTGGCTCACCGCCGCGAAAACCGCGTCGTGCTCGGCCGGAGACATGCGGGAGACCTGCGCTTTCACCCTCTTCCAGGTGTTTTCCAGAGTGCTTACATCCCGGGAAGAGTTTGCGCCCAACGGCGTCAGCACAACCTTCTTACCCTCGAAGAGATCGGCGCTCGCCGCAGCGACGCCGCTCTTCTCCGCACCCGCAATGGGATGGCCAGGAATGAATTGCGCGACCTTCCTGCCGAGACCCTTCCGCGCCGCGGCCACGACATCCCGCTTCGTGCTGCCGCCGTCAGAGACGATGGCCGAGGGTTTGAGGTTTGGCTTTATCTCCTTGAAGATCTTCTCGAAATGAGAAACCGAGGTCGCGACGAAAATCAGGTCAGCGTCCTTCGCTGCTGCGCCCGCGCTGGTTGCAATCGAATCGATGGCACGCCGCTCAAGCGCGCAGCGCAAATTCGCGCGGCTGCGGCCGGCGCCAACGACATGGCCGGCAAGGCGCGCCTTCTTCAGCGCCAGCGCAAACGAGCCGCCGATGAGACCGACGCCGATGACGGCGACCCGCCGGAAGCGCATCAGTCTTTCAGGCTTGCCGCCAGCGCGACGAGGAAGCGCTCGTTTTCGGCCTCGGTGCCGATGGTGACGCGCAGGTGCTCGGGCAGCTGGTAGCCGCCGCCGACCGGGCGCACGATGACGCCGCGCTTCAGCAGCCGCTTGAAGACCTCGTTCGCCTTGCCGACGCGGATCGTGATGAAGTTTCCGTGCGACGGAATCCACTCCAGGCCGAGCTTCCTCGCGCCTTCCTCGATCTGTCGCATGCCCGCGATGTTGGCGACGTAGCTCTTCGCCACGAACTCCATGTCGTTCAGCGCCGCGGTCGCCGCGACGAGCGCGAGGCTGTTGACGTTGAAGGGCTGGCGCACGCGGTTCATGATGTCCGCGACCGACGGGTGCGCGAGCGCGTAGCCGACGCGCAGGCCGGCAAGCCCGTAGGCCTTCGAGAAGGTGCGCGTGATCACGAGGTTCGGGTGGCGCTTCAGCCACTTCACCGTCTCGGACTTGAGCTCGGGCGCGAGGTATTCGTTGTAGGCCTCGTCGATGACGAGGATCACGCGCTCGGGCACGCGCCGCACGAAGGCTTCCAGCTCGTCCGGCCGCGCGTGCGTGCCGGTCGGGTTGTTCGGGTTCGCGACCCAGCAGACGAAGGTCTCGTCGTCGATCGCCGCCGCCATCGTATCAAGGTCGTGCGCGTAATTCTTCGCCAGCACCGGGATCGCGCGCGCGCCGCGCGCCTGCGTGGCGAGCGGGTAGACCGCGAAGCAGTGCTGCGAGTAGACCGAGGCGCGCCCCGGCCCGAGGAAGGCGAGCGCGACCAACTCGAGCACGTCGTTCGAGCCGTTGCCGAGCACGATCGCGCCAGGCTCGACGCCGTAGCGGCGCGAGAGCGCCATCCTGAGCTCGTGGCCGTTGCCGTCCGGATAGCGCGCCACATCGGCGATCGCCTGCTCGATCGCAGCGCGCGTGCGCGGACCGATGCCGCGCGGGTTCTCGTTGGACGCGAGCTTGACGATGTTCTCTTCCTTCAGCCCGAGCTCGCGCGCGACCTCGGAGATCGGCTTGCCGGGCTGGTACGGCGCGATCGAGCGCACGTACGAGGGAGACAGTTCGCAGGGATCGATCAGCATTTCACCTCACCGCCATCGGATAGGAGCCGAGGACCTTCAAGTACGGCGCCTTGGTCTTCAGGGCATCGATTCCGCTCTTCACCTTCGGATCCGCCTGATGCCCCTCGACGTCGATGAAGAACACGTACTCCCAGAGCGCCGAGCGGGCGCGCGCCGGCCGCGACTCGATCCTCGACATGCTGACGCCCGATTTCGCCAGCGGCGTGAGCAGCGCGTGCACCGCGCCGGGCTTGTTCTCGGCCGACATGACAAGCGAGGTTCGGTCCTTGCCGGTCGGCGCGGGCTCGAGGTCGCCGAGCACGAGGAAGCGCGTGGTGTTGTTCGGCTCGTCCTCGATGTCGCGCGCCAGGATCGGCAGCTTGTAGCGCTCCGCGGCCGCCTCGCCCGCAATCGCCGCCGCGCCTTTTTCCTTCGCTGCACGCTGCGCGGCTTCCGCATTCGAGCCAACCGGGACGCGCTCGGCCTTCGCCAGGTTCTGCGCGAGCCAGCCGTTGCATTGCGCCAGCGATTGGGAGTGCGAATAGACCTTCTTGATTTTCTTCAGGTCCTTTTCACGCGAAAGGCAATTCTGCCGCACCTTGAGCTCGATCTCGCCGCAGATCTTCAGCGGCGTCTGCAGCAGCAGGTCGAGCGTGCGCCCGACCACGCCGTCGGTCGAGTTCTCGACCGGCACGACCGCGAACTGGGTGGCGCCCCTCTCGGCGCTGCGGAACACCTCGTCGATCGAGCCCGCGGGCTGCGCCTCCACCGCGCTGCCGAACTGGCGGCGAACCGCCTGCTCGCTGAAGGTGCCCTGCGGGCCGAGGTAGGCGACGCGGATCGCCTGCTCGACCCCGCGGCACGCGGAGATGATTTCGCGATACAGGGCGCGCGCTTCCTCGGGCATCCGGCGCAGGATTTCGCTCTCCCGCTCGGGCCGGTAAGCCGGTGCGTTGCCCTTCAGCTTCCCCACCTGGCGGGCGAGGCCAAGGCGCTGCCTGAACAGCCGCAGCATCTCGTCATCGAGCGCGTCGATCTGCCCGCGCAGCTTCTGGATTTCCTTCTCGCTCACGTCCTGCTCAGCCCCCGACAGGCAGGTAGCGTACCTTAAGCACGCCCTTGATCTCGCACAGCTCGTCGATGGCCGCCTGAGGCACCGGGCTGTCGACGTCGACTAGCGTGTAGGCCATGTCGCCCTTCGACTTGTTCAGCATGTTGTGGATGTTGATCTTGCGGCTGCCCATGGCGTGCGAGATGCGCGCCAGCATGTTCGGCACGTTGGCGTTGGCGATCGCGAGCCGGTAGGGCGACTCGCGCGGCATCAGCGCGTCGGGGAAGTTCACCGCGTTCTGCATGCCGCCGTTCTCCAGGTACTCGCGCAACTGGTCGATCACCATCACCGCGCTGTTGTCCTCGGCCTCGCCGGTGGATGCGCCAAGGTGCGGCAGCGCGACCACGCCCGGCCGGCCGATCAGCTTGGCCGAAGGAAAGTCGGTGACGTACCAGCGGATGTGCTTGGCGGCGAGGCATTTCACCAGCGCCGACTCGTCGACGATGCCGTCGCGTGCGAAGTTGAGCAGGACCCCGCCCGCCTTCATCAACGGCAGGTTCTTCTCGTTCAGCAGGTTCTTCGTCTTCTCCACCAGCGGCAGGTGCAGGCTGACGAAATGGCTGGCGCGCAGCAACTCCTCCACTGAGTTCGCCTTGCGCACCTGCGAAGGCAGGCTCCAGGCCGCGTCCACCGTGATGTGCGGGTCGTAGCCGACCACGTTCATGCCGAGGCGGATCGCCACGTCCGCGACCAGGCTGCCGACCTTGCCCAGGCCGATGACGCCGAGCGTGTGGCCGGGGAGCTCGCGGCCTGCGTAGGCCTTCTTGCCTTCCTCGACGGCTTTCTTCAAGTTGCCTTTATCCATCCTGTTCACGAACTCGAGCGCCGGCAGCAGGTTCCTGGCGGCGATCAGCATGCCGGCGACCACGAGCTCTTTCACCGCGTTCGCGTTGGCGCCCGGCGCGTTGAAGACCGGCACGCCGAGCCTCGAGAGCCTGTCGACCGGAATGTTGTTGACGCCCGCGCCCGCGCGCCCCACGGCCTTCAGGTTCTCGCCGAATTCCATGTCGTGCATTTCCTGCGAGCGCACAAGGATCGCGTCCGGCGACTTCGCTTCCTTGACGATCGCATACTGCTCCGCAGGCAGGCGCTTGAGGCCCACCTGCGCGATGGCGTTGAGGACCAGGATTTCGGTTTTTTTTCTAGCCATGCTTTTTCTCAAATGAAAGCATGTAGGCGACCAGCCTCTCCACCCCTTCGCGCGGCATGGCGTTGTAGATCGAGGCGCGCATGCCGCCCACCGAGCGGTGCCCTTTCAGCTGCACCATGCCCTCCTTCTCCGCGCCCTTGAGGAACGCGTCGTCCAGCTTCGGGTCGGCGAGGGTGAAAGGGACGTTCATCCTGGATCTGTCTTTCTTGTTGACCGGGTTCCTGTAAAAGGAGCTCGTATCGAGGAAGTCGTAGAGCAGCCTTGCTTTGGCGATGTTGTGCTTTTCGATCTCGGCCACGCCGCCCTTCGCCTTCAGCCACTTGAACACCAGGCCGGCAATGTAGATCGAGTAGGTCGCGGGCGTATTGAGCATCGAGTCGGCCGCGGCCTGCGCCTTGTAGTCCATGATCGACGGCGTACCTTTTATCGCCTTGCCGGTCAGGTCCTCGCGCACGATCACGATCGTCAGGCCGGCCGGGCCGATGTTCTTCTGCGCGCCGGCGTAGATCAAGCCGAACTTCGACACGTCGAGCGGGCGCGACAGGATGTGCGACGACGCGTCCGCGACCAGCGGAATGTTTCCGCATTCGGGTATGAAAGGCGCTTCAATACCCCCGATCGTCTCGTTCGAGCAGTAGTGGAGGTAGGCCGTATCGCTTCTCACCCTGAAGGTCTCTTGAGAAGGAAAATACGTAAAACCCTTATCCTCTGATGAAGCTGCGATGTGCACGTCGCAGAAGGCCTTGGCTTCGCGGATCGCGCGTCCCGCCCATTCGCCGGTCGCCACGTAGTCGGCTTTGCCCTTGCCGTGCAACAGGTTCATCGGGATCTGCGCGAACTGCTGCGTCGCGCCACCTTGTAAGAACAACACCTGGTAGCTCTTCGGTATTGCGAGCAGCTCGCGCAGGTCGGCTTCGGCCTCGGCGTGGATCTGGATGAACTCCTTGCCGCGGTGGCTCATCTCCATCACGCACATGCCGGTGCCGTGCCAGTCGAGCATCTCGTCGCCGGCGCGGGCAAGCACTTCCTCGGGCAGGACCGCGGGTCCCGCGCTGAAATTGAAGATTCTGGACATCAGTGGAGGGTAGAGCCTTTGTCTTCCGTTTTCTGGGGGGGGTCTTCGTCAGGAGAACCATTTCCCCCATTCCCCTCCACCTCATCCTTCTCGACGATCCGCTCGATGCCGGCGAGCTTCTCGCCCTCACCGAGGTTGATGAGCGTCACGCCCTGCGTCGAGCGGCCCTGCTCGCGGATTTCCTTGACCGCGCTGCGGATCAGCACGCCGCCGGTCGAGATCAGCATCACCTCGTCGTGGTCGTCGACCAGCACCGCGCCGACCAGCGCGCCGTTGCGCTCGGTGGTCTGGATCGCGATCATGCCGAGGCCGCCGCGGCCGTGGCGCGTGTACTCGGCGATCGGCGTCCTCTTGCCGTAGCCGTTCTCGGTGGCGGTGAGCACGGTCTGCTTCTCGTCCTTCGCCACCAGCATGCAGACGACGCGCCAGCCGCGATCCTCGGGCAGGCGTATGCCGCGCACGCCGGTCGCCTGGCGGCCCATCGGCCGCACGTCGTCTTCCTGGAAGCGGATCGCCTTGCCCTCGGTCGAGAACAGCATGACGTCGTACTTGCCGTCGGTGAGCGCGGCGCCGATCAGGTAGTCGCCCTCTTCCAGCCCGACCGCGATGATCCCCGAGGGCCGCGGGCGCGAGAACTCGGCGAGCGAGGTCTTCTTCACCGTGCCCTTGGCGGTCGCCATGAAGACGAAATGATTCTCGTCAAACTCCTTCATCGGCACGACCGCGGTGACCTTCTCGCCTTCCTCCAGCGGGAACATGTTGACGATCGGCTTGCCGCGGCTGGTGCGGCTGCCCTGCGGAACCTCGAACACCTTGAGCCAGTAGAGGCGCCCCCTGTCCGAGAAGCACAGCAGGTAGTCGTGCGAGTGCGCGACGAACAGGCGCTCGACGAAATCGTCGTCCTTCGTCGTGGTCGCGGTCTTGCCGCGGCCGCCGCGCCTCTGCGCCCGGTAATCGGCGAGCGGTTGCGACTTGACGTAGCCGCCGTGCGAAAAGGTGACCACCATGTCCTGCGGCGCGATCAGGTCCTCGATCGAGATGTCCTCGGCCACCGTCACGATCTCGCTCTTGCGGCGGTCGCCGAACTCGTCCTTGAGATGCCGCAGCTCGTCGCCGATGATCGCGGTCACGCGCGCCGGCTTGTCGAGGATGTCGAGCAGATCGGCGATGGTCTTCATCACCTCCCTGTACTCGTCGCGGATCTTGTCCTGCTCCAGGCCGGTCAGGCGCTGCAGTCGGAGTTCCAGGATCGCCTGCGCCTGTTCGTCGGAGAGGTGGTAGCCGTCGGGCTTGAGGCCGAATTCCGCAGAGAGGCCCTGGGGCCGAAACCTGTTTAGATCATTTTCATTCAAAAGACCCTTGACCAGTTCGGAGCTCCAAGCCCTGCCCATCAACTCGCGCTTGGCGTCGGCCGGAGTCGGCGCTTTCTTGATCAGCTCGATCACCGGGTCGACGTTGGAGAGCGCCACCGCGAGGCCCTCGAGCACGTGGCCGCGCTCGCGCGCCTTGCGCAGCTCGTACACCGTGCGCCGCGTCACCACCTCGCGCCGGTGCGCGATGAAGGCCTCGATCAACTCCTTCAGGTTGAGGACGCGCGGCTGGTTGTCGACCAGCGCCACCATGTTCATGCCGAAGGTGTCCTGCAGCTGCGTCTGCTTGTACAGGTTGTTCAGCACCACCTCGGGCAGCTCGCCGCGCTTCAGCTCGATCACCACGCGGATGCCCTGCTTGTCGGACTCGTCGCGGATGTCGGAGATGCCCTCGAGCTTCTTCTCGGTGACCAGCTCGGCAATGCGCTCGAGCAGCGCCTTCTTGTTGACCTGGTAGGGCAGTTCGTCGACCACGATCACCTGGCGATCGGCCTTCCCGCCCTCCTCGAAGTGGGTGCGCGCGCGCATCACCACTCGGCCGCGGCCGGTGCGGTAGCCCTCGTGCACGTCGGAGATGCCGTAGATGATTCCGGCGGTCGGGAAATCCGGCGCCGGCATTGCCTTGATCACGTCCTCGATCGCGCATCCCGGGGTGTTCAGCACCAGAAGGCAGGCGTCGACCACCTCGGAGAGGTTGTGCGGCGGGATGTTGGTCGCCATGCCGACCGCGATCCCCGAGGAGCCGTTCAGAAGCAGGTTCGGGATGCGCGAGGGCAGGACCGTCGGCTCCTTCTCCTTGCCGTCGTAGTTGTCGACGAAATCCACCGTCTCGCGGTCGATGTCGACGAGCATCTCCGCGGTGAGCCGCTCGAGACGGCACTCGGTATACCGGTAGGCCGCCGCGTTGTCGCCGTCGACCGAGCCGAAATTGCCCTGCCCGTCGATCAGCGTGTAGCGCATCGAGAAGTCCTGCGCCATGCGCACCAGCGCCTCGTAGGTCGCCGTGTCGCCGTGCGGGTGGTACTTGCCGAGCACCTCGCCGACGACGCGCGCGCACTTCACGTAGGGGCGGTTCCAGACGTTGTTCGCCTCCTGCATTGCGAAAAGCACCCGCCGGTGCACCGGCTTCAGGCCGTCGCGCACGTCGGGCAGCGCGCGGCCCACGATCACGCTCATCGCGTAATCGAGGTACGACCGGCGCATCTCCTCTTCGAGGCTGACCGGGATCGTTTCCTTGGCGAACTGTTCCATTCCCGGCGCTCTTATTCTGGGGGGAAAATCACTACGGAAAGCACGTCGAATTTTATCATGCGATCAATGCATTCCGACGCGTTTTATGCTTTAATGACTGCTGGTTTTTGGGGAGGGGAACAGAATGAAAAAATCAAGTTTGATTCTCGCGCCCGCGATCGCGCTTTTCGCCTTTGGCGCGGCCAACGCGCAGACCAAGGACGGTCACTGGACGCAGGGCGTAGGCGGCCCGGTCTGGAAGAACGCGACCGGCCTGTGCTGGAAGCAGACTTTTTGGACGCCCGCGATGGCGATCGAGGAATGCGATCCGGATCTGATGGTCCGTCCGGTCGCCCCGCCGCCGCCCGTCAAGCCCGCGCCCGCGCCGGCCAAGCCCGCGCCCGCGCCGGCCAAGCCCGCGCCCGCGCCGGCCAAGCCCGCCGCCAAGCCGACGCCGCCCAAGCCGGTGGTGCTGCGCTCGACGGTGCTGTTCGCCACGAACAAGTCCGCGCTGGATGAGCTGGCCAAGTTCCGCCTCGACACCGACATCGTCTCGAAGCTGAACACGGTCGGCGCGATCAAGTACGTGAACGTGAACGGCCACACCGACCGCATCGGCTCGGCGCAGCTGAACCAGAAGCTCTCGGAGCGCCGTGCGGCGGCGGTCAAGGCCTACCTCGTCTCGAAGGGCATGAATGCCGGCCAGATCGAGACCTACGGCTACGGCAAGACCACGCCGAAGAACGCCTGTCCCGACCAGAAGGACAAGCGGCAATTGGAGCTCTGCCTTGCGGAGAACCGCCGCGTCGAGGTTGACCTGCAGGGGGCGCCCCGGTAGAAGCGGCGCTCCCCAGCGCCGGGCCCGCGCTCCTCGCCCCGCGCTGGGTCGTTCCGGTCGAGCCGTACGGCGCGGTCCTCGCGGACCACGCCGTCGCGGTGCGCGACGGCAGGATCGAAGCGCTGCTGCCTCTGACCGAGGCGGTAGCGCGCTTTCCCTCGTATCCCCGCGTCGATCTCGCCGTGCACGCGCTCATCCCCGGCCTGGTCAACGCACACACGCACGCGGCGATGGCGCTCATGCGCGGCTTCGCCGACGACCTGCCGCTCATGCGCTGGCTGGAAGAGCATATCTGGCCCGCCGAGGCGAAGCACGTCTCGCCCGGGTACGTGCGCGACGGCACCCTGCTCGCCTGCGCGGAGATGCTCAAGGGCGGCGTCACCTGCTTCAACGACATGTATTTCTTCCCCGAGGCGGCGCTCGAGGCCGTGCTCGAGTCCGGCATGCGCGCCTCGCTCGGCATGATCGTGCTCGAGTTCCCCACCGCCTACGGGTCGGACCCGGACGACTACCTCGCCAAGGGGCTCGCGCTGCGCGATCGCTGGCGCGAGCACCCGCTCGTCAGCTTCTGCCTAGCGCCGCACGCGCCCTACACCGTCTCGGACGCGAGCTTCCACAAGATCGCGAGCATCGCCGCCGAGATCGACGTGCCGGTGCACATCCACATGAACGAGACCGCCGGCGAGATCGAGCGCTCGGTCGCCGAGCACGGCGTGCGCCCGCTCGCGCGGCTCGAGCGCCTGGGCCTGCTCGGCCCCGGCCTGATCGCGGTGCACGCGGTGCACCTGCGGGACGACGAAATCGCGCTGCTCGCGCGCCACGGCGCCTCGGTCGCGCATTGCCCCTCCTCGAACCTGAAGCTCGCGAGCGGCTTCGCGCCGGTGGCCAAGCTGGCGGACGCCGGGATCAACATTGCCCTGGGCAGCGACGGGGCGGCGAGCAACAACCGGCTCGACCTCTTCGCGGAAATGCGCCTGGCGGCCCTACTCGCCAAGGCGGTCGCGGGAGACGCTGCCGCGCTGCCTGCGGCCGCGGCGCTGCGCGCCGCCACCCTTGGTGGCGCGACCGCACTCGGGCTGCACGACCGCATCGGCTCGATCGTTCCGGGCAAGGAAGCAGACCTTGCCGCGGTCCGGCTGGCCGGGCCGGAACTCGAGCCTTGCTACGACCCGGTGTCGCACCTGGTGTACGCGGCAGGCCGGGAGCACGTCACCGACGTGTGGGTGGCGGGAAAGCGACTCCTGCGTGGCGGAATCCTCGAAAATTCAGCATTTTCGAGGTTGAAAGGTCCCATCAACCTGTGGCAAAATAGGCTGCAGGATCGTCTAGAGTCCTGATTCAACAACAAGTTTCTACGTATTCCAGCGAGGAACGAATGATGAAGAAAGCTTGGATGCCGCTTCTGATTGCTGCCGGCGTTGCTTTTTCGCTGAACGCCGCTGCCCAAACGAAGGATGGCCACTGGACGCAGGGCGTGGGAGGCCCGGTCTGGAAGAACGCAACCGGCCTGTGCTGGAAGCAAACCTCCTGGACGCCCGCGATGGCGATCGAGGAATGCGATCCGGATCTGATTCGCAAACCGACGATCACGCCGCCGCCCCCGCCGGTCAAGCCGGAGCCTGCGCCCGCGCCCGAGCCCAAGCCCAAGCCCGCGCCCAAGCCCGCGCCCAAGCCCGCGCCCAAGCCCGTCGCCGAGAAGGTGACGCTCGCGGCCGACGTGCTGTTCGACTTCGACAAGGCCGTGCTCAAGGCCGAGGGCAAGAGCAAGCTGGACGACCTCGCCAACAAGATCCGGGGCATCAACCTCGAGGTCGTGATCGCGATCGGCCACACCGATTCGATCGGCAGCGACGCCTACAACCAGAAACTGTCGGTGCGCCGCGCCGAGTCGGTCAAGGCCTACCTCGTGTCCAAGGGGGTGGAGCCGAACCGCATCTACACCGAAGGCAAGGGCGAGAAGCAGCCCGTGGCGAGCAACAAGACCAAGGACGGCCGCCAGAAGAACCGCCGCGTCGAGATCGAAGTCATCGGCACGAAGCGGTAAAGCCGAAGAGTGCTTCTGAAAAGCCCCGCTCCGGCGGGGCTTTTTGTTTATGCACACTGAAAACGTCGACCCGGCCGAGCTGAGGAAATTCGGCGAGCTCGCCCACCGCTGGTGGGACCCGCACGGCGAGTTCCGGCCGCTGCATGAAATCAACCCGCTCCGCCTCGCCTGGATCGAGGGACTGGCGCAACTGCTCGGCAAGGACGTGCTGGACGTCGGCTGCGGCGGCGGCATTCTCGCCGAGGTCATGGCCCGCGCCGGCGCCCGCGTGACCGGAATCGATCTTTCCGACAAGCCGCTGAAAGTGGCGGAATTGCATTTGTTCGAAAGCGGTCTGGCCGTTGAGTACCAGAAGATCTCGGCCGAAGAAAAAGCCCGGACCCACTCAAACCAGTTCGACGTCGTCACGTGCATGGAGCTGCTCGAGCACGTTCCCGACCCCACGAGCGTGGTCGCGGCCTGCGCCCGGCTCGCGAAGCCCGGCGGGCGCATCTTCTTCTCCACCATCAACCGCAACCCGAAGTCGTACCTCTTCGCGGTCCTCGGCGCCGAGTACCTGCTCAAGCTCCTGCCCAAGGGCACGCACGACTATGCGCGCTTCATCAAGCCCTCGGAGCTCGCGCACTGGTGCCGCGACGCGGGCCTGCGCGCGGTCGAGTTCAAGGGCCTCGCCTACAACCCGATCTCGCAGCAGTACCGCCTCGCCGAGAACTGCGACGTCAACTACGCCCTCTGCTGCGCCAAAGATGCGCAGTAAGGCGGTGCGTCCAGGAGCGCGTGCCGTGCTGTTCGATTTCGACGGCACGCTCGCCGACACGGCAGCCGATCTCGTGCGCGCGCTCAACCGGGTGCGCGCCGACCGCAGGCTGCCCGAGGTGCCGCTCGAGAAGCTGCGCCAGTACGCCTCCGCGGGCGCGCGCGGCCTGATCGTCGGCGGCCTCGGCATCCTCGCCGACGATCCCGAGTTCAAGCAGATGCGCGAGGATTTCCTGCGCTACTACGCCGCCGACATCTGCGTCGACACGAAGCTCTTTCCGGGGATGGAAGAGCTGCTCGCCGCGATCGAGGCGCGCGGGCTGCGCTGGGGAATCGTCACCAACAAGTCGACCAACCTGACCCGCATGCTGGTCGAGGCGCTAGCGCTTCGGCCGGCGTGCGTCGTGTGCGGCGACACCACGCCGCACCTCAAGCCGCACCCGGCCTCGCTCCTGCACGCGGCGAAGGAACTGGCGCTCCCGACGCAGGATTGTCTCTACCTCGGCGACGACCTGCGCGATATCCTCGCCGCCCATGCCGCAAGCATGCCCTCGGTCGCCGTGCGCTGGGGCTACGGCGACGATGCCGAAGCGTGGAACGCGGACGCCGTAATCGAGAAGCCCGCGGACTTGATCGCGAGCCTGTGAATCCCCATATGAGATAATGCGTTACGTGCACGAACCGGGGGCGACCTGGTTTCGACGCGGGCAGTGAAGCAGCGCAGGGCATGCCGAGGACCAGTGACCTCGTAAATCCATCTGGAAACTCTATAAACGCCAACGACGAGCGTTTCGCTCTCGCGGCCTAATACCCGCGAGGCGCTGCACTAGCCTGCTGGTGGGCTAGGCCTCGCCAACCAAGGCTTCGGCCTTGGTTCCAAACGAGGTGCAGCGTCATTCACACCAGCCTCTCTTCGGGCTGTGGCCGCTTCGGCCCGGGGATCCGTCGAAGCGGCTAGCCGAGCGCAAGCCTGCCGGTGGGCGGGCGCAGAGCGAAGCTCAAACCACCAGGCTAAGCATGTAGTCCTGACTGTGGATCGCTTGCGGACGCGGGTTCGATTCCCGCCGCCTCCACCAATCACCACCTGGGGTCACATTCATCGCTGAGTGTGACCCCTTGTCTTTTCCAATTGTAAATCAACTACTTACGCAATCTGCCTGCGGTGCGTTGGTCTCTCTACACCGCCCTCAAATAGCCCCATTTGGGAGCATATAGCCGTTGTTTTTCGCTGTTTTCGCTCGAGGCCTCCGGTGCACACCGGAGCAGGCCCACGTATTTACGCGGCAAAACGTCAATGAGTTGGAGTAGAAGAGAGCCTATGCAATTGGCTCAATCGAACAAATCCAGGTTCCATGAGCAATATGGCATCTGAATTTATCTTTAATTTTCCACATTGTTGCGACCGAACCAGCAGTATTGCAAGGCCATCAGTCTGGCTTAATGCCTGCCTTGCTGATGACTGTGCCCCAAGATTCGGTGTCGGAACGGATCAGCGCATCCATTTGTGCGAGCGAAATTGCAGTGGGTGGCACATAGCCACCGCCGCGCAGGGCTTGTTGCAAGTCGTTGGATTCGGCAAGCTTTGCAAGATCCGCGTTGATCTTTTGCAGCACAGATTCAGGTGTCCCGGACAGCGCAAACATGGAAAACCAGAACGGACGCACGGCTGTAGGGTATCCTGCCTCAGCCATTGTCGGGGTGTCTGGCAACTGGGGCATGCGACCCTGAGATGCAACTGCAAGCGCGCGCAGTTTCCCAGCATTGATGTGCGGCAGGACGATGCTGGGCGAGACGAACATGAAATTCACGCGATTGGCCAGCAGATCCATCACGGCTTCGGGTGTAACCCTCCCTGTTTTTGTACCAATCTAAAGTAGAGATGTTTGGTTTTTCGATTTTCCTTCTTTTTCGCCCGATCCGGGTCTTTTTCCGGAGAGGGCGAACTCCTTAGG
>Ga0233425_10005733_pt1 | contig 19253 bp, 13 predicted proteins | sample Watercolumn_Towu_2_FD_181712 | JGI IMG/M metagenome (GOLD analysis project Ga0233425, IMG submission 181712) | Freshwater microbial communities from Lake Towuti, South Sulawesi, Indonesia - Watercolumn_Towuti2014_140_MG | ecosystem: Environmental > Aquatic > Freshwater > Lake | place... | reverse complement strand
AGTATAAGCCGCACCCAGATTATTCAACGAGGTAGCTACATGAGGGTGTTCTTCCCCGAGGTTTTTTTTCCATATGGACAACGCTTGCTCTAAATAACGAATCGTTTTCGGGTAATCTCCTTGGTGAGCATGAGTCACCCCGAGATTATTCAATGAGTCCGCTACATCGGAGTGCTCTTCTCCTAGGCTTTGTTTCCTTATGCACAATGCTTGCTCTAAGTAACGAATCGCCTTGGAGTAATCTCCTTGGCCATGATAAGCCCCCCCAAGATTATTCAAGGAGGCGGCCACTGCAAGGTGTTCCTCTCCGAGACTTTGTTTTTGTATAAACAATTCTTGTTTAAAATAATACTTAGCTTCTCGGTAATTTCCTTGCTGGTAAAAATAATTTCCGCTTCTGATGAGTAGATTTACCAGTATGGTTTGGATTTCAGGAGTTAATTCTACTTTTGTTTGTGTCATGTGGAGACAAAATGCTTTGACATGGGCGAATTGCTCACGTATTACTTCTCTTTCTTTTTCACCCCCAGGAGTTAAGGGTAAAACGGTTTTAAAATTTTTAACTTTCTCTTCAAAAAATGTCAGTAGCTTAGAAACTAAGTTTTGATACCTTGTGATATCTTCCACAAGATCGCAACGTACAATTTCTTGCAGCAACCGGTGCATGGATAAATAGCCCGGTTGAGAATTCACGAAGGAAACATGGCGGAGACATTTCCAAGCAGCGGTCACTTCCTCTTTGGATTGAGTACTAAAGCAATCTTGTAACAAATCAAGAGAAATGGAATCCGCGGATAAAAACGCACATACCTGTAATAATTGAGCCGCCAGTGGGTCTTGTTCCTGTATTTGCCGAAATAACATGAAAGCAGCAACACCTTGTTCCGGAGTCGTATGACTAAGCGCCACTATTTTTAGAAAATTAACTCTTTCTTTCTCATACCGATCAAGACATGCTTTGAGGGTGATTGCTTCACTTTTAATATACCCCGCTAGATAAAAGAGTGACAGGGGGTGACATTCCACCGCTTGCGCCAGAGCCTCTGCATCAACAAGCTGCACTTCTGTTAAGGATAAGGCTTTTTGAAGGTATCTTCTTGCCTCCTCCATCGTAAATGAATCTACTTTGATGGGTGCCTCATAATATTCAGCAAGCTCCTGACTGCGCGTCGTTAACAAAATATCAACGCGCTCTCTGTAGGGCCAAGGATTCAGGTAAGGTTGTAGCTTCGTCGCATCAGATTCTACATTATTGAAAACAACTAAGATGCGTCCATACCTTTCTGTTAACTTTCTTTGAACCAACTCAAAAATTCTTTCTAAAGGCAAATCTGATTCTGATAATGTTGGATTTTCTAAAAGATGTCTTGCGAATTTCAAATAACTTCCATTTAAATCTTCTCCCTCTAACCAAATCACTGCATCATAACGCCCTTGCTCTAAAGCAACATGTGCGTAACTGCGAGCTAATTCTGTTTTACCGATTCCAGGGGGGCCATATAGCCCACGAATTCTAAAAACTCCCGGAACTTCTTCACTTAATGTATCGTTCAACTTTTTTAAAAACTCTTCACGAAAAATGGGGTAAGAAGGAAGAAGAGGTAATCCATACAAATATTTTGAAAAGGATGTTCCAATTCCTTTTTGTTCTAACCGGGAATTCAATGCCGCTGCAAGCACACACTCAAATTCTTCTTTTGACCCTCCCATGATTTCACGATATAACTGCACTGCAGTCATAGGAATATCACTACTGATTTCAAATACACTCCCTTTATTTTGTGGGTAGATCAGGTGAATATGATTCAAATAATCATACTTCCTTGGAAAATGAAGTTTGAACGAATTTCTTTGATTCACAATATTTTGAAGCTCATTAAATACCTCTCTAGGCATTAGTTCTATGGACAACTGTTTCTTATTAAATGGAACTGTATGATAATGCCCTATTAAACGTTTTCTGAAAGTATCATTACCTGTTTGAGAAAACTCTCCTTCTGCCATCAAGGTAGCATAATCATATGAATGAATAACTCCAAAAACTTTATCGATGGCCTGGTAAGCTTTGTTGACTATATTTAATGATAATAGGTTTCTCATGGAAGCCGAGATATTAGTAGCTGATGTAATAACCTTAAAAGCTCTACCCGGGGTCAATCCCTCAAAATAGCTTTTCAGAATCTCATAACCTAGATCACTCAAAGACTCTGGTAGAACAGCTACTAAAGCTTTTGCTGACTCTGCGCCACCACAGGGCCACTGAATCGCTTTTTTCATCTTATCCAAAGAAGGCATCCCAGTAGTTTCATCAAAAACTTCTACAATACTCTCAATGCTATGCTGACCCAGTGTATATGCCACTTCCCTTCTTAATTCAGTTCTTGAATGGGTACGCGGAGATGCTTCAGTGGTTAATTGAAAACAATCTACACTCACTTGCTGATGCGTTGTATTAATAAAATGGGGATGAGCTAAGTAAGTTGTGAGAGGATAAATCTGTGTGGAGGAAAGGCTTGGATAAATTTCTCCGATGTCAGTTTCTTTAATAATCCCTTTTGCCCCAGGACAATCAAAAACAACCGCTGGGCAGAAACTCTCTTCTACCGCAGAATTAGCGCAGGCAAAGGAGGCTAACCAGGCCCCTAATGAATGCCCAGTAAACTGTAATTGATAGCAGGTTGGAGATAAAGCTTCTTTATGGTGATGGTGAAAACTACGTAGTATAAGCTTCTTGCTAACCCTCTGAACAAACTCATAAGCTTGTTCCGTATGTTTTTCCAACTTGCTCTGAACCACACCTTCCCAATCTGTCCACAAAGTGGCAAGATCTTTCGGCTCCGTTCCTCGAAAAGCAATCACCACTTGTTGACGACCCTGATGAATATAAGCAATGGCTTGAAATCCAAGTTCGCTATCTTTTGCCTCCTGTGCATCAAACACTTCCCAACCTGCTTTAGAAAGTTCTTGCCACCATCGGAGTCGTTTATCTTTTGAAGGCTCACTTTCTTGAGAAGCTTTGTGGTGCTCCGCAACACTTCGATAAGCCAAGGCGCTCATCATTGCCAGTTCCCGATGGGTTGTCACACCACTGTAGGTTTTAGCAGCCATGGCTTCGTAGAAATCCATGGGGATGGGTGGAATGCTTTCTTCTTCCGCTGCCTCCACATCATTTTTTTTCTCGCCCCATAAGAGAAGCAAACAAAATAAAGGTGGCACCCATAACCATAATGGAAACTTTAAAGTTTGTTGAAACTTCAGTGGAACAAATTCGCTCCTCCTGAAATCACTCGAAGAGTAAGCACGTCTTTGGGAGACAAGGGCACTGCTTCGTTGCTCTGGCCAAAAGGGATGAGTTAATAAAAAAGATGTTGATGTCCTTAATAATGAGGGTACAGATGCCGCACCATTAACATTCATAAACTCCTGCGCTGATCTAAGCAAAGTAGTTCGAAGAGAGGGAACCCCGTGAGTAAGATCCCCTTGAATTGGTAACCTAGCACGAGGTACTGAGGCATTGCGCGCATGTTGTATGATGCGCTCGATGGCAAGCTTACTTCTATACATAAAACCTTCCCCAACATTGCTGTAAACTTTTGTCACGATGTGTGATGGCTTTTCATTGCGCTACTGTATACACTCGCCTTTTGTCCTTTGTCAACGAGAGTTTCATCTGTGTAGAGAACATGTAATATATCCAGATTTCATAATTGCCAAAAGGGGGATTGCTATGAAAAAGCGGACAACTCTACTTGTTGCTAACAATCAGGTGAAAACGGGCAAAAAAATATTGAACTCTTAACCAGCGCTTGTAATACACACGATTATGTGTATAGTTACTCAATATATATGAGGATAATGATTTATGGAAAAAACTTATAATAGTCGCGTGCTAATAAAAATGCTTAAAAATGACGGATGGACATTAGTGAGAGTAAAGGGAGATCATCACCAATTTAAGCACGCTATTAAAAAAGGTATTGTCACAGTTCAGCATCCTGTAAAAGATTTATCTCCTTTTGTTGTTAGTAGTATCTTTAAACAAGCTGGTTGGAAATAATTGAGGTCACACTATGTTAGAAACATATATCGCTTTAGTACACAAAGCCGCTAAAAAATCAGCACCCTATGGAGTGGTTTTTCCAGATTTTCCGGGTTGTGTTTCCTCTGGGAAAACCATTGATGAGGCATTGAAAAATGCAAGAGACAGCATTCTTTTTCATATGGAAGGCATGCTAGAATCGGGTGAAATCTTACCAAAGCCCACTTCCCTAGAAAAAATTCTTGCTAACCCTGAATACCAACAGGCAACCGCTTGTTTAATTCATCTCGTCCCACCAACCGGTCAATTAAAACGAGTCAATATTTCCATTGATGCGGGGCTATTGGCGGAGGTGGATCGCGCCGCTAAGGCACTCGGGAAAAAACGATCTGAATTTTTAGCGGAATCTGCCCGTCAAATGCTTATTTAAGGCAAAAGTGATAATGAAACGAGCCACGCTCCATCATCCAGGACAAGAGAAAGACCTCTTTCAACGAAGAGCCTTCATTAGCATTGTGCTGATTTTTATTTTGTGCGGCCTGTTAATTCTTCGATTAAATTATTTACAAGTGGAAGAACATCAACGCTATACCACTTTATCTGAAAAAAACCAGCAAACGGTCTTACCCTTAGATCCCACCCGAGGACTTATTTATGATCGAAATGGCACCCTCATTGCTACCAATGTCCCTGTGTTTAGTTTAGAAGTGATCCCTCCCCGGGTAAAAAATTTAAAAGACACTCTTCGACGACTTCAAACCATCATCCCCTTGTCTCCTGAAGAATTAGACGCTTTTTACAAACAACTTCATCAGCGTCATCGATATGATGCCATTCCACTAAAAATTAAATTAACCCCCGACGAAGTGGCGGAGTTTTATGTGAATCAATATCAATTTCCTGGGGTCGTGGTACAAGCCCAACTTATTCGAAATTATCCCTATGGAGATGCCCTCGTGGATGTCTTGGGATTTGTGGGACGAATTAATGAAAACGATTTAAAACACGTGAACATGGCAAATTACGGCGCCACTAATTACATCGGCAAATTAGGCATTGAAAAATATTATGAAAATGAACTCCATGGCACCACGGGTTATGAATGGGTAGAAACCGATGCGGGAGGACGCACCGTTCGCGTATTACAAAATGAACCTGCCGTTCCTGGAAAAAATCTTTATCTCACCATTGATGCAGGTTTGCAATTAGCAGCAAAAAGAGCCTTAGGCAATGAACGAGGATCCATCGTAGTGATTGACACTCGCACGGGAGGCCTCTTAGCCATGGTGAGTAATCCCACCTACGATCCCAATCTTTTTGTGAATGGCATGCCTTCTAACATTTACAAAGAATTGCGAGAATCTCCCGATCAACCCTTATTTAACCGTTCCATTCGAGGTCAGTATCCTTTAGCCTCCACCATTAAACCTTTTCTTGCTTTAGGCGCTTTAAATGCAGAGGTGGTGACTCCTCAATTTCGCATTACAGATCCTGGATTCGTTCAAATGTATAACCATACCTATCGAGATTGGCAAAAACACGGGCATGGGGTAGTAGACATTTCCAAAGCCATTATTATTTCTTGCGATACCTTTTTTTATTTACTCTCCATGAAATTAGGCGTTGATAGAGCCGATGAAATTTTACATTCCTTTGGATATGGAGAACCCACGGGAATTGATTTAGGAGAAGAGTTACCGGGACTTGTGCCTTCTCCCGCATGGAAACGTAAAAGATGGGGACAACCTTGGTATTTAGGGGACACCATTGTATTTGGTATTGGTCAAGGCTATATGCTCACCACACCCCTACAAATGGCTGCCGCCACCATGGGACTGGCGAATCGCGGCATTCGTTATCAACCTCATTTAGTGGCAAAAGAAATTAATGCCGATGGGAAAGAAATTATAACCCAACCTAATAAACTTCCTCCCATCGAAGCTTCAGAAAAAAATTGGGATCTGGTGCTTAATGCCATGCAGCGAGTCATTACGGAAGGAACGGCGAGACGCTTTGGCATTCCTCAAGGATATACGGTGGCGGGAAAAACAGGAACAGGCCAAGTGTACAGTACCCGGGGCGTGGAACAGAATAAAAAAAATCTACCGAAAAATTTACAAGATAATTCCATGTTCATTGCTTTTGCCCCTGTGGAAAATCCAGAAGTTGCTATTGCCGTGGTGATGGAACACAGCCCCGGCACGGCGAAACTGGTGGCACGAGATGTGTTGGATTATTGGTTTTTACGAGGAAAAACAGCATCATGAAACATTCCATTCAAGCATGGCTTCATAGCTCCCATCACCCACCCCGAGGCCAACAAGATTTCTTTTCAAGGAAATTGCATTTAGACATTCCTCTTTTTTTGGGAGTTCTTATTCTCACTATTTTAGGTCTTGTGATTTTGTATAGTGCGGAAGGACAAGATCTTCGTTTTATTGCCCAACAAGGAGGACGTTTTATTGTAGCTTATGGGCTCATGTTCCTTGCGGCACAAATACCGCCTCATGTTTATTATCGATGGGCCCCTTGGGTTTTTTTAGTGGGACTTTTTCTTTTAGTGGGAGTTCTTTTAGTAGGGGATGTTGGAAAAGGAGCTCGTCGTTGGCTTGATTTAGGCATTCTTCGTTTTCAACCTTCAGAAATTATGAAAGTGGCCATTCCCTTATTTGTGGCTTGGTTTTTACATGAAAAAGTACTTCCTCCCTCTTTGGGTGCCATTCTTGTTGTGGCTGCCATCATTGGAATACCCGTGCTCCTCACGGCAAAACAACCTGATTTAGGAACTGCTCTCATGCTGGCTTTTACGGGGGCTTCTGTTTTATTTCTTTCAGGATTTGGTTGGCGATGGATGCTCATCATGGCCATTGCAGTGGGGGGCACGGTACCTTTCTTATGGCATCACATGCATGATTATCAACAACAGCGGGTTCTTACTTTTTTAGATCCTGAACGAGATCCTTTGGGCTCGGGATACCATATTATTCAATCAAAAATTGCCATTGGTTCTGGAGGGGTTTTTGGAAAAGGATGGCTTAATGGCACCCAGTCCCATCTTGATTTCTTACCAGAACATTCCACGGATTTTATTTTTGCCGTGGCAGGAGAAGAATTTGGTTTAATCGGTGGAACCATTATTATTCTGGTGTACTTATACATTGTGTTACGAGGCATGCGCATTGCCATGCGAGCCCAAGATACCTTTACTCGATTATTAGCAGGAGGAATTAGTTTAACCTTCTTCTTTTCTTTTTTTATTAATATTGGCATGGTGAGTGGGATCCTCCCCGTGGTGGGTTTACCCTTACCCCTCATCAGTTACGGGGGTACCTCCATGTTAACCCTCATGTTGAGCTTTGGAATTTTAATGTCTATTCAAACTCATCGTCGCTTGTGTGGATAAAGAATTTTTTTCATTTCCCTTGGAAAAAAAGATCATTCAGGTTAGAGTGTTGAACAAAAAGAAGAGGTTTAAGAAAAGGAACTTTGTCTTATGAATCGATTACTATGTATTTTAATCTCCATCACTTGTCTTATGATGAGTTGGTGCACCTTGGGAGCCACTCCCAATAAAACTCTGCAAAACCCAGAAGTAAAAGCCTTTATTCAAGAAATGGTTCAAGATTATCAATTCGATGAAAAAAAATTAAGACGACTTTTTCGAAAAGTTCATTTGCAAGAACCCATCATTCAATCCATTCAAACCCCGAAGGAAGCATTGAATTGGAGAGATTATTCTTCCTTATTTCTCACTCACCAACGCATTGAAGCAGGGGTCACCTTTTGGAAAAAATATGAAGTTGCTTTAAATGAAGCAGAAAAAGAATATGGTGTTCCCCCAGAAGTAATCGTAGGAATCTTAGGCATTGAAACAAGATATGGCGAAAAACAAGGGGACAATCGAGTCATGGATGCTTTAGCAACCCTCGCCTTTCAATATCCCCAACGAGCTGATTTTTTTAAAAAAGAATTAACCCAATTTTTATTACTCACTCGAGAAAATAAATTAAACCCTTTAAGCATTCGCGGTTCTTATGCGGGGGCTTTTGGAATGCCTCAATTCATGCCCAGCAGTTATCGTCACTATGCAGTGGATGTGGGAAATAAGGGTTCTTCTGATCTCATTCACGATCCCTTAGATGCCATTGCCAGCATTGCAAACTATTTAAAAAATAATGGTTGGGAGCCCAACCAATCCGTTGCCTTACTCTCTTCCGTGGAGGGAGAAGATTTTAAACCTTTCATTTACCCCGACACCCATCACTCCATTCAAAAACCTTCTACTCACTTAGAAGATTTAAAAAAAGCAGGAGTTCATGTGGAACCTTCCGTGAGTGAAGATCACAAAGCCATGTTATTACAATTAACCACAGGACCAGAACAATATGAATATTGGTTAGGATTTAATAATCTTTACGTCATCATGCGCTATAACCCCAGCGTTAATTATGCCATGGCAGTTTTCACCTTAGGTCGTTTAGTAAAAGATCAAATGATGCTCCCCACAGAACCTATGAATACAGATCCCATAGAACCTCTCAAAGCATCGGAGAACACCATTACCATGAATTCCCCCGAGCCTCCTAAAACATCCGAGGAAATTGTGAGTACCAATTCCCCTGAACTTCCCAAGACACCTGAGGAAATTGTAAGTACAAATTCCCCCGAACTTCCCAAAGCATCTGAGGAAACCATCAGTACAAGTTCCCCCGAACCTTCTAAGGTATCTGAAGAAGCCCGTAGTACGGCTTAAAAATTATTTCGGTTTTTTTTAAAAGATCCCTATGTTAAGCTAATCCCATTTAATTTGTTCTCATTTTTGAAATAGCATTAAGGTCATACTCCATGAAATTACCTACACTCAATCAATTTGTTTTTTGTCTTGCCACTTTCACTTGTATTTTTGGAATCGCTCAAGGAGATCCCAACGCACCTGCTGCTCCGGCTTCCAACAATAATCCTCCCAGTGTGGCGGCGGCACCTCAGCAAGGGGTTTTAATGCCTGCTCAACCTGCGGTGGTTCCTCCTGCACCAGACATTGATGCAGCTAGTTACATTTTAATAGATGCCAATAGTGGAAAAATTTTAGCATCTAAAGATCCTGATTTACGTCGCCCTCCCGCTAGCTTAACTAAAATGATGACTCTCTATCTCATCGAACAAGCCTTGGCACAAAAGAAAATTAAACCCACCGATCCTGTCCGTGTCAGCAAAAAAGCATGGTCCACAGGAGGATCTCGAATGTTTATTCCTGTAGATCAAGATATTCCCGTGTCTCAATTAATTGAAGGCATTAGTATTGCTTCTGGCAATGATGCCACCGTGGCCATGGCAGAATATTTAGGAGGTTCTGAAGATACCTTTAGCGCTCTCATGAATGAAACGGCTCAACGATTGGGAATGACCAATACCCATTACACCGATGCCAGTGGCTTGCCTCACCCAGAACATTATTCCAGCGCAAAAGACTTAGCTACTTTAGCTCAGCACATCATTAATGATTATCCCCAGTATTACGAAACAGAAGGATGGTTTTCTCAAAAAGAATTCACTTTTAATGGCATTAAACAATATAACCGTAATCGATTACTGTGGCGTTATCCTGGCGCCGATGGTTTAAAGACCGGTCATACAGATGATGCGGGTTATTGTTTAGTGGGTTCTGCGAAAAAAGATGGCATGCGTTTAATTGCTGTGATTTTAGGGGCTCCTTCTGATGCAGCCCGCTCGGAAGATGCTCAAAGTTTATTAACTTATGGTTTCCGTTTTTATAAAACCTACAAAGTGTACAGTGCCAATCAAGCCATTAGTAATCCTCGGGTATGGCAAGGGGAAGATAAAACCACTCCTGCAGGGCTTTTAAAAGATTTATATGTCACCGTTCCCCAGGGGGAATACAAGTCCTTACAAGCTTCCACCAGTTTAAATAAAGTCATTGAAGCGCCCTTGAAAAAAGGTCAACCCATTGGTGAGTTGGTCATTCGCTCTGGCAATACCATCGTGGCCCAACAACCCATCGTGGCTTTATCCAATAACCCCCAAGGTAATATTTTCTCCCGTGCAGCGGATGCCCTTTCCCGCTCTTATCACGGCTGGTTTTCCTCTGGAGATAAAAACAGCGACGACAACAGCGACAATAAAGAAAACTCATAATTAACTGCTTTCCACTGTTATCCCCGCTTCTTCCGCTGTCATCCCCGCTCCCACTGTCATCCCCGCGAAGGCGGGGATCCATTCATCCCTTTGCAACTCCCCCTCATGAGAGCATGAAGCAAGAGTTGGCTTTTTATTGACAATGTTTTCATAAATATGATTTAATGGCGCTCCTTTATATTAAGACAAAAAAAACAATCACTTTTTAAAAACCATTGAAAATACACGAGGTTATATTATGGCTGCTTACTCAGACGATGAACTTTCAGGGGACCTTCTTTCAGAGGGTAGATCTTCAGGGGATGAACTTTCAGTTGATCTTGCCTCCGATTTCACAATATCTATTGTTGATACCACTGAAGAAAAAGTAGAAATGCTATATGCGATATTTAACTCTGATGCCCTCCGAGCCGCCACACACCTTAAAAAAGAATGCAAACAAAAGACCTTAACCATTCCCCTCGCCATGGAAATCAATCTTCTATTTTTAGTGAAATGTTTTCCTGAGGAAACTCATAAACATAAAATGTTGCAACAAGCCCTTGAGATTTATAAACGATAGGAAGGAAATCGGGGAAAAATCTTGTTACATCTTAGTGCGGGAGGATATCCCAGCGGGGAAGGAATCACATTAAAAAATATTATTGACTTTTGGACAAACGAATTTTCTTCTGCGCGAACACTCCCTCGTGAAAGAGCACACTCTAGCCCCAGAGTTGCTTCACTCTCCCAATTTTCCATAGGACAAGAACCATCCCTACCTGGTATTGCAGAAGAAACTAAAGAAATTTTTATGGCTTTATTCTCTTCTTTTTCCATCCCCCAACGTATTAATCCCGCCACCGCTTTTACAAAAGAAGAACTGGAAATCATCACAAACCCCATTTTTAATCAATTGAGGCTCTTCTTTTCGGATAAAAGTCACCAGAAAAATCAAGCATACCTTCTTGGAATTCAGCAAGGTTTGCAAGCACGTCAAGCTAACTTAGGATTATCTGAGAAAGATGTTCAGGATATTATGCATCATCTCAGTAATAGATATTACGTATGGTGGACTCAAGAGGCTTCTAACTTCCATAGAGGAAGAGGTCCAGCGATGGATCATGGCTATGACTCATCATTTTTTTCCCCTCCTTCTGAAACCACTGCACCTCCATTTTCATTTCCCTCTTCACGTCAACATCCATCCCTACAACAACAAAACAAAGAAATCGAAGACACTAGTTTTGCCCTGTTTATTTCTTCCCTTATGAAAGAAACCCTCATTCCTACACGCCCTTCTTCTAGTAGCAACACTTCCTCTTCTGCTTTTACAGAAGAACAACTTGATATCATCACAAGTTCCATTATTGAAATCTATCAATTCAATTTTCTAAATGAACCCAATGAACGTAGGGATTACTTACGAGGGATTCGAAGAGGTCTTGAAACATTCGAGTTATCTAGAGAAGATGTGAACAGCATCATGAATCATTTACCAGGACAAATTGATGTTTTTCTCGCCCTTCAATTAAGCCTAACCTGTTAGCTTTCTCTTGAGAGAGATGTTAGAGTCTCCTTCCAAGGATGGAGGGAAGACGATGACGAAATTAATTCTCGATTTTGCCCATGTCACCATGGCGAATTTACCCGAAGTGGGAGGAAAAAATGCCTCTTTGGGTGAAATGATCACCCATCTCAGTACGCTGGGCATTCGCGTACCCCCAGGATTTGCCCTCACCACAGAAGCATACCGTTTATTTTTACAACATAATCAATTAGAAAAAAAAATTTCCCGCTCCTTAAAAGATTTAGATCCAGAAAAAATCACTTCCCTAAAAAAAGCCAGTGAAGAAATTAAAAATTCTTTCTTACAAGGAGAACTTCCAAAGGAAGTGCTAACCGCATTAAAAAAAGCCTACGATGCCTTACCCCTTCAATCAAACCAAAGTGTAGCCATTCGATCCTCCGCCACCGCGGAAGATTTACCCAGCGCTTCCTTTGCAGGGCAGTTAGAAACTTTACTCAATGTGAATGGCTGGGATGAAGTGTGTAAATCCATACCCCATGTTTACGCCTCCCTTTTTACAGAGCGTGCCATTGCTTATCGCACTCACCATGGTTTTGATCATTTACAAGTGGGTGTTTCTGTGGGGATCCAACAAATGATTCGCAGTGACTTAGCCACCAGCGGTGTTATGTTTACTCTAGATACAGAATCCGGGTATCAACAAGTGATGTTCATTACCGCCAGTTATGGTTTGGGAGAAGCCATCGTGCAAGGGGAAGTTAATCCCGATGAATTTTATCTTCACAAACCCACCTTACTTCAAAACAAAGCTTCCATTGTGAGTCGAACCTGTGGGGATAAGGCGCTGAAAATGGTGTATCGCAAGGAAGGTCCTCCCTTCGTTCATACCATTCCCGTCCCTGAGGAAGAAAGAAATCAATTTTGTTTATCCGATGAAGAATTACTAACCCTCGCCCATCAAGGATTACTCATTGAAAAACATTACGGCCGCCCCATGGATATTGAGTGGGCGAAGGATGGCATTGATGGACAACTTTATATTTTGCAAGCACGACCTGAAACCGTAAAAAATCTTCAAGATCATCACACCTTAGAAACTTTTGTATTACTAGAAAGAACAAAACCTCTTTTAGAAGGCCGAAGCGTAGGACAACGCATTGGGCAAGGCCCCGTTCGCATTTTGAATCATCCTCAAGATATGTCTTCTCTACAACCGGGAGATATTTTAGTGGCGGACATGACGGATCCCGATTGGGAACCCGTGATGAAAAAAGCCGCGGGCATTGTCACCAATCGAGGAGGTCGAACTTGTCATGCGGCCATCATCGCACGAGAATTAGGGATCCCCGCAGTGGTGGGTTGTAAAGATGCCACCTCTCGATTACATACAGGCCAAGAGGTCACTCTCTCTTGTGCGGAAGGTGAAACAGGTTTTGTTTATGAAGGACTTCTTCCCTTTGAAATTAAAAAAACAAAAATCAATGAACTCCCCTCTCTCCCTGTAAAAATTTACATGAATCTTGCAAACCCAAAGCAAGCCTTTAGTTATCAATTCCTACCCAATCAAGGAGTGGGACTGGCGCGATTGGAATTCATCATTAGTGATATGATCGGTGTGCATCCTCGCGCTGTTTTAGACTTAGATCATTTGCCTTCTTCTTTACAAAAAAGTATTTATGAAAAAACTGCGGCCTATTCATCTCCCGTGGAGTTTTACATTGAAAAATTAGCAGAAGGTATTGCCACCATTGCCGCTGCGTTTTTCCCGAGACCCATCATTGTGCGATTTTCTGATTTCAAATCCAATGAATATGCCCACCTCTTAGGAGGAGAAGAATTCGAACCCCATGAGGAAAATCCCATGATTGGATATCGGGGCGCTTCTCGATATTTGTTAGGCCATTTCATAGAATGCTTTGCCTTAGAATGCGAAGCCATCCGTCGAGTTCGATATGATAAAGGCCTTGTGAATACTCAAGTGATGGTTCCCTTTGTAAGAACCTTAGAAGAAGCAGAACAATTGATCCTCGCTTTAAAAAAGAATGGCATTGAACGTCATGTGGATGGCTTACAAATTTATATGATGTGTGAAATTCCTTCCAACGCCTTACTGGCTAATGAGTTTTTAAAATATTTTGACGGCTTTTCCATTGGCTCTAACGATTTAACTCAATTGTGTTTAGGATTAGATAGAGATTCTTCCTTGGTGTCTCATTTGTTTGATGAACGAAATCCCGCCGTGAAAGAATTATTACAACGAGCCATTCAAGCCTGTAAAGCACAGGGGAAATACATTGGCATTTGCGGCCAAGGCCCTTCGGATCATGCGGATTTCGCCGCCTGGCTCTTGCAACAAGGCATCGATACTATTTCCTTAACTCCGGATTCCATCATAAAAACCTGGCTCGCTCTGGGAGAACTTCAAGACAAATAATCTTTAATAATCTTCAGGAAAATAGCACCATAACTTTCTAATTTTTTTTGCCCCACGCCATGAAGATTTAAAAACCCTTCCTCCGTGGTGGGAGTATGATTCACCATGTCATGCAAGGTGGCATCATTAAAAATCATAAAGGGTGGTACGCCATTTTTTTCTGCTAATTCTTTTCGGACACTTCTTAAAATTTCAAATAAGGCATTCCCTTCCCCCACTTTCACCACTGCTTCTTTTTTCTTACGCTTTTTACCTTCTGTACTTCTTTCCCTTAAAGCACCCTGGGCAAGGGTTAATTTTTTCCCTTCTCGTAAGATTTCCTTTGCCTTTGGAGTGAGCCGCAAAATAGAATATTGTGCCACATCTTGTTCTAAATAACCTAAATGAATCAATTGACGAAAAATACTAAGCCACGCTCCTTCACTGTGATGTTTTCCAATGCCATAAGTAGATAAAAGATGATGTCTTAATTGTTGGATCCGCACCGTATCCTTCCCTCGCAACAAGTCAATCACATAATGAACTCCATATCGTTGCTCCACACGATACACGCAAGACAAGGCTTTTTGAGCATCCTCTGTGGCATCATACAAAAGAGGAGGATGGAGACACACATCGCAATTACCACAATCTTCCTCTAAGGCCTCATTAAAATAATGGAGCAATACGCGACGGCGACAGGTTTGGGCTTCTGCAAAGGCCGTCATGGCATTTAATTTATGTAATTCAATTCGCTTTTGCTCTTCATTGGTATTGGTTTCAATGAGACTTTTCGCCACCACAATATCCTGCAATCCATACATTAAAAACGCTTCACTGGGCAATCCATCTCGACCCGCACGACCGGTTTCTTGATAATATCCTTCAATGTGTCGCGGTAAGTCATAATGCACCACGAAACGCACATTGGGCTTATCAATCCCCATGCCAAAGGCAATGGTGGCCACCACGATGTGCACATCATCTCGTTGAAAAGCCATTTGGGTTTCTTGCCGTTCCTTCGTGGGCAATCCTGCATGGTAAGGCTTTGCAGAAAATCCGTGGAGTTGTAATTTGTTCGCCACTTCCTCCACTCGTTTTCGAGTTAAACAATACACGATTCCAAAATCTTGCTCATAGGTTTTTAAAAATGTTTCTAATTGCTCAAAGGGTTTTTGTTTTTCCACGATGGTGTAACGAATATTTTTACGATTAAAACTCCCCACATGTTCTGTGGCTTGAGTTAACTGTAATCTTTTTAAAATATCTTGCCGGGTTTGCTTATCCGCCGTGGCGGTTAAAGCAATCATGGGCACGGAGGGAAATTCTTTTCTTAAATCTCCCAATTGCAAATACTCTGGACGAAAATCATGTCCCCATTGGGACACACAGTGAGCTTCATCAATGGCAAACAAGGCAATGGGAATGTTTTTTAAGCGAGCGAGAAAAGATTCCATCATTAAACGTTCGGGAGCAATGAAAAATAAATCTAAGGATCCCTCGTGTAGTTGAGCTAACACCCTTCTGCTTTCTTGAGCGGTTAAAGAAGAATTATAAAAAGCCGCTGAAACGCCATTTTCCCTTAAGGCTTGCACTTGATCTTGCATCAAAGCAATGAGAGGCGACACAATGATTCCCACGCCTTCTCGCACCATACTGGGCACTTGATAGCAAAGGGATTTCCCACCCCCTGTGGGCATTAAAACAAATTGATCCTTCCCCTCAATGAGTCCTCCAATAATATTTTCTTGAAGAGGACGAAATGAATCAAATCCAAACACTTCTTTTAAAATTTGACGGGCTTTTTCTTGTGGTGCTATAGAAACAGAACATTCCAATGACATGACACTTCACGAAAGAAATAAAAAAAGAAGAGTATCTGGATTTCTAGGATTTATCAATTTGAAAAAAAGTGGGAGCTTTCTCTGTGCGCACCTTCGATTTAATCTTCCCCAAAACCATGGCGGAGTTTCGCCGTGATGCGAAGGGAAAAGACACGAGTATAAATCCATAAGCCCAAGGCAATGAACAAAGTGAGAACAAAACCATAAAGAGCGGCAAATAAGGGAGCGGTGGCTAAGGCAATGAGGAACCCATCAAATCCCACCACGGGATGGTGATTCCAGTACAAAATATGAAATCCAAACAGGGAAAAACACCCTGCGGCCACAATCATAATGCCCGCGCTAAAGAGTAAGCCTAAAAAGAATAATTTAAATAAACAACCAAAGGTAAGCCCTTTAGAAATCACGATTTTTTTGGCCATGGTGCCCCCTCTTTCCCTAAGATGTTCTTTTAAATTGTAGATTTTCTCTTCTTGAAGTTTATTACATCTTTTGTAGATTGCCAGCCCCATAGCAGTGGCGTACGGTGTCTGCGAGTTGACGGGCTAGGGAGCGTATTTGGGATTCATCGTGGCCTTCCACCATCACTCGAATGAGGGGTTCTGTGCCGGAGGGGCGAAGTAATACGCGACCTTGATCTTTTAAAATCTGAGTGACTTCTGCTAGAGCTTCTTTTAATTGGGGATGATCTAAGGTGGTGGGACGTTTTTCCACAGGGACATTTAATAACACTTGGGGGCATTTTTGAAACCCCTCTAATAATTGAGGCAAGGTTTTTTGTAAACGAAGGGCGCATTCTAACACTAACAAAGCGGATACGATGCCATCTCCCGTAGTACTCACTCTTAAGTCAATGATATGGCCCGAGTTTTCCCCTCCTAAATTCCACCCTTTTGACAGCAAGGCTTCTAACACGTATCGGTCTCCCACCTTCGCTCGATAAAAACCAAGACCGAGGGCTAAGAGAGCTTCTTCTAAAGCAAAATTCGTCATGAGAGTTCCCACCACTCCTTGGGTGGGTTTTCCGTATTTTGCCAAAATATATAAAATATCATCCCCTTCTAAAATACCTCCTGAAGCATCCACCATTAACAATCGATCCCCATCTCCATCAAAGGCAATGCCTAAATCAGCTTTCACGGATAATACTTTTTGTTGCAATCCCTCGGGAACCGTGGAACCCACTCCTTGATTAATGTTAATGCCGTCGGGTTCATGACCCATGAGAGTCAGTCGGGCCCCTAATTGTTGAAACACGTGGGGAGCCACTTGATAAGTAGCGCCATGGGCACAATCCAACACGATGTGAAGATTTTTTAAGGGTTGGTGTGGGGGTAATATTTCACAGCAGTGGGCCATGTATTGGGTGGGGGCATCTTCTAAGCGTCTCACTTTTCCGAAATCTTTGGGTGCCACGCAATGAAAGGGTTTTTTTAATATTTCTTCAATTTGATATTCCAACTCATCAGGTAATTTATACCCTGTGGAAGCCAGTAATTTCACCCCATTATCCTCATAAGGATTATGGGAAGCGCTGATCATCACTCCCATGGCAATATTGGGTAGTTGGTGAGTTAAATAAGCCACCGCGGGAGTGGGCAAAGGACCCGTCACTAACACGGAGGAGCCGGCAGCGGTAAGCCCTGCGATGAGGGCGGCTTCAATCATATATCCCGATAAACGAGTATCCTTCCCAATGAGAACCGATCCCTTTCCTCCTTGTTGCCCAATGGCCCAACCCAGTTGGGTTAAAAATTCTGGCACCATGGGAAATTGTCCTACGCGGCCTCGAATTCCATCGGTACCAAAATATTGACGATTTGCCACTAATAAAACTCCTCAAGAAAAAGGGGAAACATATCACCGCAAACAGATCCTAAGATCCGTTCACCCATTCTGTCACAAGCTAGGGAATCATGATGCGCAGATCTTAATTATTCTGAAGCGCCTTCATACCGTCCTTCAGAAGAAATATCATGGAAGGAAGATCCCTCCGCCGCGGGTTGAGCACGATGTCCTCGTTGATCTTCATGCCATCCTGGCGGTGGGGAAGGTTCTTGTCCTGCCATAATTTGTTTAATTTGTTTTTCATCGATGGTTTCGTATTTAATGAGTGCTTGTGCCATAAGATGTAAATGGTCTTTGTGTTCTTCCAGAATTTTTTGCGCTCGTTTGTAATTGCGATCAATCATTCGTTTAATTTCTTCATCGATAAGAACGGCGGTGCCTTCAGAAATATCACGACGTTTTGCCACACTACGACCCAGGAAGACTTCTCCTTCCTCTTCCCCATACACAATGGGGCCAATGGCATCAGATAATCCCCATTGGGTCACCATATTGCGCGCTATCTCCGTGGCTCGTTGAATATCATTGGAAGCTCCTGTGGTGACTCCCTCTTTACCAAAAATCATTTCCTCTGCAATACGTCCACCAAACATACTGCTTAATTGACTTTCTAAGCGGCGTTTTGAATGGCTATAACGATCTTGCTCCGGTAAAAACATGGTAACCCCTAAGGCTCGTCCTCGGGGAATAATCGTCACTTTATAAACGGGATCATGTTCTGGCACTGACAATCCTACGATGGCGTGACCCGCTTCGTGATAAGCTGTTAATTTCTTTTCTTCATCATTCATCACCATGGAGTAACGTTCTGCACCCATCATGATTTTATCTTTGGCTCTATCTAATTCTGCCATTTCCACCACTCGCTTATTGGCTCTTGCGGCAAAGAGAGCAGCTTCATTCACTAAATTTGCTAAGTCAGCGCCAGAAAAGCCTGGAGTTCCTCGAGCAATCACTTCGGGTTTTACATCTTCTGCCACGGGCACTTTTCGTAAATGAACTTTTAGAATTTGTTCTCGTCCTCGAATATCGGGCAAAGGCACCACCACTTGTCGATCAAAACGTCCTGGACGTAATAAAGCAGGATCTAATACATCGGGACGGTTGGTGGCGGCAATCACGATGACCCCTTCATTTCCTTCAAAACCATCCATTTCCACTAACAATTGATTGAGAGTTTGTTCCCGTTCATCGTGACCGCCGCCGAGGCCTGCGCCTCGATGACGTCCCACGGCGTCAATTTCATCGATGAAAATAATACAAGGAGCACTCTTCTTCGCTTGATCGAACATGTCTCGAACCCGAGAAGCGCCCACACCCACAAACATTTCCACAAAGTCAGAACCTGAAATAGTGAAGAAGGGAACTTTTGCTTCTCCTGCCACAGCACGAGCTAATAAAGTTTTACCGGTTCCTGGAGATCCCATGAGTAAAACTCCTCGGGGA
>Ga0233425_10005732_pt1 | contig 19255 bp, 16 predicted proteins | sample Watercolumn_Towu_2_FD_181712 | JGI IMG/M metagenome (GOLD analysis project Ga0233425, IMG submission 181712) | Freshwater microbial communities from Lake Towuti, South Sulawesi, Indonesia - Watercolumn_Towuti2014_140_MG | ecosystem: Environmental > Aquatic > Freshwater > Lake | place... | reverse complement strand
AAGGCGGCAGGCAAGCCGAATACTTTTTGATCCATGTGGTGGAATCAGCCGGCGCCAGGATGATCCGGTCGGATATTTCGGACAGGGAAACGGCTGACGACAAAAGTTTCCTGGATAACTATACTTCGCAGCTTACAGCCCGGGATTACCGCTGAAAATCCATCATCGAGTTCGGACTGGCAAGGAACATCATACCCGAAACCGTGCGTCGTATCGAAGCCGACTTGTTGGTGATGTGGTCGCATAAAAAAGGATAGCTTCACCGGTTATTTAAAGGAAGGACTATATCAGCGGTAGAAAAGCGGTTAAACATTCCTATGATCATCTTAAAATAATAAATCCTGCCCGGTCATTTCTGCCTTAAACCTGTCTCGCCAAAAGCGAGATGAAACCTGGAACCTGGAACCTGAAACCTGAAACTAATACGTCTTCGTCATCCCTGTCGGTACGCAGATGATATAGTCCGCCAGGTTCATGAATTCCTCCTTCAGGTCACCGATCGTATCCTGTTCAACGGTCGAAATGGTAAGGATCTTCATGTCGGGCTTTTGCTGCTTCAGGTGCCATACGATGCCCTCGTAATTGTCCGAATGATAAGAGCCGTTGTAATGGATAAAGGTTTTGCCCGGCTGCCAGTGTTGCAGGATGGAGTATGCCATTGTAGCGTCCTTTACCGCCTGCGCTTTCGGGAGGTTTTCGGTGGCATGAGCGCCGCCAGGCATCTCGCCTTCATTCATTTCGAGCATGGCTTTGTAGCTTTTCAGTTCCGGGTCGTAGTTCACCGGCAGCGGCATCATGAGCCTTTTAGCTTCCGCGCTCAGGCTGTCCAGGACTTCGAATCCTTTCTTGTTCACCAGCGACGAATACCTCCGAGGAATATTGGTTGCAATGAACGCAAACTTTTTCTCCTTTGCGAACTCCATCAGCGGCTTGTAATCCGTTGAATAATTATCCCACAGTTTCACCTCCTTTTCGAAGTTCTTCTGTGCGATCGCCCCCGAAAGATATTCATCGATCACCAATTGATCGTCGGTTTCGAACATTTCAGCTCCGGCAATGATACCTGTGCCTTTTTCAGCAAAAAGATCCTTCGTGATCTCCAGTTCGAGCCAGTGGCTGATCGGGTTATTGTGCTGCTCGCCGAAAAACACGATATCCGCTTTGGCGGCATCTTCCACGATGTTTTTGTATTTCGCCGGTTTTCCTTCTTTACCGAAAACCAGGTAGGCGGGATTGTCCGACTTCATGCCTGTCAACAAAACCACCAATGCGAAAAGAGAGATTTTTACTTTCATTTTGATCATCCATTATTTTTTAAAGCATCCAGTTTTGCACAATCATCGATGGGCGTGGCTTTACCCTCTTCATTTATTTTCACGAAAAGCATCTCGGTCGAACAAACAGCTTCTTCGCTGTCGCTTACAAAGTCGATCCGTCGCGCTTCGACGAATATCCTGATAGAACTGGTTCCCACACCGATGACTTTACCGTATATCCGGATGTGTTCCTTTACCCTGACAGGCTTTTTGAAAATGACCTCGCTCATTTTCAGGGTGATCATGTTGGGTGAACAGCATTTGGCTGCCGCAAGTGTTCCGCCGGCTTCGTCAAGCCATGCCAGCATAACACCCCCGAACAGGTTATCGTTCACTCCGATATCGCTCGTTTTGCAGATTTTGGTTGCGATCAGTTCCACAGGCGGGGATCAGGTTTGAGTTTTTTTCAGTTCTTCGGCATGGAACATCAGGGGCAGAATGTTTTCCACACCTTCCACTACGATGATCTTACCATTGTCGCCGCTCATAATAAGCCGCAGGTGATTATGATGCCTGCTTTCGGTTTCAGCCATCACCTGCCGGCACGAGCCGCAGGGAGTTACCGGTGCACCGATGTCGTAATACTTCGCTTTGGCAGCAATGGCAATGGATTTCACCGGAACCTCAGGATATTGCGAGGATGCATAAAACAGTGCTACCCTTTCGGCGCACAATCCTGAAGGATAGGCTGCATTTTCCTGGTTATTACCGGTAACGATCTTTCCGTTTCCGAGCATCACTGCGGCTCCCACATGATAAGTGGAGTAAGGTGCATAAGCCGATTTCATGGCATTCCGCGCTTCCGCCAGGAGATCCCTGTCGCCTGAATCCAGTTCCTCAGGGCTGTTGTATTCGTGGTAAGTAATCGTGATGTCAACCTGATTCATAACGTACATTTCTGGCAGGCGAATTTACAAATTTTGATGAAACCACTCCGCCGTCATTCTTTATGAACAAACAGCAGGAATGATGTGAAGAAAGCAAACAGGGTTACGCCTTGCTGTGTTTCCAGTGTGTCCTCGATTACCATCGATAAAAGGATGATAATGAAAAAGACCATGAATTTAAAGTCATGCGTTTTTTCCAATTTTACAGGCGGGTAAATGAGGGTAAACAAAAACCAGATGAACCCGAAAACTCCGAATGCCACGAAGACAGCCAGGAACTGGTTGTGCGACCTGTGCTGGTATTCCGGTGCGAGCCGGGAATTCATCTGGCGATAGCGGGTTTTAAAGGCGGTGTCCATGTCGCCGGTTCCGACACCGGTAAGGAAATGGCTACCGATGATGCCCAATGCGGCTTTCCAGTATTCGATCCTTTGAAGTCCCGACATCCCGCCTGGATTGGCGCCGCGTTTCATCAACTGGTATTCCCAAAGGAGCTTGTAAACGGGTGCATTGAGGCTGATTTTCTTTGCATAGTGTACATTTGCCCATCCAGCCTCTATATTCCTGATGTCTTTTTCCGTCAGGGCTTTCACACCAGCTTCATCTTTTTTCAATCCCCTGGAGTTCAGGTAACGGATGAGTGTTGCCTTGATTTTGTACCCGCCCTGGTTCAGGCTGTCGTATGCCATTCGGCTTCGCTGGTTCCATGATTCCCGCAACTCCTTATCGCAGACATAGGTGCCGATAAGGCTTCCATTCTCAATCAAACTGTTCACCGTGTCGTGTAAATAGGCGTTTCCTTTTATCGTGTGGGAAGGCAGGTTCCTGAGCTCGCTTTTGTCGGTATGCAGATAATTTTTTACTGTCAGAACCAGGTACGCACCGACACTCACGATGACTCCTGTAAAAATGATGCCTGTAACTACTTTTATCCGTCTGTTTTTCATGCTGATCAATCCGAAGATCACGAGAATGCCTGTGGTAACGGCGAGGACATAGAATCCTGTGCCCGACTGGCTAACGATTAAATAGATTATCAGCCATGCTATTGCAACAATAAACCCCTGTCTGTAATTACCGAAATTCCCGCTTTTATTAAAAGCATAGTAGCTCGAAAGGAAGATGGCAAAACAGACGTTCAGGCTCAGCCGGATATGTGAGATAAAGGGAGAAATCTGTCTAACATCGCTTACTTCGGTAAACAGCAGGATCCCGAAATTGATTAAAGTGGAAATCATCACAGCACCGATGTACGACACCAGGAGGATATTGAATTTCTTTGATTCAAGGGGTTTTGTAGTCGAAAAAATAACCGGAAGCGCCAGCAGTGGTAGTTTAATCCTGAGATCCTTCATTGCGTAAGTCATATCGGAGCTATGGATCAAGCCTATCACATGGAGGAGGAACAGCGAAACAAGAACCAGGGCTGGAGGGTTTTTTCTGAGTTCGTTCCATTTCCTCCGGAAATCGGTTTCGAGGAGCCAGTTTCCAACGAGGATGAACTGGGCGACACTCAATGAAAATCGTGATAACGGCAGGCTAACGATCATCAGGAAAAGCCCGGTGAAATAAAGTATAGAATGAACTTCCCTGAACCTGCCGATCATCTGGATTTTTAAAAAATAGTGCTGGGATTATTGTTTGCTTTCGTTTTTAACCGATCCATCGAGAATAGCAAGGTAAGAATCCCTTTCATTGAGAATATCAACCGATTGATCAATTTCGGGATCATCTGCAAGAGATGCCATGATTTCTCCCTTGAGATAATAATACCTTGATACGATCTCCACCTTCAGAATTTTCTTGATTTCCTCCTTATGCTTCAGAATATCCCCTTCTTTTCGTTCCTTCAGTTTTTCAGCAAGCAGCCTATATTCTTTGCTGATGTCCTCGAAATACTTTTCTTCCTGGGCGTTCTTTTTAAGCTGCTCAAGTGCCTCTTCGCATTTTGTGATATAACTGTAATCCTTGTCGCTTACGTAGTCCAAAAATTGCTGGTAGATTTCGTCTGTAATTTCAAAGTCGGTGGCAGGTGCAATGCCGGGATGTTCCCTTTCGAATCGAGTGGCAAAATTGAAGAAGTGATATTTTGAAAACAGGGCAAAGGAGACAGCACTGAGTTTCTCAGGTTCCATTTTGATGTCCGGGTCAATACCAACGCCATCGAAAACAGTTCTTCCGTTGCGGGTTTTAAAAGCGCTGATGAGCGAATCGGGTATAGCCTCAGAATCGCCGTTTTCGTTCTTTTTTGAATAGTCGATTGCCTGTATGCATCTGCCGCTCGGAATGTAGTATTTTGCCACAGTGATTTTTACAGAACTGTTGTATGTCAGGGGGACGACATTCTGAACAAGCCCCTTACCGAAAGTTCGCTGACCCAAAATGATTCCCCTGTCGATGTCCTGGATGGCACCTGCAACTATTTCGGAAGCCGAAGCGCTTGAATTATCCACGAGAACAACGAGCGGAATCTCCCTGTCAACAGCTGCATTATTCGTTTTATAGGAATAGTTTTTATTGGCGAGTTTGCCTTTGGTGCTCACCACGAGGGTTCCTTTATCGACAAAGATATTTGTTATATCCACTGCTTCCTGCAGCAATCCCCCGCCGTTACCTCTCAAGTCAAGGATTAATCCATGTAATTCATTGTTGGTTTTAAGGTTGACGAAGGCTTCCTTCACTTCGCGGGCAGCATCCTGGGTAAAACTCACAAGTTTGATGTATCCGATATGGTCGCGGATCATTCCGAAATAAGGTATGTTTTCGACCCTGACATTTTCCCTGACCAACTTCTTTTCGAAGGGTTCTTCAGTTCCTTCTCTCAGGAATTTAATCTTTACCGGAGTTCCCGGCTGCCCTTTTAACACTGCGCTAACTTCACCGGTGGTCTTTCCGTTTACCGGTTTACCATCGATTTCAAGAATAACATCTCCTGCTTTTATGCCCGCTTTTTGAGCCGGGTCGCCTTCGTAAGGTTCAGCCACCACAATCCTGTCACCCTGTTGCTGGATCAAAGCGCCCACACCGCCATACTGCCCCGTGGTTATGAATTTATAGTCTTCGGCTTCCGATTCGGGAATGAAAACTGTATACGGATCAAGCGACTCGAGCATAGCATCAATCCCTTTTTCCATCAGGTCGCCGGGTGATATTTCATCTACATAGTTTTTGTTCAACTCTTTGAAGAGTGTCGTATAAATATCGAGGTTCTTGGCAATTTCGAAATTGTTGTTGTCGTTTGTTTGACCTGAAACCGGGACAACCGACAGTGTTATCACAAACACTGAAACAATAGCGATGATGGCGTATTTGAACTTATTCATATTGTTTTTATAAATTAACCGACTTAACTTTCTTTTGTTTGTGTGGTTCGGGAACCGGATCATACCCGCTTCCTCCCCATGGATGACACGATAATATTCTTTTTATTGTTAACCAGCCTCCCCGAAAAGGACCGTGTTTCTGAATGGCTTCGACACCATAAGCCGAACATGTGGGTGTGTACCTGCACGATGGCAATAAATAAGGTGAAACTGCAGCCTGGTAAAAGCGGATCAGCAAAATAAAGAATCTACTTAATACCTTTTTCATACTCTGTTTGAAAACGCCCGATCAGTCTGATTATTTTCTCTTCAATCGCCTGGTAAGAATCCATCATTGTCGAATTGTAAAGGATCGCAAAAACACAACCGACATTTTGCTGCTCCAGGAAATCGTTCAGACGCGATTTATTTTTCCGGTAAGCCTCCCTTATCCTCCTTTTGATCAGGTTGCGATCGACTGCTCTTTTCAACTTTTTACTCGAAACGGAAACCAGAACTTTTGCCGGAGAAAAATCATTTGGATTTACCACAATCCATAAAATTGAAACCGATCCCAGGTGTATGCCTCTACCATCCGAAAACAGAATACCGATTATTTTCTTTTCTTTTAACCGTTCAATCCTGGAAAAAGTTTGCATCTCAGACCATAAAAGTAAACTGTTCTGTCAGGCAGAGTCGTTTTACTTTTTACATAATGACTGAAAATACTGATCAAGTGCGTCGGTCATGGACAATGCTGTTTTGGTTGGTGCTTCAATATTGACTTTTAATCCGTTTTCCTTAACAGCAGCAATAGTACTGGGACCAAAAGCTCCGATAAGGGTATGATTTTGCTTGAATTCGGGAAAATTGCGGAAGAGTGACTTAATGCCGCCCGGACTGAAAAAAACAAGCATATCGTACTGGGTTATATCCATATCGCTGAGGTCGCTGGGGAGCGTCTTGTAAATGACTGCCTTTGTGTATTTAAATCTATTTTTGTCGAGCAGCTTAGTCAGGCTCAATTTCTGGATGTCGGAACAGGGCATCAGGAATTTTTCATCTTTATGCTTTTTCATCAACTCTATCAGGTCGTCGAAATTCTGATTGCTGCTGAATATCTTGCGTTTGCGGAACTGAACATACTTTTGCAGATAAAAGGCAGTGGCTTCCGAAATACAGAAATATTTCATGGAATCCTGAATATCCACTCTCATTTCCCTTGAAATCCTGAAAAAGTGGTCGACGGCGTTCCGGCTCGTAAAGATTACAGCTGAGTGGTTCTGAATATAAACTTTATCTTTCCTGAAATCGCTGGCAGTAATTCCTTCAATCGTAATAAATTTCCGGAAATCGATGCTGACTTTGTATTTTTGAGTTAACTCACCATAAGGCGACTTCTCAAAATCAGCCGGAGAAGGCTGAGAAACCAATATGCGTTTAACTTTCAATTTGTGATACTCCCAGTTTTTAAATTTAAGCTCTTCACAGCATGTTAAGTTTGCTTTTCAACTAACCTATGTAGTTCAATACTAACTTAGTAAAAACCAAGAACGGTAAAATTTCAAACGCGCAAAGATATAAAATTCTAGCAAATAAGGAAAATTTTGTGTAGTTCAATCCCGTAAATAACTCCCTGACAAAACGATAGAAAAAAACAACAAGCCAGATGGCAATCCCGATATATATGGCAAGAACGGAAGGCAGATAAACGGAAATAATGATAAGAGGCAGCAGGATTAAGCCTGTCGCCATGTTAAAAATGAAATTGGTATGCATATAGTCTGAGAGAATGACCTGGTTTTTAAAAATCGTCCCGACAAACCTGACAGCAATATTTTTGACAAACCATAATAGAAGGATAACAAGAATGATGAGTGAAAAAAATTTCAAGCCGCTGATACCTGACATATTGGGCGCGGATTGTCCTGCCACGACCTGGTATATCAAGAGTGAGAACGTCACAAGGTAAACAATAAATAACGGGATTGAAATCCGTTCCCTGAAAAGGTTGCCCTCCTTGCTGAGAATATTTGCATAGCGGGTTCCGCCAAAAGCCTTCAGAATTTGTCGCAGCCGTTTCCCGTAAAAAATCTGAACCCAGGAAATTAGTACCAGGCAAATGACGACGTGCAGGGTTATCCAGTCTAAATTCAAGGAATGTCTGGTATTTGATTTATAATCCAACGACTGGACTTGCTGGGTTTTAAACAAGGATTTCTGGTCGTTTTTGTAGACTTTGTTTGGAACAGGTTCAAACTTGCTGGAATCGCCGAACAACAATCCAAAAACAGTAGCGGATGTGTCTCGACTCACCGGTAATGAATCTTCCAATACGATTCCTGAATCCGGCTGCATGACCAGCATTGTGCTGTCCTGAAACTGTAAACTGTCGGGCTGCATTCAAAAATTTTTGCAAAATTATATATAAAAGCCAAAGGCGATTTGATTTACATTTGCCCCCAAAGTATTGTTCTAACTAAAATTTTTTGTTATCATGTTTAATTTTATTCTTTTCGGTCCTCCGGGTTCGGGCAAAGGAACTCAATCGGTAAAAATTGCCGAAAAATACAACCTGGTTCATATTTCTACGGGTGATATCTTCAGAAAAAATATCCGGGAAAAAACCCCACTTGGATTGAAGGTTCAGTCGATCATTGAAAAGGGAGAACTTGTGCCTGACGCATTGCTGATTGAAATACTCGAGGATGCGATACAACAACATTCCAAAGCCCGTGGTTTTGTTTTCGACGGATTCCCGAGAACCATTCAGCAGGCGAAAGATTTAGACGCTATGCTTGCCCGCAGAAATGAATCGGTATCATTGGTGCTTGCGCTGGAAGTTGGAGATAATGAAATTTTAAAAAGGCTTCTGAAACGTGCCGAAATTGAAGGACGGAAAGATGACACAAAAGAGGTTATCGAAAACCGGATAAAGGTGTATAACAATCAAACACAACCGTTGATCGATTTCTATAAAACTAAAAAGAAATTCCAATCAATACCCGGAACTGGTGGAATTGATGAGATTTTCCAGGGCATTTGCAGGATTATTGATAAAGCGATTTGATTTCCGGGGATCAATTTCTGAATCTTGTGTTTTACCGGTCTGATCCGGAAACGATATTCATCCATTCACTACCAGGTCTCTCGAAACAGAAACAGTAGTATCTTCATTATAATTGACTTTGAATCCGAGCTTTTTAAACACGGAAATCATGGGTTTGTTGTCTTTGGTTGTTTCTGCGACCACTCGTTTAATTCCAGCCTGAAGGGCAATTTCGATACAATACGTCGTGAGGATCTGACCCAGGTCCTTATGCTGCCAGGCATCTGTAATCAGTACGGCATATTCAGAAACCTCCACATCCGGATCAGCGATTAACCGTCCGACTCCGATCAGTTTCTTTTTCCCTTCCTGTTCAATTTCCGCTACAATTGCCATTTCCCTGTCGTAATCGATAAAACAGAATTGCGTCGCAATTTCATGGGCATCATAAAAGAAGTCATACCTGAAGCGTGAATAGATCGACTGTTTAGAACAACTGCCCAGCAGTTCAAGCCACATCGGTTCATCCTCGGGCTTTATCGGTCTTAGCAAAACTTCGTAACCATCACTGAGTTTTGCCTGCCGGATCCAGCGTTCGGGGTATGGTCTCAAAATTAAATGACCGTAGTCACGATGTTCCTTGCCAAGCTGGTTTTCATCAACCACAATTCTCGCATCCAGGGCTATTACATTGTCCGGCGTTACGATCAGGGGATTAATATCCAATTCCTCGATCTCGGGGTAATCGGCAGCGAGGTACGACAGCCGGATCAAAACCTCTACAAGCTTTTCTATATTTTTTGGTTTGCTTCCCCTGTAACCTTCAAGAAGTGGGAAAATAGTCAGGGATTTGAGCATTTGCATCGCTAGCTTTTCATTCAATGGCGGGAATTCGAGCCGGCTGTCCCTGAACAACTCAGCGGTGATGCCACCCATGCCGACAAGTATAATGGTTCCGAAAACCGGATCTTTCTTAATACCCAAGATCAGCTCAACCGAATCTATTGACTGCACCATTTTCTGAACCGTGATCCCCTCGAGTCTTGCCTCCGGCATTTTCTGAGCCACTGTCTTCAGCATATTCCTGAATGTCGCACGAAGCATCTCTTCATTTCCTATGTTCAGGGCTACGCCGCCGACCTCCGTTTTATGAATTATATCCGGAGAAAAAATCTTTAGAACCACAGGATAGTTTTTCGTTTCGGCAATCTTTACAGCTTCATCCTCAGTTTTTGCCAGTTCCGGGTGGGTTGTCTGAATATCATAATCGTTGATCAGCATCTTTGAATCATCCTCCGACAGGATTTTCCCTTTTGGAAAAATCTCGAGGATGTATTTTTTCCTGAGTTCGTCGCGATTGTAACTGAAATTGACCGGAACTTCCCTGGGAGTTTCGAAGAGCAGATCGAGGTTTTTGGAATAGTGTGAAAGAGTCATGAATGCCCTGATCGCCTGTTCGGGTGTTTCGTAAACCGAGATACCGGCATTATTGAAAATGGAAATCCCCTCTCTCATGCTGATTCCTCCAAGCCAGGCTGCCATGATGGGCTTTGATGTTTTTTCAGCAAGCTCAGTAATAGCTTTTGCAGTTTCCGTTGGCAAGGTCATAGCCTGTGGGGTCAGAACCACAAGCACAGCATCGACATTTTCGTCCGTAAGGACAATTTCCGTAGCTTTTGCAAATCTTTCGGGCGTGGCGTCTCCAAGGACATCCACCGGATTACCATGCGACCAAAAGGGAGGCAGGTAATCATTCAGCTTTTGAATCGTTTCTTTCGACAGATCAACCAGCTTTCCGCCGGCATTGATCAGGGTGTCGGTAGCCATAACGCCCGGTCCGCCTGCATTGGTAACAATGGCAAGTCCATGCCCTCGTGGAGCTCTTTTCCTGCCGATCAAATCCGTAAAATCGAAGATATTGCCGATATCATAGACCCTGGCAACTCCGGCCCTTCGGAAAACCGCATCATAAATGGCATCCTCCGAGGCAATAGCGCCTGTATGGGAAGCCGCAGCCTTTGCTGATTCAGGAAACCGTCCCGATTTATAAACGATAATCGGTTTCTTCCGTGCAAACCCACGGGCAGCCGACATAAAGGTGCGTGCATTCGTAATGGATTCAACATACAGTACAATGGATTTCGTATTCGGATCCTGTCCGAAATAATCGATCAGATCGCCAAAATTTACATCCATGGAGTTCCCGATGGAAACGAAATAAGAAAAACCTACATTGGCTTCATTTGCCCAATCGAGAACCGAAGTACAGAGTGCACCCGACTGTGAAATAAAAGCCACATGACCTTTTTTCGGCATCCCGGCTGCAAAGCTCACATTCATGCTCAATCCGGGCACAAGAATGCCGAGGCAGTTGGGTCCGATCACCCGCATATCCGGAAATGATTTCACTTTTTCCCGTACCCGGTCCTCAAGTATTTTACCTTCGGGTCCCGATTCTTTAAATCCGGCTGACATGATGATAACGCCATGCACACCGGCTTCACCGCATTCCTGGATGATCTGAGGTACGAACATTGCCGAGGTCATGATGACAACAAGATCGGGCACTTTTGGAAGACTTTTGATATCGGGGAAGCAGGGAATTCCGAAAACCGCTTCCCGTTTAGGATTCACCGGGTAAACCACACCATTGTATCCACCTGCAATCAGGTTTCTTAAAGTGATCCCTCCCACACTTTTCGGATCATTGGAAACTCCGATGAGGGCAATTCGCTTGGGTTTGAATATGCTGTCGAGTTTTTTAATCGGCATTTTAGAATGTAAACAAGTTAGTAACTACGAACTGTTAAATTAAACTTCTATTGTGAACCAATTCACAAAAGTAGAAAACAAAATCATCCGGACAAGAAAAGAACATCTGAGCATCCAAATTTTAAACCTGGGTTAATAAAAAAACCCGGATTCCTCTATAAGATCCGGGCTTGGATAATATTCCTGCCGAAAGGCTAATTTTCCATCTTTTCGGCAAATTCTTTAATTTCAGCCTCCTTCGGCATGACTTTATGAGCCGGTTTAACAAACGAGATTGTTGCAACAGCTACAATACAAAGGATACCGCAGATGGTGAATGCCAGTGGGAAGTTTCCCATATCACCCAGTTTACCACCGAGGATCGGACCGAAGATTCCTCCGATGGCATAAGCAAGGAAAACCCAGCCATAATTCTGACCAATGTGCCTGGTTCCGAATGTGTCAGCTGTAACTGTTGGAAACAGGGCGAAATTGCCTCCGAAATTAAATCCGATCAGCATAGCAAACAGATACAAAGTAACCGGGGTGCCTGCCATAAACTGGAATAAAAACACAAAAACACCCTGAGTGGCTGACATGATAATGATGGATAGCTTTCTTCCGATCTTGTCGCTGATCATACCCCAGATTATCCTTCCCAGTCCATTGAACAGTGCAAAAAATACCGCCATTGCCAGGGTAGCCGCGGCGCTCGCATCTTCTTTTGAGATTCCGTTATCCTGTAATGCCTGCATAGGCCACAGCTTCATCAGTCCGATGCTCATCAGTCCGGCGCTGGCACCAAATGCAAAGGTGAAAAGGATCAGGTAGAACTGGGGTTGGCGCAGCATTTCCATGCTGGTAAAATCTATGCTCCCGGCAACTGGCTTTGCAGATGTCGCCTTAGGAGGATTCCATCCTTTTGGCTTCCAGCCTTCGGGTGGCATCTCCATCCATATCCCGCCAATAACAACCATCACCAGGTAAGCAATGCCATAAATGATAAATGTCTTCGAGATTCCGATATTTGCTATTAACTGTCCTCCTCCCAGAGGTCCCAACTTATCAGCAACCGCCATCCAGAGGGTTGCCCCGAAACCGAATCCGGCGACAGCTAGCCCGGTAATCAATCCTTTTTTATCAGGGAACCATCGCATACCAACAGCGATTGGAACCACATATCCGAGACCGATGCCTGATCCGCCTACGATCCCAATAAAAATAAAGGTAGTAGTGAAATTTTCAGCTCCAAAAATACCTGCAAGGATATAGCCCAATCCGAGGACAATCCCACCGGCAATGGCAAGCTTGCGGGGTCCGGTTTTTGGCATAAGCCTTCCAGCAATTACCATTACAATGGCAAACAATGCAAGACCGGCTGAAAACACAAGCTGGGTCTGTGCTTTTGTCCAACCGGATTCCACCAGTGATTTCGTGTAAACCGACCAGGCATAAATCGCTCCCAGAGCTAGCTGGATGAGAATGGCTCCCACCACAACCAGGTTTCTGTTTTTTATTTTCTTATCTTCCATAACAAATAGTTTAATAAAGTATATACAAGTATAAAAAGGCATTCCGGGAGAAACATCTCCCGAAATGCCTTTCCATATTAAAACTGAATATTATCGTTTTACTTCAACTTTTGCACCTGCAATGATCTCTTCGACTACTCCCGGATCTAATAAAGTGGAAGTATCGCCGAGATTCGTGGCATCGCCTTCTCCGATCTTACGCAGAATGCGCCGCATGATCTTCCCTGATCTTGTCTTGGGCAATCCGCTTACGATTTGAATGACATCGGGCTTCGCAATGGCTCCGATAAATTTATTAACGGTATCCCTGATTTCTTTCTCGATCGTCTGCATTTCCGAATCCGAAAGCTCATCACAGGTTACATAAGCATAAATACCCTGCCCCTTGATCGGATGAGGATAACCTACGACCGCAGATTCGTTTACCTTCGGATGCTGGTTGATGGCATCTTCCACTTCGGCAGTTCCGATCCTGTGTCCAGAAACATTGATAACATCATCAACACGGCCCATAATGCGGTAATATCCATCCTCATCGCGTTTGGCGCCGTCGCCTGTAAAATACAATCCCTTGTAAGTCGAGAAATAAGTCTGATAGCATCGTGGATGATCGCCGTAAGTGGTTCTTAACATTCCCGGCCACGGGAATTTAATGCAGAGGTTTCCTTCCACACTGTTTCCTTTCAGAATCTTACCTTCATGGTCAACCAGAACCGGCTGAACTCCAGGCAATGGAAGGGTTGCGAAGGACGGTTTGGTCGGTGTAATTCCCGCCAGCGGAGTGATGAGAATACCCCCGGTTTCCGTCTGCCACCAGGTGTCAACAATCGGACAACGGCCTTTGCCAACCAGGTCGTGATACCACCTCCAGGCTTCTTCATTGATAGGTTCACCCACGGTTCCAAGAACTCTTAAAGAATCGAGCTTATGCTTTGTAACCCATTCATTTCCCTGCGCTACAAGTGCACGGATTGCTGTGGGCGCTGTATAAAACTGGTTTACCTGGTACTTATCAACGGTAGCCCAGAACCTTCCTGCGTCGGGATAAGTCGGGACACCTTCGAACATGACGGAAGTAGCTCCGGTGAGCAACGGACCGTAAACAATATAACTATGACCTGTTACCCATCCGATATCTGCCGTACACCAGAATATGTCGCCGTCGTTATACTGGAATACATTTTTGAATGTATATTCAGCGAAAACCATATAACCGCCAATGGTATGAAGAACGCCCTTCGGCTTTCCTGTTGAACCTGAAGTATAGAGAATGAAAAGAGTATCTTCCGAATCCATTACTTCAGCCTTGTTTTCAGTACTTACGCCCTGGATGAGTTCATGCCACCAGATGTCGCGCGGAGCCTCGAAATTGATGTTTTCGCCCGTATGTTTGAAAACGATAGTGTTTTTAACCGTCGGGCATGTTTTCAAAGCTTCGTCAACAATAGATTTCAGTCCGATACTTTTCGATCCGCGGTATGCGCCGTCGGAAGTGATCACCACATTGGATTCGGCATCGATAATGCGATCAGCAAGAGAATTGGCAGAGAAGCCTGCAAAAACAATGGAATGGATTGCACCGATGCGTGCACATGCGAGCATGGCTATCGGAAGTTCGGGAACCATGGGGAGATAGATTGCTACCCGGTCGCCTTTCTTTACGCCAATCTTGAGAAGGGCATTGGCAAACTGCTTCACCTTATCGAAAAGCTCTCCGTATGTTAGTTTTACTTCTTTGGACTTGGGATCATTGGGTTCCCAGATGATGGCTATCTGGTCTTTGCGCTGGAACATGTTCCGTTCGAAAATATTCTCGGTTATGTTCAGTTTGGCGTTAACGAACCATTTAACGTAAGGTGCATCTTTCCCCTCAAAATACCAGTCGAGAACATGGTCCCATTTCTTTTGCCAGTAATGGCTTTCGGCAATATTTCCCCAAAATCCTTCCGGATCTGCAACACTGTCCTTGTACTTTTGCAGATATTCGGCAAAACTTGTGATTTTATTCGTCATAATCGTTTAGTTTTATGTGTTTTAAATTTATTAATGAATAATTTGAATCAATGAATTTCAATTAAAACATGTAAAAGACTCCCAGCAAAACCCTCAGGTTGCTGATGTCCCTGGTGGTCTTTACCAATCCTTTATCATTCTGATCGATCTTTCCATAAGCCGCAACCGTGTTTTCGATCTCCAGGGCAAATTTCATTTTCCCAGATTTATATGCTACCCTTGGAGCTATCCGGTAAACGGATTTTATATCGCTTCCACGTCCGTATATATTCTTTGCAGGATCCCCGACAGGGTTAAGGTCAAAGCCAAGGTTTTGCGTATATCCGCCAAAGATGCCGTATTCCCATTTGGCTCCGTTGTTATGGATGTCTGTCCATACCGAAAAGATACTCATCGGTGTATATGCGACCTCGTTAGTGGCTGCATTTGTCACTTCTGATACAGCGTATCCCCCCAACATGGTCAGGTTGTCGGTAAGCTGACCGTAGGTTCCTTGTACTTTAATGGTAATCGGCTTGAACTTCAGTTTAAAATAAGCAAATGCTGACAAACCATCGACCGTCACATTCGTTTCATAGTCTCTCTTCTTTTCCAGCGGAACGATCAGCGTATCGGCAGGATTGATGGTAAATACGGTATCGTTTACTTTCCAGGCAACCGTAGTAAATAATCTTGGTTGCAACATTTTATAATCAGCTCCAAGTCCGAACAGAAATTCCTGTTCTTTCTCCTTGTTAACGGAATTGAATTCCAGTTTCAGGTTTCCTTCCGGAATCCCGGCGTTTCTCAGATACTCAGTGCTGGCACCGTTCGGTCCCTGGTTCTGAAAATCTCTTTGAGCCACTGCCGTTCCTATAGCCCTGAATTTCCCGAACCTGAAGGTGTACCTGATTTGAGGATTTCTCGAGAACGGTTCGAACGGGGCGCCGGTATTGAAAGAAAGTGTTGCAGGAAAGCAGGATGTGATGAACATCGGGTGCCAGAACTGTCCGATCATCAGTTCCGATTTCTTCCAGTCGAGCATGGCATACGCGTGACGAAGCCTGAACCCGTTGACATCGGCATTGCTTGTTCCGAAAAATTCAGCCTCGATATATCCGCTGGTTTTTGCCTTCAGTACATCGGGACCCGTAATGTTTCCATTCAGCCTTGTTTGGATTGACAGGAAATTAAAGCTCGAATGGGCATTGATGTCATTGCCATAAGTATCCAGTTTTTCATTTGCCGGAAGGATTAAAAAATGACCTTCCCTTAAATCAACCGTCTGGCGGGTGTCATAAAAAATATCTGTTTTAACAAAGCCCGAGAACTGAATCCCAAACTTTTTTTCTTCCTGCGATGTTACCAGAATAGGTAAGATTGTTAACAGAATGAAAGCAATTTTTTTCATAAATTTCAAACTTAATAATACCTCAAAACACCTTTTGTTATTTAGTTAACAGTAACCGGCGGCAAAATTAGAATAATTTCTTACCCGACAAAAAATTGAAGATAATTTATCAGGAATCTAAATAAAAGCATTACCTGCATCACAACATGCTTGTGATTGCGGCTGGTAATAGGAAATATCGATCAGGGATTTCTTCTTATTTTTGGCAGGCATTCGGTTTTTAAGAAAACTCCAAACTACATTTAAGTAATGAAATCAAATTTAAATTCAACTTTTCTTTTTGTTTTTCTGTTCATCGCTAATTTAAACCTTACGGCACAAAAAACAGAAACGGATAATAAAACCCTCTGGCTCGGCATCGAGCCGTTTGTATGGCTTATGGGTGAAAAGGGTGGCTTCATCGGATATTCTGCCAATGACAAACTGGGATTTCAGCTTTATGCAGCGCATTACGGCTGGTGGTGGTCGAAAGGAGATGTCCGCCAGATGAAATGGCAATATCTTTCGGATTATATTTTTGCAGCTAAGGGACCAGTCATCAGGCTCAGTGCCGAATACCTGCTCAGTGACAATCCCATGAAAATTTCAAAAGCGCTTTTCAGACCTGAAATTACTTATAAGTATCTGTCGTACGAGAACACTTGCTTTCACGAAGGTTCGGGGGGAAGCAGCTATGATCTTTTTCAGCTTCGGTCGATGAGAAGCCATGTTGCCGGCATCCATGCAGAATTCGTTTACAAGCATTGTGATAGCTCAGAGTGGGACTTACCTGTAGAATGGTTTATCGGACCGGGAATCCTGATGATCTTTGAACAAAAACACCTTCTCGGCGAAAATTATGGAATTTGCCCGGTAGCCGAATTCGATGAAAAAACAGTGAGTACATTAATTTATCCCTCCCTGAGGTTTGGTTTGAGAATCGGGTTGAAAATATTCGAAAGCGGAAATAATTAATCGGGACGCCACGAAATCACTTGAGCAACAAAAAGCCAAAAGCCAGAATACGAATAATACTATTTGGTGAAATTTTGTGATTTGGTGTTCCCGCCTGCCTTGTATTGGCTTTTATCAATGCGGGCAGGTTTGTGGCAGTGGAAATCATAATTTATAGCAATTGTAATCAGTCTCAAACAATTGTAAAAAAAATTGAACCGGAATGTTGACCCGCTTACAAACACTCTCTAACTTCGCCCGCTTTACAGAATTATAAAACATGAAGATTTTTGTCCTCAATTGCGGAAGTTCGTCCATCAAATACCAACTGATAGCGATGCCCGAAAAGAAAGTCCTTGCCAAAGGTCTTGTCGAGAAAATCGGGTTGACCGGTTCGCGGATCAAACATAAGGTAATCGATGAGACCGACCTGGTTATCGATACCCCTGTACCCGAACATACTGCCGGAATACAGCTCGTGTTTGAGCAGCTTGCAAACAGGCAATACGGCGTCCTCGACGACATCAATGAGATCGATGCCGTTGGTCACCGGGTCGTTCATGGCGGAGAAGACTTCAGCGGAAGTGTTCCTGTCACACCGGAAGTGATCAGGGCGCTTGAAAAAAATATCGACCTGGCGCCCCTTCATAATCCTCCGAACCTGGCTGGTATTTATGCCATTCAGGAGCTGCTGCCGGATGTTCCCCAGATAGGGGTTTTCGATACGGCTTTTCATCAGACGATGCCGCCTTATGCTTTCCTGTATGCTTTTCCTTACCGGCTTTACGAAAAATACAAGGTGCGCAAATACGGTTTCCACGGCACAAGCCATAAGTATGTTGCGAACCGCGCCTGCGAGGTTCTGAAAAAGGACATCAATAATTCGAGGATCATCACCTGCCACCTCGGAAACGGCTCATCCATCACAGCCCTCAGGAACGGCAAATCCATCGAGACCTCTATGGGTTTAACTCCGAATGAAGGGCTTATCATGGGAACCCGGCTCGGCGACATCGATGCTGGCGCTTTACTTTATATTGCCGACAAGGAAAAGCTGAGCATCCCTCAGACCAATGCTCTCATAAACAAAGAAAGCGGTGTGCTTGGGATTTCAGGTATTTCGTCCGACATGCGCGAGCTGGAAAAGGCTGCCGATGCCGGAAACCAAAGGGCACAACTGGCTCTCGACATGTTCCATCACCGCATCCGGAAGTTTATCGGAGCTTATGCTGCCGTCCTCGGAGGAATGGATATCCTGGTATTTACAGGCGGTATCGGCGAGAATGCCGACCTGAGCCGTGCAGCCATTTGCAAAGACTACGAATATCTCGGATTGAATTTCGACCCCGATGCCAACCGGGGATTGCGTTCAAAAGAAGCTGTGATCAGCAAGGACTATTCGAAGGTGACCGTAATGGTTGTTCCTACGGATGAAGAAATGGCGATAGCGATGGATACGTGGGAGATAGTTCAAGGTTTGAAGTTCAAGGTTTAAGGTTCCAGGTTTCAAGTTTCAGTTTGACCTATGGCAGTAATAACATCGTGCCCCGTGCAAAATGCACCATGCCACCCTAAAACGTCGCAATGAGCTTCACATTGAGTTGCCGTGGCGTAAGGTAATTCGGAACGGCGTATTGTGTTCCGTGGATATCCTCCACCCAGGTGTACGATACGGTGTTGTGAGTCTGCAGCAGGTTCAGCACCTCCGCACTCAGCCACAGCGACTCCAGAACCCTGAACGGGTTCTTCTCCGAAAAAGTGGTAAAATCCCCGATGATCTCCTTCGAAAACCCGATATCCACCCGCCAGTACGGCGGCATCCTGAATATATGCCTGTACTTGGGTGAGTTGGGCGGACCGAAAGGCAGGCTGCTTCCGAACATAAATGTCAGGCTCATCTTGTATGTAGGATTTTTAGGCAGGTAATCCTGGAAAAAAATGCTGACATTTACCTTTTGGTCGCCCGGTCGCGGAATATAGCCCGGGCTATCCCTCGTGTAATCCGCCTTTCCGTTTTCGTCCAGGTAGTAATCACTGTAAAGGTTTTCCTTCGTCGTCATGAACGACAGGCTCATCCACGAT
>Ga0233425_10005731_pt1 | contig 19262 bp, 10 predicted proteins | sample Watercolumn_Towu_2_FD_181712 | JGI IMG/M metagenome (GOLD analysis project Ga0233425, IMG submission 181712) | Freshwater microbial communities from Lake Towuti, South Sulawesi, Indonesia - Watercolumn_Towuti2014_140_MG | ecosystem: Environmental > Aquatic > Freshwater > Lake | place... | reverse complement strand
CTGATCGAGCTGTTGGTTGTGATCGCGATCATCGCGATCCTGGCGGCGATGCTGTTCCCGGTGTTCGCGCGGAGCCGCGAGGCGGGCCGGAAGACCGTCTGCCTGTCGAATCTCCGACAGATCGGCATGGCGTTCCTGATGTACGCCGACGACTTCGACGAGTGCTTCCCCAACACGGGCGACCCGTACTTGTGGATGGGGCGCCGGTGGCGCTGGCCGCTGCAGCCGTACCTGGCGATGGCCGGGCGCCGGGACCCGGGCGCGCCCGGCGATCCGAACCGGTCTGTGGGCTTCACGCCTCAGATCCTGCTGTGCCCGTCCGACGCGGTGGCGCCGGCGACGTGGGACGGCACCTCGTATGCGTACTCGGCGGCGTTCTACCACACGCCGGCGCAGATCAACGCGATGTCGACGCCGGACCTCTACGCGGGCTCACCGCCCCCGTGCGTGACCCAGGGCTTGGCCGACGTGGCCTTCCCCTCACGGAAGGTCCTGGGGGGTGAGTGGCTGACGAACCACGAGGCGGGGGTGCGCGACGGGTGGTGGGGCTGGGGCGGCGCGCGGAGCTACCTGTTCGTGGACGGCCACGTGAAGTACCTGCAGGCGACGGCTGTCCTGCCCGCCCGGAACGGCTTCCCGGACCCGAACCTGACGGTGAACGGCCTACAGGGCGCTGACCTCCGTTGAGGCGGCGGCGAGGTGCGGTGGGAGCTCATGCCGCCGCAGCCACTGCAGCACATGCCGGACCCACGCCATGTCACACGGGGCCTCGCAGTCCTCCACGCGGTTCCGTTCGAGGCACTGACGGGTGCAGTACTCGCCGCCCATGTGCCGCTCCGTGTAGACCGGGCCGTCGTACAGGTGTCGGAAGCGCTCGGCCCACACGGCCAGCGTCGTGCCGCACCCGTCGGTCTCATGGGTGACCAGGAACAGCCCGTAATCGGGGTCCACGAAGTTGGCCTGATACCCCTCGATCCGGAGCTCCGGGTCCAGCACGAAGCGCTCCAACTCCTCCCAGCACGAGCCGCACAGCGAGCACTCCTTGAAGGGTCCGCACTCCGCGTCCATGCGGCGCCTCCTTGCGCATCAGGGCAGGTTCTCCAGGTCCGCCAGGTCCTTGGGCCGCCCCGCCGCGCGCTTCGTGGCCTTCAGCTGGGCTCGGTCGATGAAGCTGACGTCCACGCCATCGAGGCGTTCCACCACCCGGGTGGAGTAGCACTCCTCGAAGCTTGCGCCGAGGACCGCGGTGATCAGATCAATGCGCAGAGGGGGCCGCCCGAACTGCACAAACGCGCCGGGTCCACTGAACAGCTCCGCGGTCACGTCCGGCATGTCGAAGCCAAACTCATGCAAGGCTTCGACCAAGCGCGCCAGGTTCTCCCTGTCAGGGCCGACCCACAGATCCATGTCGCCGGTGGGACGAGGGAAGCCGTGGTACCCGACGGCGTACCCGCCGACCAGAAGGTACCTAACGTCCTTCGCGGCGAGCAACTGTAAGAACTCTCTGAAGTCGGGTGGTAGCTGGATCGTATCCATAGGCCACCTGGCGGAGATACTCGACGGCTCGCAGTCGCTCATGCGGTGTCTTGGAGTGCCAGTACGCGATGGCCGGGTCGGGGTCGGTGAGCTTGCCCACCCACATGTGCGTCCGGTCGACCCGCGCGAACTCGGGGAAGTCGGTGAGTGCCATGACCCCATTGTACACCACTTCCGGCCCTCGGCGAAGGCCTTCCTGGCCCCTGTGACAAGAGACATGGAACCACGTGGAGGGCCGTGGGGCAGGCCTACCATTCACCCGCCCCCTAGTGTCTCCTCGAACCGGGCCAGCACCTGCTCGGGGGAGGCGGTGCCGGTGGCGCCGAGCTGCTGAATGGTGATCGAGGCCACAAGGCAGCCGATTCGGCCCGCCTCCTCGAGCGTTGCGCCCGCACAGAGGGACGCCACGATCCCGGCGGTCGTGCTATCCCCCGCCCCCACGATGTCGATCGGCCCCTCAACCGGCACGCCCGGCACATGGGTCGTCTGCTCCTCCGTCGCGACCAGCAGGCCGTTCCGCCCCAGGGTCACGTAGACCGGTTTGCCCGTCTTGCGGCTCAGCGCCATGCCGGCCTCGCGCGCCTGCTCGAGCGGCGCGGGTTCCTGGGCCGTCGGATCGAGGACGCGGCAGGCCTCCACCGCGTTCGGCTTCACGAAGAGGCTGCGGAAGCGCCCAATTCCGCCGCGCGAATCGGCGAAGAACACCACCTCCGGATGCTGCTCGGCCAGGGAGGCGAGCTCATCCCGCACGGCGTCGGTGATGAGGCCCTCGTCCGGCGCCTCGACCTGGTCCGCGACGACGACCGCCTGCACGTGGGGCGCGACCGCGCGAAGTTCGCCGATCAGCGCCTCGACGATCGCGGCGGGGGTGGCGCCCCGGTTCTTGATGTCCTGGCGGTTGCTCTCGACCTCGGAGCCGTCCGGTTGGCGCACCATCGGCTTGGTGTAGGTGGGCGTGAACCAGCCCTCCCGCACGAAGAGATGGCGGGTGTCGACGCGCGTGCGGTGCAGGCCCTGGGTGAGCTCATACCCCTCGCCGTCGTCACCGAGGCAGCCGACGGCGTGGATCGTGCCCACGCCAAGGGCCGCGAGGTTGGAGGTGACCGTGCCCGCCGCCCCGGGGCTGGTGCGTTTGCCGACGACCTGGAAGGCAGCGAGCCCCGTCTCGACCGAGATCTCTTCGAGCGCCGGGTCGATGACGAGGTACTTGTCCAGGAAGAAGTCGCCGACGACCGCCACCGCCGCTTGTGGGAAGCCCCCTAGGATCGCCTGCAGTCGCTCTCGCGTCACGCTGCTCCCCTCACTGCTCAGCGGGTGCGGGCAAGGGCGGCTTCTCCGGCCGCTCCTTCCGCAGATGCTTCGCGAGCTCCCGATCGCCCAGCACCAGCTCGCGCAGGTCGACCTTGGCCTTCAGTTCCAGCGTCTCGGCAGAGAGCTGCAGGAGCACGGTGCCGTAGAGGATGTAGATGCTCTCGCCCTGGACCTGCATCTGGATCCCCTGGCTGCGCGGAGCAACGGCCATGTCCTGCCAGCGTGCGCGTAGGGCCTCGATGCGGGCCTTCCGGTCGGCGTGCCCTTCGTCGGGCAGCGCGGGCGCGCCATGGTCTACGGCGCCCTCGCCGGGGGGCGTCGGCGCCGGGGCCGCCGGCGCGTCCTGAGCCGGCACCCGGCCGACCGCCAGTGCGAGTAGTCCGGTGAACACAATGCTCCACAGTGCGCGCGTCATCTCGTCCTCCACAAGGCGGAATGGTAGGTCTCTTCGCTATCGCAACTCCGCGAGGGCGCGGAAGTACTGTCGGACAACGTCCTCGAAGTCGAGGGGCAGGTCGCCCTCCGCCCCGGGCGAGGCCGTCGGTTGCGGCGGCGAGTTGCGCGGGGTGAGCTCGGGCGGGCTGGCGGGCAGGCGGAAGGGCTTCGGTCGCTCGGCGACGCGTTGCCGACGTTGCTGCTCCTTCTGGTAGACCGATCGCTGCGCGTCCAACATCCGGCGCAGGATGTCCTGCTGTCGGGCGGCCGTCTCGCCCCCGAAGCGCTCCTCGCGCAGCTCCCGCTCCACGTCCTCCATCGCGCCCGGCACATCGCCCAACCGGTCGGGGAGCCCCGAGGCCCGGCCTGCCTTCTCCAGTAGCCGCTCAAGCCCTTCGCGGATGCGCTGCTGCTCGTCGGCGGGGTTGCCCTGGCCCCCTTGAGGCCGCGGCGTCGGGCTCGGTCCGCGCCGCGGCTGGGTCTGCTGGTTCAGGTTGCGCTGCTGCTGGGCGAGGCCCTGCAGCTGCTGCATCATGCCCTGCGCCGCGGCGGCGTTCGCGGCCTGCTGCATCTGCTCCCCGGCGCGGATCAGCGCCTCCGCCAGCTCGTTCAGCCCGCTCATGGCGTCGCGCTGTGTCTGCACGGCCTGCGGGCCCGCCCCGCCCGCGGCCTCGCGCGCGGCCCGGCCCATCTGCCCGGCGATCTCCTCGGCTTCCCGCGCCAGGGAAGGGTCCAGCAGGGGCGTCTGCTGCGCCGCCTCGACCAGCCGCTGCGCCAGCTGTTGGGCGCCGCTCTGCAGCGCCTCCTGGTCCCGCCGGAGGGCCTCGCGCTGCTGCTTGCCCTGGGCCGCCGACCGCGCGCTGAAGGCCTCGAGGTCCTGCGCCGCCTCCATCGCCCGCTCCTGCTCGCGGGAGAGGTAGAGCGCGTCCCGAGTCAGCTCCTGCGCGGCGCGAGCGAGGTCCTGCTGGGCGCCCTCGCTCATCTGCCCCTGCATCTGCCGGAGATCGCCGGCGGCGCGGGAGAGGTCGCTCAGAGCCATCTGCTGCGGCGGCTGCGCGGCCTGTGGGTCGCCCTGCTCCAGCTTCTGGGCGGCCTCCTGCATGTGCTGCTGCGCGCCGGACTGCTGTAGCTGTCGCGCGATCTCCTGCAGGCGCTCGGCGGCCTCCGGGTCGAGCTGCTCGGCGTCCTGCGCGGCCTGCTGAACGTCGCTCTCCAGGCCCTGCTCGCGCTGCCGAAGGTCTTCTTGCGCCTCCGCTTGGCGTCGCGCCTCCTGGGTCTGTCCCTGAGGGAGCTGCACGCCCTCGCGGCTCAGTTGTTCCTGCGCGACCGCGAGCTTCTCGGCGAGATCGGCCGCGCGCGAGACGTTCCGCTCGAGCCGCGCGCGCTTCAGCAGGTCGATGGCCTGCCGCACCTGCTCGGCGAACTCCTGCTGCGAGGCGCGCGCCTGTTGCAGCCCGGCCTGCAGCTCCTGTGGGTCCATGCTTTGCAGCGCCTGCTCGACCTCCTCCAGGGCCTGGGTCAGGTCCTGGTTCATCGTCTCCTGGAGCAGGTCGTGAAGCTCCCGCAGCTTCTCCTGCAATCCCGGCGGGAGCTGCTCGCGCTCGGCCTGTCGCTCGGACTCCGCGAGGGCCCGGCTGACCCGATCCGCCTGCTCCGCCACGCGCCGCTGAGCCTCGGTGAGCTCCGCGGCCCGTCGCGAGCGCTCGGATTCGGACAGCTCGCCCTGCTCGAGGGCCGCCAGCGTCTCGTCGAGCTCTCGGCCGAGCTCCTCGGCCTCGCGCTCCAGGTCCTCCAGCCCCTCCTCCTCGCGTTGCGTCGCCTGCTCGGTGGCCTCGGGCGGCGCCCCCCGCCCCTCAACCGCCGAGTCGCCGATCGTGACCGAGAAGACGGCCGTGCGGGAGGTCTTGGGCCCGGAGACGCCGTCGTTATCGACGGCGCTCAGCTGGTAGCTCACGACCTGCCCACGCGCCAGCCGCAGCGGTCGCAGGTCCCAGCTCCACGCCCCGGAGACCACCTTCCCGCCTCCGCCGCCCAGGGGCACGGTCTGCCATTGGGAGGACTCCGGCGGGCGGTACTCCAGCGTCAGGCTGGCGACGCCCCAGTCGTCCTCCGCCCGGTACGCCAGCCGCACGGGCCGCGCTTCCGGAAGGCTCAGATTCCGGCCCGGGTCGGTCAGCGTGACCCACGGCGGCCGGTCGGGGATCGCCCGCAGGCGGCACTCGGGGGTCTCCATCGCTCGCCCGGCCGGCTCCGTCGCCCGCAGGCGCCAGACGGTGTCACGTAGGAGCACGAAGCTCCCCGTTGCCCGACCGTTCCGCGCAACCGGAAGCTCGCGGGGCGTCCCGTTCAGCAGTAGCGCTGCCGCCGCGTCGTCGCCGGCGAGCGCAGCAGCGACCGTCACCCGCGTGCCGACGAGAGCCGATCCGGACGACAGGTCGCCGGTCCGGGTCTCGGGGGGCAGCTTGGTGTAGGGGGGGTACTCGAGGGTCAAGGACACATCGGCGACGCTTGGCCCGAGGAGCGGGCGAACGTCGGGCAGACGCTCACGGAGCGCCCCCGGCCCGCGATTCCGGCCCTCCGGTGCGGTCAGCAGCCCAGCCCACGCCGTCGGATAGGCCACAGCCCCCAACCCCAGCAGTAGCGCGACGCCCGCGACCGCCGCCCCGAGGCGCGGCAGCGCCCGCGCGTCGATCGCCTGTCGGAGGTTCAGCCCCTCAGACGCGCGCGCCGCCCGCTCCGCGACGCGCAGAGCGAGGGGCGGCAGCGCCGGTGGGCCATCCCCAAGCCCCAGCTCCACTGCCGTGATGAAGCTGTCGCGCAGCTCGGGGAAGCACGCCTCGACCTGCGCCGCCACGCGCCGGGCCGGGGGCGCCGTGGCCAGCCGCCATGCCGTCCATAGGCCCGCCAGCACAGCGCCTGCGACCCCGACCAGAAGCAGCGCGACGCGCACTTCCCACGGCGCTCCCGCAACCGCCGCGCCCAACAACAGCACGGCCCCCGCGCCCCCTACCAGGGTCGTGGCGAGTAGCCCCGTAGCCAGCCGCACGCCCCGCTGGTAACGGGCCAGCGCCAGGGCCTCGCGGGCGATGTCCGGCGGCGTGACGCTCATCGTGGGTGACTCACATCGTCGGGCTCGTGCCGTATCTGGGAGAACGCGCGCCGCGGGCGACCGGTTGCCGGCGCGGGGCTGAGGAGTATTGCTCGGGGGGAGCAGCACGTCCTCCAAGGAACCGTAGAGCGCCCCCAGAGCAGGGGCGCCCTACGTGCGAACGTCCATCAGCATCAACCTCTCCACTCGGCCTCAACGCCACCGGGATTCTACCCCGGCGGCGCCGCCTCCAAACCCGCGCGGTCGCTTCCGGCCACACTACGGACTCGATGTGAGCAGATGATCACCATCTATGCGACAGCGAATGAGCGGCTTCTCGAAGACCACAACCAGGCGGCCGCGGTCGCGGATCGGCTCGGGCTCCGCCACAAACCCCGCCGCCTGCCAGAACCGCAGCGTGGACCAGGAATCGGCCGTCACCTCCACCCGCGCACGTCGCATCCCCAGGGCGGCGGCCCGGGCCTCCAGCCGTTGCCAGGCCTGCTCCGCGACGGGCCCCTCGACGTGGAAGGGCGAGACCAGAAACAGCTGGACAGTCAGCGTCTCGGGGTCCGGGCAGTGCGCCCGCAGGTCGATCAGCCCCACTAGTTCCCGGGTCGTCGGATCGGTCATCCCCAGCAGCTCGCCGCGGATCGACGAGGCCCGGGTCGGGTCGGACGTGAGAAGCCCGCGAGCCGCCGAAGCGGGCTCTCCGCACGCCCGCAACAGGGCTTGCACCGCCCAACGGTCGCGGGGCTCGAGTGTTTCCAGGACGATGCGCCCCATCTGCCCTCACCCGTCGTGGCCGTCGGTATCACCGAACCCTAGATACGTCGGGCGGCACGACAGGTCACCCCTCACTCGCCTTTCCCGCCGCTCCTCTCCCCGGCTGTTCATCGCTCATCGCAGACGGCGGACCTCGACGTGGTCGACATACGTCGTCTGGGTCTTCTGGTAGGTCCAGAGGCGGAGGGCGGGTGCGAGGCCGCGGCTGCGGGCGAAGACGCCCGGTTGGGCGCTGCGCGGCTCGAAGTTGCCGGTCGGAACCTCGACGCGAACCGGGCGCCATGTGCTGTCGGCCGGGATCGGGGTGATAATGTGCAGGAAGTCGCAGCCCGGCTCGGCGCCATAGAAGTTCGCGTGGACCTCGCCCTCGCCGGAGGTGCACTTGGCCTGGAAGGTCACCTCATAGAGGGCGTTCGGCTGGACGTTGAGGGCATGGCTGCCGCGGGCATTGGTGGACACGATCGACAGCGACCGGTCCGTGCAGGAGAGATCGAGCGCCCGCTCGCCCGAGTAGACGTGAGTCGTGGTCCAGCGGGCCTCCTGGTCATTGGCCCCGAGGGCCCAGAAGGCCTCGCCCTGCTCGAAGGAGGGGTCAGAGCTGAGGTTGCCCTCGCCAACCACCACCTCCCGTCGCTCGGCACGCGGACCGGGGCCCTGGCCGAGGGTTCGGTCGAACTCGACGAGGGGCAGCGGTTGCGGTTCGGCGCGCACGAGGCGCCCATCGACGCGGGCCTCGACCGCCTGCTGCTCGACCGCGCCGCCGAGGAGCGTCTCGTCGTCGGCCTGCTGGGTGGGCAGCGCGGCCCAGCGCCCGGTGTAGTAGCGGCCGAGGGCATCGGGACGGGTGAAGGCCACCTGCAGCACATTGCCATCCGGCGTGAACATGCACTCGGGGCGGAGGGTGTTCGCCTCCGGGGGAAGCGCGGCGACGGCGAGACTCTCGGCGAAGCCCAGAGAGCGCCCGTCGATCGACCGCGTTCCCGATGCGCCCCAGCTGCGCAGCCCATAGCGGACCTGTATCGGCCGCGTCCAGCCGTGGTCGAGGCGATCCAGCCCATACTCGAGCCACTGCTCGACGAGAGGCTTGCCCGCGTAGAAGCGGAAGCGCCAGTCGGCCTCGCCCGCCGGAGCCGCGCCGTAGGGCGTACCGTCCTCGCGCGTGCCCAGCGAGACGGCGTCGCCCTGGCCCCACAGCTCCAAGCCGGAGACCCGCACCGTCGTGGCGACCGGGCCGGCGTTCTCGATCTCAGCCCGCGCGCCGGTCGTCTGCAGGCCGCCGAAGTCGTACCAGGTGAGCCAATCGGTGCAGGTGCTCAGGTCTCCGAAGCCGCCGTTGTACCCGGAGTCGCCGAGCAGATTCGCCTCCTCCGCGAGGTCGCCATCGGCATCCGCGTCGAAGGCGAGGTCGATCCAGCGCGGGCGTCCGGCGGCGCCGTCGAGCGCGAACTCGAACCGCAGGCCGCCTCGGCCCGTATCAACCCGGACAGCGTCAGGGCCGGCCTCGGCGTGTACCGCCGGGGCGGTCTCCGGGGCGGCCTCGGGGCCGAAGTACACGTCGAAGCTGCGCCCGACTCCGGCCGGGGTCGTGCCGGGCATTCGCAGGAGCAGCTCCCCCTGCTGTCCGTCGCCCCCCGGCAGGGGGTCGAACTGCACCGGGGCCGGCGCCCCGATCCCGACTTCCACGGCCCGTACCGACTGTGGGTGCACAGTACCCGCCAGCCCCACCTGTCGCAGGAGCGCCCCGAAGTCTTCGCGCGCGATGAGTAGCGCGTCAGCACGCTCCGCCGACGCCGGGAGGGCGGTCAGCCGGAAACGCCAGGGCTGCGACATCCCCGGCGCCCACGGCCGCTCGTCCGGGGACGGCGCGAGAGGGGCCTGATAGAACTGCCGCGCGCGAGCCGAGAGCGTGCGGAAGCGGGTGGCGTCGGCCTGGGCGAGCGCGGCGCGCACCGACGAGGAGTCCGCCCCGGCCAACGTGACGGCCAGCAGCGTGGCACCCTCAATCGCCAACGACCGCACCGTCCGCGTCGCGCCCAGGTCGATGGCTGCGAGGTATGTGTCGAACTTGCGGAGGGGGAAGCCGTTAGTGAGGTCGAAGGGCACGTCGGTCGCGAGAGCGAGGCGTCGTGGCTCGCCCTCGTCCAAGGTGACGGTGAGGGTTCCCAGGCGGGGCGTGTCGGCCCTCGACCGCAGCCGACCGACGACCAAGAAGAGCGCGGCGGCGCGTTGGTTCACCTCAACAGCGCCCTCGACCACGGCATCGCGGCCGTCGTTGGTGGCGGGATCGACGAGGTCCACTGGGATGCCCCACACCGTCCGGCGGCCGGGGCTGAGCCCGAACCACGCGCCGTCCTGCCACCAGTCGCGCTGCAGCGAGACGTTGCACGCCTGCCGCAGGTCTACCGGGCGCCACGGGGTGTCCGCTGGGGGAGGACCATCGCGGTACGGAAGCGGCGTCTCAGCCACCGCCTGCGCGTCCGCGGTGTCACCGATCTCGATCTCATCGCCCGGACGCACGCCCTGAATGAACACGTCCTCGCCCGTCGTGGCCTGGTTGAACTCGATCCGGTCATCGGCGAGCGGCTGCCCGTTGATCTTCACCAGAAGGCCGCGCAAGTCGCGGAAGGGAGCCGTCGCGATGAGGTCGATGGCCTCGCCGCGCGGCGCGCCGGGCAGCGCCACCAGGCGGAACGCGAAGCCACCCGGTGGAGCGAACCGGTAGGCCTTGATGTCATAGGCGCGGGTGCCCAGGCAGAACGCGAGGGCGGCGCGCTGGCCCATCGCGACCCGCACCTTCGCCGGTGCGAGGGGCCGGGCCCAGCGCCGCACGTTCCCGCCGTGCATCGCGTCCGGGAAGCCGCCGGTGCGTACGCCCTTCGGCTCGGTCTCGCCGAAGATCTGCAGGTTCTCGGCGATGCCGCCATCCTCCCGGAAGCCTGCGTAGTAGCGCTCGATGGAGCCGCGCAGGAGGTACTTGAGGAACGGGTCGCCGGTCTCGCAGTAGAGGGGCACCATCGTCCGCAGCACCCATCCGGCCTCGTTCCAGGTGACGCGACCGGCCCAGCGGCCGTCGTTCGTGGCCTGGTTCAGGAAGGTCGGATCGAGATCGTCTTGCAGGTCCGGGTCGGCGGTGTAGAACCAGAGGGTCTTGTACAGCGCCGTGCGGGCGAGGGTCAGAGCTTCCTCGGCCCGGGCGCCGCGTTCGGGATCGTCGCGGAAGACCTGCCGGTAGCTCAGCAGGAAGTTCTCGCCGACTGCCGTGGCCTCCCGCGAGAACATGGCCCACGGGAGATCACAGACCCCGTTGCGGGTGAAGAGGTAGTGCTTGCACCAGTTGTACACCCCGTCGATGTAGGGCAGGAACCGCTCATCCCCGGTGGCTTCGTACACCCGTAGCATCGCCGCGCCGATCTGGAACGTCCCGGGGTAATGCACCCCGGCACAACGCTCGCCGCCCCAGCGGTCCTGGAACTTGCCCTCGATCGGATGCACCCACGTCGCGCAGCGGTCGCCGTCGATGTCGACCCAACTGCAGCGCGGCATGAGGTAGTCGAGGTCAGCGCGGAGGCGCTCCAACGGATCGTCGGGCCGCAGCGCCCGGGCGCGGAGGATGCCGTCGGTGATGAAGTCATTGCCCAGCATCTTGGACCCCACCTCGACGAAGTACCCCTCCAAGCCCGCCCGACCGCTCGTCCACGTCACTCCCGTCCCGACCGCGGTTGGCTCGATGCCTCCGTTCGGGGTGAAGGCGTCGTATTCGGGGATCCACGCCAGGTCGTTCATGCGCGGGATGGGGGGCAGCAGGTCGCGGTGCTCGCGCCAGAGCCGCTCCAGCACGAATTGGTTGGGGTCCGCGCGGTCGGGGAGGTCGGAAGTGTAGATCAGCTCGAAGCGCGACGCGACGCGCGAAGGCACCGCCGGGTAAGTGAGCTTGATCCACTCCTTCTGGTACGGATGCACGAGGCAGAACGCGGGCGCTTCGGCGCCGAGGAAGCCGGCGCTGGCGATCAGCTCCCCGGACCGGTCCGTGTGCCGCTGCGTGTTGAGATCATACGCCACGAAGGTCTCGGCTCGGTGGCTCCACAGGCCGACGGCGGGCACGGCCCAGGCGGCCATCGGCGGCGCGTAGGACCAGCCATCGGCCCACTCCCCGGCCATGAGGCCCTTGGCCGTGAGCGGGAACGGGTCGACCTCCGGCAAGGGGATCATCCCGCCGCCCTGGTAGAACATCGTGGCCTCAGGCTGCTCGCAGACGAGGTAGTGGAACGGCAGCGTGCCGCCCACGAGCGTCTGCCAGGCCCCGACATCGAAGGCCTCCAGCCGAAGATCGAAGCGGACCGTCGGCCAGGCGCTGCCGTCAGCGAGCTCAACGGTGACGTGCGAGTCCTCCGCCAGCCGCGCGGCCCCTTCAGCGACGGTCAGCCCGCTCAGCCGCAGCGCGGCCGTTTGCCCTGCCTGGCTGGCCTCGACCTTGGTGGCGGTGATCGACTGCCCCGGGCCGAGACGAACGTCGGCGACGTGGCGCTCTCGGGCGAGGATGCGGAAGCCCGTGCAGGCACCGGCCTCCATGAGGGGGCCTACGCGGACGTAGTCGCCGGAAAGGGACTGGTCGGGTCCCACGACGACGTCAGCCATCGCGGCACGAGGGCAGCCTGCCAGTAGCGTCCACGAGAAGAGCACGTCCAGGAGCATGTGGGGGAAGCCTCCTCGGGAGGTTGTCGGGGAGGCTGTTCAACCAGGGGGCAAGCGGGTCCTTCGTCGGCCCGCATTGCGGGGTCGAAGTCGCGGTGGGGGAAGGAGAACTGCCTGGACAACCTGCTCAGTCGATCAGTTGTTCCTGGTTGCCTCGGCGATGACGTGTCCGGGATGAGCAGCTTGTCCATCGGCTCTCACAGGACGTGCGACCCATGGGAGGGGGTGCCTCTACTCCAGGGCCGGCCCGGCGATGAGCTCTCCGCGTTGCTGGCGGGCCTGGTCGTCGGGGTCGAAGGTGCCGTAGAAGAGCGCGTTCGTGTCCATCCAGGTCACCAGGCGTGTGAGCTCGTCTTCGGTGAGTGTCACGCCCTGATGCCCGTCCACGAGCAGCTTCGTGAGCGCGCTGCCGCGGGCGCCGAAGCGGTTCGGCGTGCTGAGGGGGTCCATCAGCCCCTGGTCCGCATAGGGCACGCGTGGCGCCAGGGCGTTGTAGGAGACGCTGTAAGCGCCTTCAGGGGCGCCCGTGAGCTTCACGCCGCCGCCGGGGTCGGTGTCGTCGTGGCAGCTGACGCACCGGGCGTCCAGCACAGGCTGTACCAGGCGCGGGAAGCTGAAGGGCTTCGAGCCCTCAGGCCCCGGCTCGATGGTCGAGGGGGGGCGGCGCAAGGCCGCGATGGTGGTTCGGGGCGGGGCGGTCGAGCGCGGCTCGTGGCAGCCGACGCACGTGATCGTCTCGCCGGGCTGCAGGTAGGTCTCGCTCCGCATCACCTGCACCGCCATCCCGCGCTCGTCCAGGGCCTGGAAGCTCAGCGGCACGCCCGCGGGCGCACGGAAGTACGCGGAGCCGTCCGCCTCGACCGGCACCGTGCCGAGTACCTGCTTGCCGGGGGCGCCGCGCGCGAGGCCGACCGGGGGCCGGTCGATGCCGGGGGTCGACTTCGGCAGGACCTGCAGGATGCGCAGGCGCCGGATCGTCTCACCGCCGAGCGACGGGTCGCTGTCGTGGAGGTTCTGCAGCACCACCAGGCCCATGTTGGACAGACTGGGTTCAAGGAGCGAAGGCGGTTGGGGCGGCACGGGTCGCGGGCGGAGCGGGACGGGCCAGAGGCTGGCGATGCTCGGGTCGCGGTAGAGCAGCTCCTTGTTCCCGAACGCGTCCACGAGGTACAGACCGAACATGTTCGGCCGGTTCCCCTGGGGCTCGCCGACGAGGCGCTCGAAGCTGTAGGCGGCCAGGAAGTACGTCTCCGAGAGGGGGTACGGGCTGCGGTAGCAGTGACCCGGCCAGCGGGTCTGCTCGATGGGCTCATACGGCTCGATGCCCGGGGGGCGATGCCGCCACACGGGGGCGAGGTCGTTCTCGCTCTCCGGGAAGGGGGCGTCGGGCGTCAGCCGGATGAGGGGCTCCAGCCCGTCCACGCCCTTCGCGACATCCACGAGGACGATCGAGCCCGCGGTCATCGCGTGGTGCGCCGCCGCAGTCGCCATGACGCGCTTGGACCCGGGCACGGGGCGCGCCTCCCAGACGCCGACCGGGTTCAGGGTGGTGTTCCCGTAGTGGATGCTGGGCTGCGAGCCATCGGGGAAGGCGGTCCAGAGCTGCTGGTACAGCACGGCATAGCGGTCGACGTAGTCCCAGCGTGTGTAGATGATCCGCCCGTCGTTGAGGATCGCCGGGTCCCACTCCTGGGTCTCGTGGAACGAGATGGGACGCGGGTTCGAGCCGTCGGCCTCCGCGACGGCCAGGGTGTAGTTCTCACACCCCGGGCTGCCACAGCGATGCCAGCCGCCGCGGCGCGTCGAGATGAACAGCAGTCGCCCGTCGGGCCTCACTTTGGGCGAGAAGTCGTCGTACGGGCCGTCCGTGAGGCGCGTCAGGCCGGACCCGTCCGGCGCCATCGAGTACAGGTGGTAGAAGCGCCCGTGATGGCCCTGGATCGTGTCCTCGGGCGTCGTGTCGGCCTCGCAGAAGGCGAACACGATCCGCCGCCCATCGTAGGAGACCTCCGCGTGCATCGGGCTGCCAAGCGGCAGTTGCCCGCCGGTCAGGTCGCGCGCCGCCATCGACCGGCCCGGCGCCTCCAGCACGAAGACCCCGCCCCCCGGCCGTGCATACCGCCCGTAGTACTGGGTCAGCTGATGGCTGAACGCAGGCGGAACCTGCTTCACGAAGGCGAGCGGTCCGGTGTCCGCGAGGGGGTTGCGCAGCGCGATCTCGCGCTTGAGCCGGTGGACGCGACGCCAGAGACCTTCGAGGTCGGCCGAAGTATCGGCGGCCTCGACCTCGGCGCGCAGGGCCGACCATGCTGCGCGCTCAGCCGCGAGGTTGACGCCCGCATCCTGGAGGTCGCGCAGCAGCGCGTCACCCCGCTCGAGCGTGCGCCGCACGGCCTCGGCGTAGCTGACGGGAGCGCGCGGCGTGTCGATACCGTCCTGCAGCCGCCAGTCCCACTCGATCAGGGCCTGCTCCATGAGCGGCAGCAGCGCCGGTGCGACGGGCGGTGCGCCGCGACCGATGTCCGGCGTGGTGAGCCGAAGGGGCACCACGTACTCGCGGCCCTCGGACTCGAGCCGCAGGCCCGTCAGCCGCACGAGGGCCTCACCCTCGGTCGCGCGCAGGGCGACGCGCACGCTGGGCTCAGCGGGCTGATCGCTGGCCGCTCGCAGCGAGATCGGCGGCCCGGTCAGGCGCGCCTCGTCGCCCGACGCCCCACCGACGGAGAGCGTCACGGCCGCGCTCTCGCCCGCCAGGAGCTCGGCGGTCGCCGTCGCCCGGTACGCGCCGCCGAGGCCCTCCAGGGGCACGCTCAGCTCCACACGCTCGCCGCGCTGCAGGGCGATCCAGGCCACCGGGGGCTGCTCGGTAAGAGCCACCTGGGAGCCCGCGGCCTCGGCGATCAGTCGGAAGCCGCATACATCTGAGCACGGTGGCGGCGCGGGGCGTTCGTTGAGTAGGACCTGCGCCTCCCCGAAGCCCGGCCGGCCGCCGGCCAGGACTTCCACTTCCGCAAAGCCACAGGTCTGGAAGTCGTTGTAGGAGCTGAGCACGACGACGCGCAGCCACCGGGCGCGGACGGGCTCAAACGTGAGCTCGCGGCGCGCGAGGCTCTCATCAGGCAGTTCGCCCTCGCCGACCCGCCGCCAGTCCTTCCCGTCCGTCGAGACCTCCACGGCGAACTGCCGAGTGTGGTACATGCTCGCGGTCCAGGAGGCCTGGACCACGTTGACCTGCTGCACTTCCTCCTCGGTCGCGAACTCGAGGGTCAGGGCACACGGCAGAGGGGTCTGATCCCGGGAGAACCAGCAGCCGCCGTTCGGCTCGAGGCTGCCGTCGGCGGCCTTCGCTCCGGAGTGCAGGTCGCTGTAGCAGGTATCGGCCACCACCCGCGTACCGTACAGCGGCCCGGCGATGTTGGTCAGCGGCGCGGCGACGGCGCGGGAGGGAACGGCGGCGCAAGTGAGAGCAAGTAGGGCCAGGGGCGACATGGGCGTCCTCGCGGCCGCGATGGGCTCAGCTTCACCGAACCCATTCGCCATGGGACGCCCGGCACCCTACTCGGCTGCGGCGACGGGCTCGGCGAGGAGCAGCGCGAGGCGGTCGACGCTGGCCGCAAAGGCCTTCTGCTCAGGCTTGCTGAGGTCGCCCAACAGGCGGCCGAGAGCGGCGGACAGCGGGTGAGGGGCGCGGGCAACGAGGTCGCGGCCGGCGTCGGTGGCGGTCACGAGGACGATGCGGCGGTCGCGGCGGTCCCGCCTGCGCCGGACCAGGTGCTTGGCCTCCAACCGGTCGATGATCCCCACCACGGTGCTGGGCGAGAGGTGCACGCGCTGGCTGATGTCGGTGGCGGTGGTCGGACTCAGGGCGGCGACGGCGCGGAGGACGACCAGTTGGGGTCCGGTGACGGCGTGCTCGCGCGCCAGTCGCCGCGAATCGACCTCCACCCCCTGGGCGATGCGGCGGAGGGCGAAGAACAGGCGCTCGTCCAGGCCGTTGCCGCTCTCCACTGGCACCCGGCTGAGGGTGATCTCGGCTCGTCGGCGGGATGGCGGCATGAGAGGCGACCTCCGGTCAGGACGTCGTGCAGGCGCGCGGGATCGAGTACCCCGTAGACGCCGGGGCGACGGCCAGTGTTCAGAACGGGTTTCCGGGCGCCCGGGTCGTCATTGACATCCCTCGCGCGGCCTTCTACAGTAGCCGCGTCGTGACTGCCCTTTGACCTCGACTGGGAGCCTGTGAGACATGAGCCGGCCCTTCGACTGGGAGAACCCCGCCGTCTTCACCATCAACGCGGAGCGTCCGCACGCGGACCTGATGCCCTTCCCTGACGCTGAATCCGCGCTCACGGGGGACCGCCAGGCGTCGCCGTGGCGCCTGAGCCTGAACGGGAGGTGGAAGTTCCACTGGTCGCCCTGCCCGGCGCAGCGGCCCATCCCCTTCAGCGACCCGGCCTTCGATGTGACGGGCTGGGATGACCTGGACGTGCCGTCGAACTGGCAGCTGAAGGGCTACGACCCGCCGATCTACACCAACGTGCGGTACCCCTTCGATCATCCCAACCCGCCTCACGTCCCGCAAGACGACAACCCGGTCGGCTCGTACCGCCGCATCTTCGGCGTCCCGGACAGCTGGGCCGGCCGCCGGGTGATCCTACACTTCGCGGGGGTCAGCTCGGCGTTCTACGTGTGGGTCAACGGGCGGCAAGTCGGCTACAACGAGGACAGCCGGACCCCGGCCGAGTTCGACATCACCGACTACCTGATCGAGGGCGAGAACGTCCTCGCTGTAGAGGTCTACCGCTGGTCGGACGGCGTGTACCTGGAGGATCAGGACTTCTGGCGGCTGAGCGGCATCTTTCGGGAGGTCTATCTCGTCTCGTATGCAGATCTGCACGTGCGGGACTTCTGGGTGCACACGGACCTCGATGCGGACTACCGCGACGCAGATCTGCGAGTGGAGGTCGAGGTCGTCAGCTACGCCGGAGAGGAGGTCGCGTGCACGGTCGAGGGCCGGCTGTTGGACTCGGAGGGACAGACCGTCTGCGCGCCGACTGCCGAGCTGACGGCGCCGGGTACGCTGACCCTCTCGGCGCCGGTCGCTGCCCCGCGGAAGTGGTCGGCCGAGGAGCCTCATCTCTATACGCTGCTGCTGAGCCTGAGCGACGGCGATGGGCGGGTGGTGGAGGTCATCCTCTGCAAGGTCGGCTTCCGGAGGGTGGAGATCAAGGGCGGCCAGCTGCTCTTCAACGGCGTCCCGATCCTGCTGAAGGGCGTGAACCGCCACGAGCACGACCCGGACACCGGGCATGTGATGTCCCGCGAGCTGATGCTCAATGACCTCCGCCTGATGAAGCAACACAACATCAACGCGGTCCGCACCTGCCACTACCCCGATGTGCCCGAGTGGTACGACCTGTGCGATGAGTACGGGCTGTACGTCATCGATGAGGCGAATATCGAGTCCCACGGCGCGCAGCACCTCGCCGATGACCCCGCCTGGCGCGAGGCGCATCTGGACCGCACGATCCGCATGGTTGAGCGCGATAAGAACCACCCGTCGGTCATCATCTGGTCGCTGGGCAACGAGGCCGGGGACGGCTGCAACTTCGAGGCGACGTCGGCCTGGGTTCATCAGCGCGATCCCTCCCGGCCGGTGCACTACGAGCAGGCGCACGCGCGCCCGCACACCGACATCATCTGCCCCATGTACTGGCCGGTGCCGAGCGTTGTGGAGTTGGCGCAGAAGAACCCCGACCGTCCGGTGATCCTCTGCGAGTATCAGCACGCCATGGGGAACAGCAACGGCGGCCTGGCGCGGTACTGGGAAGCCTTCGAGACGGTCCCGAACCTGCAGGGCGGCTTCATCTGGGAGTGGGTCGAGCACGGGATCCGGAAGCTGATCCCCGAGCCGTACGGAGACGGGCAGGCGACCTACTTCGCCTACGGCGGCGAATTCGGCCCGCCGGACGTGCCCAGCGACGGGAACTTCTGCATGGACGGGCTCGTGATGCCCGACCGCACGCCGCACCCGGGGCTGGCGGAGGTGAAGGCGGTCTACCAGAGCATCAAGACCGAGGCCCTCGACGCGGCCGCCGGTCGGATCGCCGTGACGAACGCCTACGCCTTCCGCCGCCTGGAGGGGATCGACTTGGCATGGGAGGTTCGCGCGGGCGAGGTCCGCGTCGCCGAAGGTGCGCATCCCATGTCCCTCGGCCCCGGCGAGCGGGAGGCGCTGAGCCTTCCCTTCGACGCCGCAGCCCTGCCCGCGAACCGCGAGGCGTGGCTGAACCTGGCCTTCCGTCTGACGGCGCCGACGCTGTGGGCCGAGGCGGGGCATGTCATGGCGACGGCCCAGTTCCGCCTCCCCCAGGAGCCCGCAACGACGACCGTGCACATGGCGGACTCCGCTTCGGTCTCAGTGGCGGAGGAGGGGGACGCGATCCTCGTGACCGGCGAGGGCTTCTCCGCGACCTTCAGCCGCGCCTCAGGCACGCTCACCGCCTACCGGCACTCGGGAGTCGATCTCATCACCACGGGGCCTGTGCCGCACTTCTGGCGCGCGCCCACCGACAACGACCGGGGCAACAAGATGCCCGAGCGCTGCGGCGTGTGGCGTCACGCGGGCCGCGACCGCGTCGTCGAGGAGGTCACGGTGGAGCAGCCGACCCTGCAGTCGGCGCGCGTGACCGTGCGCACGCGGCTGCCGGAGACGGACTGCCGCTGGGACTCGGCGTTCACCGTCCTGGGCAGCGGCGAGATGGTTGTCGAGGCCGCCTTCGAGCCGGGGTCACGGGAGCTGCCCGAACTGCCGCGCCTCGGGGTGCAGCTGACCGTCCCCGGGAGCTTCCGACAGGTGGAGTGGTACGGGCGCGGCCCGCACGAGAGCTACTGGGACCGGCAGACGAGCGCCTACGTGGGCGTCTACGAGAGCACTGTGGACGCGATGTTCGAGAACTACTCCGTCCCCCAGGAGCACGGCAACCGCACCGACGTGCGGTGGGTCGTCGTGGAGGGCGACGGGGCCGGGCTGCAGGTCACCGGCCTGCCCCTCCTGCACTTCAGCGCGCATCCGTACACGACCGACGACCTGGAGCAGGCGGCCCACGCCTTCGAGCTGACACGTCAGGACTTCGTGACGCTGAACCTCGACCTCCAACAGACCGGCGTAGCAGGCAACGATAGCTGGGGCGCGCGACCCGATGAGGATGTGACGGTCTGGCCGCAGGCGTACCGCTTCGCCTTCCGCCTGTCGCCCGCGCCGACAAGCACGTCGGCCCGCATGGATCTTGCGGCCAGGAAGACCGGGGCGCGCCTAAGCCATCGTCGTTGACGCTTCCGGGAGCGCCGGCACCGCTGCCGGCAGCGGTGGCGCGACGTTGTCGTAGGCCTGACGGCCGTGTGCCACCTCAGCCGG